>Ga0181559_10004960_pt1 | contig 12790 bp, 9 predicted proteins | sample 011ome_21_FD_133752 | JGI IMG/M metagenome (GOLD analysis project Ga0181559, IMG submission 133752) | Coastal salt marsh microbial communities from the Groves Creek Marsh, Skidaway Island, Georgia - 011508AT metaG (megahit assembly) | ecosystem: Environmental > Aquatic > Marine > Intertidal zone...
ATTGTACTGTATGTAGCTATGTACTGTACGTGTACAGCTGTACAGTGTACACGTACGTGTACTGTACGTGTAGTCGTGTACTGTACGTTGTACCGTACGTGTAGGGATACACGTACAACGTTGTACGTTGTACGAAAGTACTTTCGAAAGTACACGTCAGGGATACAGTACGTACCGTTGTACAGCTGTAAAGGAGGAGACTGGTTGCACTTTTTTCTTGCTCCTCCTCCCCCTTCGCGGACTTGTTCCCGCGTGGATGGCAATAACCCTTTTTTGTCAGACTGACCCCAAACGTTAAGAGTAGTTTTATTTGTACTCGTATGGGCTATTTGGTTAGAGTGTGAATAAATACTAAAAATCTCTGATGTGAAAATAATCGAGAATTATAGGATATTTAAAACCGGCGACAGGTTCAGCTCACCCTGGAAACCCCAAATCCGCCCTGCTTTTGGGGGTCAGTCGACCCAACGGTCACAAATCAACCCGGTCATGCCCCCCGGTCACTTTTACTCTGCTCAGCCTCGTACAATATTACACGTGCGTGTACACGACTTGTACAAGTCTTGTACACGTACAGTACATTGTACTCGTATCCTCATTACGTTTACACGCTTCAGCGCGCGGCGAACGGCCGCCGCCTCGCGCCTTCTCGCGCGTGCGCTTCCGAAACCTGCGCGACCGCCCGTCTGCGCGTCCGTCCGCCCGCGCGTCCGTCGCGATGTTGACCGAGTACGAGCGAAAGCGCGAAGCGCGGATCGCGCGCAATCGCGCGATCCTCCTCGCGCTCGTGGGCGACCTCCCGAACGCGCTGACGACGACGCCCTCGCCGCCGCCGCGCGCGAGGGTGAAGGCGAAGGAAAAGCGTGCGCGAATCGCGATCGACCTGGAAGACCTGCGACGGTCGGACCGCGTTCGACGCCTCCCCGCGCGCGTGTACACGACGTTCGAGCGCGACGAGGATCTGGGCGACGACGCCGCGCGACGACGCGCGGCGAGCGACCTGCCGAAACCGAAACCGAAACCGAAACCGACGCGCGTCGCCGCGGTCGCGACCGCGTCCGCGAAGGCGAAGTCGCCCGCGGCACCGCCGGCGAAGGGGAGCATCAAGACGCTCGTCGTGCGCGCGCGCGCGTTCGCGGCGAATCACCTCGGCGCCTCGATCGGCGACGGCACCGGCGCGAAGAAAGCGGCGGTGATTCACGCGCTCGCCGCACCGCGTCGCGACGCGCGATTTTCAAAGTACAGCGGCATTCAGGAGTTCAAAAACGTCGTGTGCCTGTTCGTCAACGTCGGGGATAAGAACGGTAATGCGTACGACAACGTCTTCACGCACGCGGGTGGAAGGATCACGTGGTTCGCGCAGCCACGGCAGACGGAGGTTCGTTCGCGTTTCGTCATTCGGTTTCAGAGTGCGCGCTCTCCTCTTCGCCCGCGACGCCAGCGGTCTCGTTCTGATTCTGGCCGACCGCCGACGCGATCGATCGCGCCCTCGCTCACGTCATTCCTTCTCACCGCCTACCCTGTTTCCTGTCATCGTTCACCACATCAAGGCGACGCCCGTGATCGAGCGCATCTTGAACGCCGCGGGTCCGAGCGTCGACGGGTCCATGGCTCGTTTGGCACGCGAGACGGCGCCGGCGGCGTTGTCTCCGCGCGCGTCCATCGCCGACGCCGCGCCGGCCGACGACGACGCGGAGGGGCGAGTGGACCCCACGACGACGACGACGAGGGATGCAGATGCAGATGGGGATGAGGACGCGAAGGAACCGCCGGCGTGGCCGCTTCACCTCTTCGCGCGCATGGAAGGATGCGAGTACGTCTACTGCGGCCGCCTGCGCGCGCTCGAGCACGACCCGAGGAAGGTTCCGATGAAGTTTACGTTCCGACTGCTGGACGCGCCGCTGCTGCGGCGCAGCGACGACTTTTTAGGTGCGCGCCGTTCCTCGAGGATCCCTCCCGGCGCTAAACCCGGTCGTCTCTCTTCGCCGCGCGCGTCATCTTCGCCCCAGTTCTACACCCTAAACCTCCCTAAACCCTACAATGTACCTAACCCGAAATGGTCGGCAGCGCTCGTGGACATGGCGGACGCAGACGGGAGCCTCGGCGCGTTCAGAGAAGGCGACCGCGCGGCGACGCGTGCGGTCGAGGAGGAGGCGGACGCGGAGGGCGCGGAAGAGAAGAGAAGACGACGATGATCGTCCATTTTCATCACGCAGTCGTCGTCGTCTTCCGTCGCTATCTCTTCGCGGACGCTTCGCCGTCGCCGCGTCCCTCCGTCGTCGACGCGCCCAAGCTCCCGCCGCTCGCGTCCAGCGCTTCTTCCAAGTCGCGCGCGGCGCCGGCGCCGTCGTCGGCGAGCGAAGTTGAAGTCCGCTCCGACGCGCTCCCCCCCGGGTTCCCTCCCGGCGTCGGCGACACTCCATCCTCCAACCGCCGCGCGGAAGCTGCGCCGTCGAGTACCCGTGTCCCGCTCTCGTTGACCTCGTTCACGCGCACGATGAGCGCGTCTACCTCGGTGAATATGTCCTCCACCGCGTCCATCACGCAGGATAACCGATCGTTTTTCGAGGTCACCAGGTCGAGCTGTGAGAGAAAGCCGGGCGTGCCGAGAAGGTCCGCGAATGACAACAGCTGGTCGAGCTCTTCGCGCGCGTCTTGCGTTCGCGCAAACTTCGCGTCGAACGCGACCAACGTCGCCCGGCGCGCGTTCTTCGCGACGCGACGCGCGCGAGCGTTTCCGCTCGTGACGTCCGTGGTCGTGGCCGTGTTGAATAACCGTTTCAGAGACGCGAGGTCTTGCTCGATGAGAATCTCCATCTCCTCCACGGCGGCGAGGACCTCGTCCAAGACGTAATCGTGCACGCGAATCGCGTCGGAGAGCTTTTGGAAGTTCGACATCATGGCACTCGCGCGCGTCTTCGTTGCCTCGCGCTCGCGGTACAGCAGCCACTGCTGCGTGAAATTCGCGCCGACAACAGATATCGGCAACGCGGTGATGACGACGGAGACGACCATCGTCGCGGCTGCGACGACTTTGCCCCACCCGGTGATCGGATACGCGTCGCCGTATCCCACGGTCATGAGCGTGACCGTGCACCACCAGAAACAACGCGGGATAGACGCGAATGGATCGCCCGCGTACGCGTCTAACGCGTCCGACGCTTCCCATGCGCCGTCCTCGCAAAAGTACAAGAGCGTGGAAAAGAGCACCAAGGTCAAGACGAGGATGAAGATGAGCATCAAGAGGAGGTCGATCGAATCCGCGACCGCGGCGGCGACGACTTCGAGCTTTCGCATCTTCGCTCCGAGTTTCAAGACTCGAAACACGCGAAACAGGCGGAACAATCTAAGCAACCCGCTCGGCGCGCCGGACTCCTCGCTCGACGTCGCTGCGACGACGATGAGCTCGATGTAGAACGGCAAGATCGCCGCGAGGTCGATCATGTTCATCTTTCCATTCAGCCACTCCGCTCTGTGCTCCCTGGGGACGGTCGCGAGCTTGCCGACGTACTCGAGGGTAAACGCGGCGATGCAAAAGTACTCCACGCCCGCGATCGCGGCGTTGTTTTCAAACTCTCGAATCGTGTCCATTATGAACGTCGTCGTGGACGTCACGATCAGCGCGAGAATAGTCAACGAGATGTACTTCGCCAGCGAGCTGTAGTCCGGATCGTTCAGCGTCGCGAACATCTTCTCTCGCGTCGTCGGCCCCGTCCGGCGCGCTCTCCGTCTTCCCGCGGGAGCGTCGCCGTCGCTCCCGCGGCTGCTCGAAGCGCGTCCGTCGCCGCCGCTCTTCGATATCCTCGGCGCGCTGAGATGATCGTCCCCCCACAGCGCGACGGACACCCCGGGCGATCGAAGAGACGATCGTCCCCGTCTCCGCTCGCGCACCGCGCGACGCATCGCGACTTTCATCCGCCGCGTCTCTTCGTCGTCCCCCGCGTCGGAGGACGATTCGCTCCATTCCCTGCTCTCGTCGGACGTTTCGCCGTCGGACGACGACCACGCGTCAACGCCCGGGCGACCGCCGCCGCCGAGACCGAGCGACCGCGATCGGAGCAGCGCGTTCGAGACGCTCTTCGTCGCGAACACCGGCGTCGGACCCGCGTGGGAGCGCAGCGAGAAACGCCCGGGGGGGAGCGTCGCGGACGAATCGAGCCGCGTCTTCCGTCCGCCGCCGCCGCCGTCCGCGTCGTCGGCTTTCTCTCCGACGCTCGCGAGGGACGCGCGAGGCGACGACGACGACGACGACGACGACGACGACGACGACGACGACGACGACGACGACGACGACGACGACGCGCGCGCGCCCTCGCCTTCGAGTTCGCTCGCGTACGATATCGCGCGCACGCGCGCTTCGGTGATGACCCTCGTCGCGTTCGTGATGGCCGGGACGCGTTCGTTCACGCCGTCGCGCAGGCGTTGAAGTTTCACCACGTAGGACACGACGCATCGCAGCTTGCACCACAGCGCTCGCGGGCGCGGGAGGACGATCTCGTCGATGCCACGGACGCGGAGGACGCGTCGCGCCGCGCGCGCGGTCCTCGCGTCGCGCGAGACGTTCGTCCGCGGTCGTCGCGCGCCGTCGTAGTGCTCGAGTTCCCGGTCGTCGTTGCGTCGGTCGTTCACCGCGGCGAGGTTGAGGACGACCATCGGGACTCACCTCGAGTGGGGAGGGGTGGCGCGCGCGCGTGCGCGCGCGAGGACGTGGGCGAAGACGACGCTCGGGTTCGCGCGACTCCTGCGCGGCGGTCGGGGGAAGGCGCGACGCGCGCGCGGCGCCCCCGAATGTGCGTGTGTGACCAAGTTCCTACACGTACGTGCGTGTACAGTACACGAGTACGTGTGCACGTCCAAGACGCGCGCAAATGCATGGATCTGGTGTCTAAAATCGTGCACGTACAGTACTGTACGTGTACCGCCGACGGCGCACGGAGAAGCGCGGAAAGTGAGGGGAGCGTGTCTGACTGACGCTCATACTGTACAAGAAATTAATAATAAAAATAATCGGGACCGTAGAACTGACCCGCGCTACGCGCTAGAGGTGAAAATGCTGTATCAAACTAAGATTCCATACGAAATTTTGCGTACTCGCTCGTACTCTATGGTTTTTTTGTCTGATCGAGTTACGAGGCGCAACTGGTCTATCGATACCTGTATAAGATCAGATACTCGTAGGATAGAAGAAAACACCCTCGTCGGCCGCGGCGCATCGCTGCGTTGCCCCCCACCCTCCTCGCCGTGTCACCGCGCGCACGGCGCGCTCATCTCCACGCCGGAGACGACGCTGGCGACTTCCCGCCTTCACGCGGCGCGGCGAACCGAGACTTCGCGGCCGCGGGCGGCGCAGCGCCGAGTCCCGTGGCGTTCGCGCCTCGGTCCTTCTTCCCGAGCGCGAGCGCGCGGAAGTTACCCTCCAGCTGCGACGGGTTAAACCTATGGACGCGTTGACGCGGTTTGAGACGTACGGCTCGGTTAGTGTGATGTCGGAGCGGGAGGACGCGATTCGCGAGCGAGCGGGCGCTCCCCGGTGTTTGGCGGAACGGTTCGTCTCGCGTGTCCGAAACGAACAGCTGTGCGGCGTCAGACAGCTGTCGAATCTCGGTTCGATTGTTCGCACCCGGCGCGGATCTTCTGCCCCTTCTTCTGCTTCTGGCTGACGAACTTCGACGCCGGGGACATGACGCTGTCCGTCGGGCTGCTGAAGCTGCGAGCGCGACCGGGGTAGCGAAGGGGAGGCGGAGACGTGAGGACGCGACGAAAAACCGACGAACGCGGTTGTCGCGCGAGGGAACGACGTCGCGTCGGAGCGCACCGTCTCGCCTTCTTGATCGAGAGCGGCGCGAGCGCGACGGGCGCCGCGACGTTCGCGTCGTGCGCGCCGAGCGCGGTACGTGGCGCGAGCCCGGACGCGACTTGATTCTCCGGCGAGCCCACCTTCGTCGCCATTCGGATCGATCGATCGAGAGCGAAGTCGAAAGCGACGCGGATCTCGAAACGCGCGCGCGCTCCGCGACGCGCCCGCGACGCGCGCGAACGCTTGGCGCGGCGAGCGGCGAACAGACGTCGAGGTGACTCGCGACGATTCGAGCTCGAGCGCGCACGGGGATGCGATGCGCGTTCGTGTGTGCCGCGCGCGTGGTATGCCGCGATCGGTCACGAGACCTCGGTCCCCTCTTGCTTCTGTACACGACTACGAGTACCTGTACGTCGCAGACCAGAATGCGGTTTTTCACCCGCGTTAAGCTTTTGATCGGCTATTGCGATGATGAAAATACCCTTTCAAAATATTTGATCGGAAAATCCCCGATCGCTTTGATCGGGTATATCGACAGACCTGTCGATACATGCGGGTGAAAAACCGCATTCTGGTCTGCGTAGTACTTTCGTACACGTAAAACAACTAAAAAGTCTACTGTACTGTACCTTCGTACCGAAGGTACACGTTTTATATGAAGGAAGGTAGTAGGCCCTACATTTTATACACGTGTACAGTATCACTCGTGTACTGTATCTGATTTATTATTACCTTCGAAGGTAAATCTATCTTTCGTACACGTACACGTACGTGTACAACGTTGTACTTCCAAGTAAGTTGTTACCTTCCGAAGGTACGAAAGTACAATCGAGGACATCGTGCGGGGCGGTGAAAAGTGAGGCGGGGATATTTTATTTACATACTAAAAAACGGGAACATCGTCCTCATCGTCCTCATATGGGTTTAGGCTACCCCCTCCATTCTTGTATCTTATCATCACACTTTCGGCGATGGCATGTTGAATTGAGGGGGTAATCGTGCTTTCTGATGCGGAAATATCAATCTCTTTTTGGTCTGTCGCCATAATGTTGTAGTGAAGCGTCCAGTACGCTCGGGTTGGGCTTTGCGAGTGTGCGTCCTTCAGGCGACCCTGAATAACGACAGTTGGAAATTTTTCTTTGACCCACACAACTTCAACATTAAAAGTATCATCTGCCGATACGACATCAAAGCTTATGAGTTCGCGCACGTCGGCCATCGTGCGGGGCCGTTCAACTATACTGAATCGGGACGGCGTGTAGTCCCAGTCTATTTCAACTGGTATATAATCCGTCTCCCGCGTGTGATCGAGCGACGCCTGTAACGCGGCTGCCATTGCTGGGTCCTCGCCAGCCGCGTTCGCGGCGTCCATTCCCTCAGCGTTCAACGGCTTGAATCCTTCGCCGTGCGGGGGGCGGGGGCGGTGAAAAGTGGGCGAAAATAACTACAATAAAGCAACTTACTGTACAACGTACACGTACTGTACCTGACAAGTTGCCTGACGATGACGAGAAGTGGTTCGCTACGACGCGGGCGGCCCCGCCGTGCACTCCCCGTCGCGCGCTTCCGTCGCGTCGCCCCTCCCCCGCCCCGATGACGCACCGCTGACGCCCGCGCGATGCGCGCGACGCGTGATTCTCCACCTCCGCAGCCGCCGCCGCCGCCGCGGCGGGGCGACGCCGACGCGCCGTCGTCGTCGTCGCGCGCGGCGAGCGTCGATTTCGCGTGCGGCGTCGTCGCCGGTTTCTTCTACACGCTTTCCGCGCATCCGTTCGACACGGTCAAAGTCGCGATGCAGACCGCGCCGCACACGGGGGCGTCCGCGCCGTCCGCGCTTGCGACCGCGCGCGCGATCGCGTCCGCCCCTGGCCCGGGCGGGGGGATCCGCGCGCTGTATAAGGGCCTCTCCGCGCCTCTCCTCGGGTACTCGCTCGAGGGCGGCTTAAACTACGGGGTCGTGTCGCAGACGCGACAGTGGCTGACGCACCGCCGAATCGCGATGGACGAGCGCGCGTCGGCTGACCCCCCGACGAGCAGCGGCGCGGCGGCGGCGGCGGCGGCCATCGCGGACGTCGCCATCTCCGGCGCCGTCGGCGGGGCCGTCCTCTCTCTCGTCATCGCCCCGACGGATCTGATCAAGTGCCAAGTCCAGGATGGACAATTCGCGAGCGCGAGAGAAGCCGTCGCAGCTGGTGGGCGCCTCTGTACATATCTTTTCACCGCACACACCTCGCGTCGTCGAACCTACTCTCATCGGTCGAGCCCCCTCGATCGGATCGATGTGAAACTGACCCGACCGACGTCGATCGATCGCGTCGCAGCGTACGAACGCGACGGCATCCGCGGGTTGTTTCGAGGGACGTTCGCGACGATGCTTCGCGAAATTCCTGGGAACGCGCTGTTCTTCGCGACCTACGAGCTGGCGCAGAGTGCGTTCCCGAGGTGGACGCGGAAGCCCGCCCGCCGGGAAGATGCATCATCGACCGTCGCCGCCGCCGGCGACGGCGGCAGTGGCGGCGGCGCGGCGGCGGCGTATCGCGTCCAGGAAGCCCTCGCGGCGATCGCGTGCGGCGGCGTCGCGGGGTCGGCGTTTTGGCTCGCAGTTCTGCCGATTGACGGCGCGAAGACAAGGTGAGACTACTTTCCATGCGACCCCATTCGCGCGTCGCGCGTCGTTTCTTAAGGACTTTCCTCCCAGGTTTCAAGTCGCGCGCGTCGGGTCGAAAGACGACGTCTCGGTGTTTCGGCTGATCGGAAGAGCGTTCAAGGCGGGGGGCGTCGCGGGACTTTGGCGCGGCTCGACTCCGGTGCTTGCTCGAGCGGTGCGCGCGCGCGGCGTTCGTTCGCGTCGCGTCGTCTCGTCGCATCGTTTCTCTCTTCTCCTTTCCCTGCCCGCCCGCCCCGCGTCTTCCCTCGGTCTTTTCTCCGCGCGACTGCCGCGACGCGGGCCTGCCGTTCGACTGACCGTCCCGCGAACGCTGCGCGTACTTTTTCGCGTCCATCCGTTCACCGTCACCAGTTTCCGACGACGGCGGTGATGTTCCTGGCGTGGGAGTGCGCGCGAGAGTTCGCGGACGCGAGCGACCGCGTGTAGCGTAGGAAGGTTGGTTGGGCGCTTCTCGGGAGCGAGTAGTCTAGTCTAGTTTCTTACTAAAACCTGTTGTGTGAAGTACCTTCGAAGGTACGAAAGTACCTTCGTACCTAAGTAAGTTGCCTTCGTACGGAAGTACGAAAGTACCTTCGTACGAAAGTACTTTGTACGCACGTGTACGTTGTACGAAAGTACGAAAGTACGAAAGTACGAAAGTACTTCCGGAAGTATACGTGTACGTGTACGTACGGTATCTACTCGTAGCATATCTACGTGTACTACACATACCTTTCGAAGGTACTCAAAGTACGAAAGTATTTCCGGAGTGTACACTACGTGTACAACTATGATACACGTGCAGGGACCGACCCGGGGACCGACGAGAGAGAGCGCCAGACCACCCGCGCGGCGGCCGAAGACCCCCGCTCGCGCCGCGCCGCGCCGCGCCGCACGATCCGATGTCCGCCGCGACGGAAATCGCCCCCGCGTCGCGCGACCACGCGCACGATTCGCGCGTGATCATCTACCCCGTGTACCTCAACGCGAACGCGTCGGTCGCGGACGGGCGGAAGCTCGCGCGGTCCGCGTGCTGCGACGCGCCGCACGTCCTCGAGATTCGCGACGTCATCGAGAAGCACCTGAAGCTGCCGTGCGAGATCGAGGACAAGCATCACTCGCGGGACACGTGGCAGCGCGGGCGCGTGCGCGTGACGCTCAAGAAGGACGACGGGATGCCGCTCGCGAGGGAGATCTCGACGCGCGGGGCGCTGTTGACGGAGGTGGCGCGGATGATTCCGAAGCATCCCGCGCGCACGCCGGGGACGAGCGCGCACAAGGAGCGCGTCGCGCGGATGCCGACGCCCGGGGAGATATTGACGCAGTTCACGTCGCAGGCGGGGCAGGCGGGGGCGGCCGCGGCGGCGGCGACCGGGGGGGGCTCGACGACCGGGAGCAAGAAGAAAGGAAAGAAGGGGCGCAAGTGACGCGTCTCGGAGCCCGCGTGATGAGGTACTGTGCGCGCACCGTGCCAGACCAATTGCGCGTAGCCGGTAGTGTGTCTTGAAGTACTTTCGTACTTTCGTAGGACCGTAGGGCTAGTCGTCTGTACGAAGGTACACGTACAGTACACGTACAACGTTAATAACGCGTTGTACACGTACAACGTCGATAGTACAAAGTACGAAAGTACTTTCGTACGAAAGTACTTTCGTACCTTCAGGTACTTTCGTACGAGGTATTCTATCCGCGAACCAAACACGTACGGACGTGATCGCCCCCGCCCGCGTCGCGTCGTCGCTCGCTCGCTCGCTCGCGCGTCGTCGACGGCGAGACCTCCCGCGTGATGGCGGAGGGGTACGCGTCGATCGACCCCGACACGGGCGCCCCGCGGCAGCGCGACCCCTCGGACGCGTCGTTCCACTCCCCGGCGTGGCAGGCGCACTACCTGCAGTCGCTCACGGCGACGCGCCCGACGTACGAGGAATTTCAACGACGAGAGAAGGAGCGCGAGGGGAAACTCGCGGCCGCGGCGGAGAAGACGGACGAGGAGACGCGGGCATTTCGCGCGCAGCTCGAGGCGGATCGCGAGAAGCGGCTCGCGCGCGTCCGCGGAGGGGGGGTCGCCAAGAAGAAGAAGCGCGGCGGCGGCAGGAAGGATGCGAAAAAGTCGAAGGGATCGAAGAAGGGATCGAAAAAGGCGAAAGAGAAGAAGCACGGGAAGAAGAGCGGAAAGAAGAAGCGGAAGCGCGACAGCGACAGCGACGACGACAGCGACAGCGACAGTGGGAGCTCCGGGAGCGACGACCCCACGGAGAAGTTCCGCTTGTCCGGGTTCTTCAAGGCGGAAGACGGCGCGGCGGAGTAGGACGCCCATTTAGCTTCTAGGAGTATTTACATGCACACAACCGTGTAAAGTACCTTCGTACTACCTACAACACCTTATTAAAGTCGGATTTTCGCGATGATCCCCATGCGCGCGCTTGACTGCTGGGGTCGCCGAGACCCAAAACGGGCAACTCAGCCTCGCGAAAAAAATGTCACGAAACCGGGGTCACTCAACGCGGCAAACGCTTTCAGTCATTCGCTCGTCATCGTTTCTTTCGCACAAACGGTGCGGTGCGTCTCTACGTGCGTACTTCTACTCCTTACGTACCCTCCGTAACCTCGCGCCTCGCGCCTAATCCCAATCGTGGAAGCTCTCGCCATCGCTCCACCCGCCGCCCTCGCCCATCAGCGCGTCCTGAAAAAACCGAAACATCGCGGACTCGACCGTTTTCCTATTGTGCGTCCTGCGCATCACGTGCCGCTCCGTGGGAAAAGGAAGCAACGTGAGCTCGCCGCTCGTCCCGGCGTCCTCTCCGAGCTCGCGCGTCCTCCGCGCCGATGCCGCCTTTATCGCGTCCTCGAGCGCCGTGGAGTGCGAGAAGTGCACATTCTCGTCGAGCATCCCGTGCACGATGAGAAGTTTTCCGCGCGCGAACCCGTCGACGTGCGACAGGACGCTCGCGCGCGCGTAGGGGTCGTCTTCGGCGCCGGCGGCGCTCGCGGTACCCACGCTCGCGGTATCCACGGTATCCGCGTCCGCGTCGTCATCGGCGGCGGCACCGTCTCGCCTCTTGTTCGGCGCACCCAAGAATCGCTCGGTGTAGTGCGTGTCGTACAGCTCCCAACGCGTCACCGGCGCGCCCGCGCACGCGGCGGCGAACGTCCCCGGAGCTTTCAATACGCACGTCGCGGCGACGAATCCTCCGTACGACCATCCGATGACGCCCACTCGGTCCGGATCCACGCGCGCGTGATTCACGAGCCACCTCACGCCTTCGATCTGATCGTTCACGTCGACGTCGCCGAACGCGTTCTTCAACGCCGCCTCGAACGCGTGCCCTCGACGCGAGCTCCCTCGGTTGTCGAGCTTAAACAAGACGTACCCGAGTTGTCGATAAAACTGCGCGCGCACGTCGGACGTGAGCCGCCACGTGTTTTGCACCTCTTGCGCTTGAGGTCCGCCGTAGACGATGACGATTCCGGGACGCAAAGCGTTGCGCGCCGACGCCAACTCCGGGTCCTCGTCCGGGAGGTAGAGCGCGCCGTGGAGCGTCGTCGATCCGTCGGCGGCGGCAACCGTCACGAGCGACGGGGGGATCAGATTTCGACCCTGCGCCGCCACCGTCGCGGAGATGTCGCGATGCAGCGCGAGCGCGGTCGCGTCGAAGTCGTCCGGAAACGCGTCGTCGTCGTCGCCGCCGTCGTCGGTAACGCCGCCGCTGCTGCCGTTACACACGTCGTCGTCGTCATCCGTCGGCAGCATACGCAACATCGCGTTCGGGGCGTTGTTCACGCTGTCGTAAACGTCCAAAAACCGCTTTCCCGCGTGGTCCATCGCGACGGAGTGGTAGCCTCTCTCGCGCGTCAGACGCCGGCACCGCGGCACGCGCGGGCGCGACGTGGCGGCGTCAGGCGTGGTGGTAGAAGCGGAAGCGCACGAAGCGTCCAGGGTCGGAAACAAACGCGCGCGGTACAGGTGCCTCTCCAGCGGCCCGAGCTTCGACGCGGTGAAGTACACGAACCCGCGGCCTTCGTCCACGCCGATGAGTTCGTCTACGCACCACTCCCCGCCGGTGATCGCGTGCGCGCACTCGCCGTCGACGCCGTCGTGGTAGTACAGGTGCATGTACCCGGTCTTCTCGGACGCCCAGATGAAGTCGCCGTAGCCCTATTACACGTACACGTAGGGCTAATACTGTACTTCCGGAACTATGATACATTGTACGAAAGTACGAAGGTACCTTCGACCTTCAAGGTAGGGCCTACGGAAGTACTTTCGTACGAAGGTACGAAAGTACTTTCGAAAGTACTTTCGAAAGTACTTTCGTACGAAAGTACGAAAGTACTTTCGAAAGTAG
>Ga0181559_10004963_pt1 | contig 12788 bp, 2 predicted proteins | sample 011ome_21_FD_133752 | JGI IMG/M metagenome (GOLD analysis project Ga0181559, IMG submission 133752) | Coastal salt marsh microbial communities from the Groves Creek Marsh, Skidaway Island, Georgia - 011508AT metaG (megahit assembly) | ecosystem: Environmental > Aquatic > Marine > Intertidal zone...
GAGCGAGGGCATGTCCTTGAACGCCTCGCGGATCTCGCGCCGCGTCTCGCGCGCGGCTTCGGGAACCGCCTCGGCGGCCACCTCCGCCGCGATGTCGTCCGCCAGGCTCTCGAACGCGCGCTTGACGGCGAGCGTGACCCGGAACTTACGCATCACCTCGCGCGCGAACGGCGCGGTGGACCAGACCTTCTCGTCGAAGCCCACCGCTTTGGACCCGAGGGACTTGCTCCGCGCGATCAAGTCGCGCGCCTCCTCGAGCTCCGCCGCCGTCTCGGCGCGGATTGAAGCCTCCAGCCGTTCGAGCGCCGACGCCGCCGCCTCGCGTTCGCGCGCCACGGCGGCGCGCGTCAGCACCGCGCCCTTCTCGACGCGCTCGAGCGCCTCCGCGAGCGCGGCGTTCCGGCGCTCCAGGCGCCCGCCGAAGCGAGACGCGTGGAGGGACCCGCCGTCAGGCCTCAAGTCGTCCTCCGGGCCGCCGCGCACCACACGCAGCTCGTCGTACAAGCCGCGAAGCGCCGCCTCCTTGGCCGCCGCCGAGCCGCGCAACACTTCGCGCGCCGCGCGCGCCGCGCGCGAGGCGGCGGCGAATGCGGCGCGCACCCTCTCGGCGCGCTCCGTCTCCTGGCGCCTGGCGAGCGCCGCCTTCGCGTCTATGCGCACGCCGAACAGCTTGAGGAGCTCGGGCGCGTCGTCCAGGACGTGCCTCGGGATGGCCGCCGCCGCTTCGCGCTTGCGCCGCCGCTCGTCGATCGCCGCGCGCGACTCGGCGAGCGCGAGGCGCGCGGCGCGCGACGCGGCGTCGAGCGCCGCCGCGGGCGACGCGTCGTCGGCGCCCGGCGCGCCCGACGCGCGATTTGCGATTTCCGGCTCAGCGAGCAGCCTGTCGAGGGTCACGCCGTAGGACTCGAGCCTACGCGCGCGCGCGCGTTCGCGCGCGAACACCAGGTCCTCGAACGCGTCCAGCCGCCCGGAGGATAAGTCCCCGTTCTCGGGGTCCGCGCACGCCCCGCCCCGCTCGCCGCCGTCGCCCTCGCCCGGCCCGAGCGCGGGGCCCCCCGGGTCCGTCTCCGGCTCGCCGCGCGCGGGCTCCATGTCGGCGTCGAGCGGAACCGGGTGCGGATGCGCCCAGCGCTCGAGCAGCGACCGCAGGCGCTCCTGGCGCGGCAACAGGCTCGCCGCGGTCTCGGCGAGGATGGAGCTCTGCATGTCCAGCTGCTCTTCTAAGTCGCACGCCCCGGAGTCGGCGCCGTCGTTCATCACCATGTTCTGCGTGTCGCCGCACGTCGCGCGGAAGACGCGCAGCCGCTTCAGCGCGACGCGCCAGTTGGACCGCGCGGACCTGTGCACTCGCAGGCCGAGCGCCACCTCAGCCTCGTGCGTCTGCGACTTGACCTGCCGGACGCGCGCCTGGCGCCGCGCGCGCTCCTCCGCAGCCGCGGCGTCGGCGGCGCGGCGCGCGGCGAGCGCCGAACGGAGGGCGGCGAGACGCCCGTCGCCCGCCGCGACGGGGAACGAACACGTCGCCGCGAAAGGAAACGCGCGTTCGTTCTCGCTCGCGTCCGCGTCGGCGCCCCCCGCCGCTCGCGCGGCGGCGACGACGCGCTGGTTCTCGCGGAGCGTGAAGACGTCGTTCGCCTCGAACGTCTCGACGCTGAGCACCCGGAACGTCCGAGGCCCACGCTCGGGCGAAGGCGCATCACTCGGCGTTCGCGCGTCGGAAAGATCCGCCGCGTCCGTCGACGGCTTTTCTTTCCCGGATTTCGAGCGGATTATTCCGGATTTCGAGCGGCGCTTCGCAAACGCGCCTTCGGACCGCGTTCCCTCCGCCGGCGCGTCGGGGTCGGACGCGTCCTCCTCGGCGAGCGTCTGCACGTCCACGGCACCCGCCAGGCATACGACCGTGCTCGGTGAGGAAACACCGAGATGAGCTCGCGTTTCCTTCTCCGCGATTCCCGCGGCGTCGCCCGCCGGCGGCGGCCTCGACGTCGCGGCGGACGCCACGAGCGCCTCGGCGAGGGCGAGTCTCTCCTCCGGGCTCGAGCACGCGCGCGTCTCCGCGGGCGCCACGCGCGCGCACCCCTCCGCGGTGAACAGCGCGTCGCGCGCGCGAGCGACGCCGCGAGCCGCGTCCAGCGCCCGCGCGACGCGCGGGGAGAGCGCGGGCGATACGCCTCGGTCATCCGCGACGGTTCCGCCGACGGGAACCGTCTCCGACGTGTCCTTACGGCGACTCGAGGTGACTTCGAGGAGCGCGAGAAACGCGCGTCGCGGCAGGCGCAGCACCACGCACCCGCCGCTCACCACCTCCACGCGCTCGGGCTGCGTGATTCTTCGTGCGTTTAGTTTTTCGAGTCTGGTTCCTTCGTTTCCTTCGTTTCCTTCGTCCGGAAACGCCGCCGCGGCTTCGTTGAGCAGCGCCTCGAAGTTGACGACGGCGCCGGCGCGGTGCGTCGCGGCGCGCGACACGCGCCCGGGCCCCCCCGGGTACGTCGCGCGCACGGCGCCGGCGACGACGGCGACGGCGTCCGAGCCCCAGCCGTAGGGCCCGCTCAGGACCTGGCCCTCCTCCACGGGCGCCACCGCGAGCGCGCCCGCGACCGCCTCCAGCACGTCGCGGGGCAGCGCGCCGAGCAGGAAGTGCTCGGCGAGCGCGTCGGCGGCGGCGAGGCGCTTCACGTCGGAAACCAGACGGGACACGAAGACGCGCGGGTGCGCTTCGAGCTCGTCGCGCGCCTCCGCCGCGCGCTTCTCGAAGACGCTCATGTTCGCGAGCGCGGCGCTCGCGATATCCAAAGCGGGCCGGTCAGACGAAGCCGTCGTGATGGACATTTTTTTCTGGAGCGAGCGCGCACCCTTCCAGCCGCTTCGGCGCTCGCCGCTTCGCGGCTCGCCGAGTGCGGGTCGCGCCGCGGCGCGCGGCGGCGCGCGCGCGGCGAGCGCCTCGAGGTGTTCGCCGCCCGCGCAGATGAGCGCGCGCGAGGCGATCACCAGAACCGTGGGAACGGTCGTGATCGCGGTCAGGCTCTGCCCTTTGTTCGTGCGCGGGGCGACCCCCGCGAACGGCGTGCCCTCTTTGCCTTTGGACGCGAACGAGGACTCGGCGAAGCACGAGCGCGCGCCGACGGTTTGCGCGTACTCGCCGTAGACGGCGTGCCGGTACCGCACCGAGACGCCGCCGTGCGCGACGATCATCGCGTCGCAAGGCGGGTCCTTGGGGTGCATGAACAGCCGCTTCTTCTCCGAGAAGAAGCCAACCTCCAGCCGGGACACCAGCTCGGGCAGCGACGCGCTCGGCACCGTCGCGAATGCCCACACGCGCCGAAGCGACGTCGGGTGGATCGCGCTCGCCATCGCCGCTTGCGTCTCCGCCGCGGCGTCGCGCACCGCCGGGTCGGCGCGCTCCAGCTCCTTCTCGAGCGCCTGTTTCGAGATGGAGAGGATCACGGAGGCCCTGAGCGCGGTGAGCGTGAACCCCCAGCGGCGCGCCGTCGCGCCGTGCAGGTTGATCCCGCCGGCCATCTCACCCTCCTCGTACGTGCGCACGATGGCGCCCTCGCGGTCCTTGACGGCGAGCGCGCCGCGAGCGACGATGAAGGCGGCGTCGGCGGGCTGGCCGCACGACGCCACCGCCTCGCCCGCGCGCACCTGCTTGCTGACGAAGGCGGCGGTGAACTCCACGAGCAGCTTGCTTTCGCGCACGCGCGAGAAGATCCACAGGTCCATCAGGCGCTCGGCGCTGATCATCGCCACGCCCGAGGGCAAGATGGTGATGCCGTTCAGGTTGCGCACCATCTGCGCAAAGTGGCCGTTCAGGTTGAGCAGCTTCTTCGTGTCGCCCATCTCCACGACGGTGCCCTGCGACACGACGCACACCTTGTCGAAGCGCATGGCGTTGCTGATGGAGTGCGTCACGGCGACCGTCGTGCACCGCCGCGAAGGCCGCCCGGGCGCGGGGTCGAACTGCGCGCTGAGCAGGGAGGCCATGACCGGCCCCGCCGTCGCGGGGTCCTGCGCGGACGTCGGCTCGTCGCACACGATGAACGGCCGACGCAGCAAGATGGTTCTCGCCGCCGCGATTCTTTGCCGGTCCCCCGCCGAGAGGTTGGAGCCGTTCTGGCCGAGGTAGGTATCCATACCCTCCGCGAGTTTCCCCCAGTCGAAGCGCGCGAGGTCGCACGCGCGCATGAGCTCCGTCTCCGGAATCGCGCGCGTCGATCCCGCCGTCAAATTTTCGCGAAGCGTCCCGGTGAGCAAAATCGACTCCTGCTCCATCCAGGCGATGAGCCGCGTGGTGTCAAACTCGTCAATCGGCACACCGTCCACCGTCACTTCGCCCGTCGTGGGCTTGAACATGCCCGCCAGCAGCTTGAGCATGGTGCTCTTGCCGCACCCGGAGGCGCCCACGATGGCGCAGCTCGAGCCGCTCTCCAGCTCGAACGTGTACGGCCCCATCAACTGCCTGAAATTTTCGTAGTCGTACTCGTACATCACGTCCGAGAGCACCAGCGCGCCGTCGCGCGGCGGCTCCCTTCCTGGCGGGTCCTCCGGCGCCTCCAGCAGACCGAGGATGTGCGCCATCGCCGGTCGACTGGCGGTGAGGCCCAGCAGCCCCACGGTGAGCGCCTGAATCGGCACGTCGATGCCCTGCGCGAGCTGCAGAAAGCCGAGCAACTTGCCCATGGAGAGCTGGCCGAGGATCACCTGCACGGTGCCGTACGCGATGGTGATGAGCGTGGTGAACATGGAGAGGAACGCCAGCCCGCGGATGTTCCCGTACTTGCGCTCGTCGAAGGTATCGAACGCCTCGCCAAGCTCGTCGCATATCCCCAGCAGGCGGCTCCACATCACGGGCCCGATCCCCAGCAGCTTGATGTGCTGCACGTGGTGGACAATCTCCTGCACGTGCGCCTCGCTCCGCTTGCGCGTGCTGTTGAGCTTCTCCGCCCAGTGCGAAACCTGCTTGCTCTTGCGCTTGTTGTACAGCACCACCAGCGGGAGCGAGATCGCGATACACACAGTCATCTGCCACGAGAAGAGGCTCATGGTGAGCAGCACCGCGATGAGGTCTAGGCCGGCGGCGAACCCGTTGACCATCAGGTCCAAGTTGGCGTTGACGTCGGTCATGTCCGTACCGAGCGCGTTTACGACAAAGTCGCCGTGCATGCTGCTGAAGAGCGACCACGGCAGCCGCACGGCTTTCCTGGTCAGGTTCTTCGTGAGCAAGGGGATGAAATCCCCCCCGCTCGGGTTATCGTTCCCCAGCCTGTAGTTCATCTGCGCTTTCAGGAGCATCGTGCCCACGACGCCCACGACGCCGTACGTGCACTTGGCGTAGTCCTTCGCGGGAATGAACTCGTCGAAGATGAGCGACAGCAGAAACGGCTGCGCGATGGAGCACCCCGCGATGAGCACAACCTCAAGTATCATCCGCAGAGTGTTGAGCCGCTCGAACTTCCACAGGTAGCCGAACGCGAACGCGGCGATGGACGCGTTGGACACGCTCGGCGTGCTCAGCTTGCCGCGCTGCATCTTCTCCAGGCGCAGACGCTTCTCCTCCGCCTCGACGTCCGCCGCGGCGGGTTTCTTGTACGCCGCGTCGACGGCGGTTTTGATGAGGATTCGAAGCAACAGCACGAACCTCAGGAAACGCGCACCGAGTCGCAACGATACCGCCATGGACGCCGCCTTGATGTTGTACGTCTCTTCAACAGAGTCGAACGCGCTGACCGGCAGGTACGTCAGCGTCAGCGCCACGGCGACGATGGCGCCGTCGAAGTACGTGCGGACCTGCCGGATCGACGCGGCACCGTAGCCGACGACGCGCATGGCGAAATCCAGGCACAGCAAATACAAGACGCCGTCGCTGATGTAGGTCTTGTCCGTCTCCGGGAACACGTCGTGGGCGCCCGCGACGAGCGAGCTGACGACCAGCGCCGCCTCCAGCAGCACGGTGGCGAAAATTAGGCTCTGGAACTCCACGCTCCCCTGCACGTACGTCACGTTCCTGCGAAGCCACGATTTCTGCCAGTCCTCATCGTACGTCGCCTGCGCCGGCGCGAGCTTCATGAGGGGCATGCCCCGGTATCGCAAGCCGGGAATGTGCACGGGATCGCTCAGCGGGCCGTCCGCAAAGACCTTTCCGGATTGGGTCCGCTCCAGGCTGACGCGCTCGAGCTCGCCTTTCCGTTGCGGCGTCGAAGGCCCGTCATCCTCCCCCGCTTTCTCGGACACGGCGCCGTCCGGATCGGGCGCGTCCACGCGGTACGCCGTCCCGGCCGCGCCTTCCGGCGCCTCGGACGTCGCCATCCTCGCTCCCCGCGCTGAGCTCGCGCCCGCGCGGCCTGAAATGCGGAGGCGGGTGACCCAAGGCGGCACCGACGTCGAGTCGGGCGTCTCGGATCGAGGACCCGAAGTCGCCGAAGAAGGCGAAAATCCAACGCAAAACGCGTGCAGAACAGCTGCAAACGGCACTGCGGCACTCGTCGATGAGATCCTCCGGGCGAAAATCGAAATCGAAAATGCCGTGTCCTCGTCACCAAGGCTTTGCCCTTTCGTGGTGGGCCGGGTCGCACTTTCGTCGGCGCCGCGCCGACGGGCGCAAAGGCCCGTGCCTCACCCGAAACGTCGCCTTTACTCCCCTCGCGTGTCATGTCCTCTCCGGAGTCCAAGAAACTCCTCGGCGCCAGGTGCGTCCCCCCTCGCGCTCGCGGGCGGCATCACCCGAAACGCGGTTCGGTCTCGACGCGTTCCGCTAACAACCGTGACGGAAAAAAAGCGCATTGTGACACCCCCGAACGGCGCTGACCCCCCTCCCGCGCCGGCTCCGCCGTGGCATCGTCACTACGTTCACCGCGCAGGGTGTATAGCTGCTCGACGTGTCGCACGCACGCGGCGTACCACGACGACATCATCGCCAAGGAGTTCCGCGGCCGCCGCGGTCGCGCGTACCTCTTCGCGGACGTCTCCAACGTCACGCTCGGCGACGCGGAGGACCGGTGGTTGCTCACCGGTTTGCACTCCGTGCGCGACGCGCACTGCCTGTCCTGCAACTCCCTGATGGGCTGGAAGTACGAGCGCGCGTACGAGCCGAGCCAGAAGTACAAGGAGGGCAAGTTCGTCATCGAAAAGGCGGGCGTGACGCACGAGGGGGGATGGTGAGAAGGAACGGAGAGAGGACGGCGCCGCGCGAATGGAGACTCTTACGCGTCGGAGAACGGTTTCGCGAACTGGTTTCGGAACGCGAATCTCGTCGTCAGACGTCCGGAAACGCGCGCGACGACGCGAACGGTCATAGACTACCGCACACGCGATACGACTGATACTCGTAGTCTACCATAAATAGAACGCGTCTCGCGCCTGTATCAATACACCGAGATGCTCTCCTCGGCGGATCCGCTCATGAAGTCAGCGAGCTTCTTCACGGAAAGCGGCGGCTCGAGGTCCTTCTCCTTGACGTCGTGCCCGAGCGCGTCGCGGATGGCGCCGGAGACGGCGACGGAGACGCGGTCGCTCGCGCCCGTGGCCATCAGGCGCAGCCGCCACGAGGACCTTTGCCGCAGATCCTCCTCCACGAACTTCAGCGCCTCCGCACCCAGGTGCGACCACAGCCCGCGCAGCACACCGACCAGCGCGCGCCGCTGCGGGATGGCGTTCTGCAACCCCTCCACGACGGTCTCGACGTGCGCCAGCACCGGAGCCATCATGGCGTCCAGCTCGTCGCGCGACGCAGCCTCCGCGGAGGCTTCCGGGTCCGCCGAACCTCCCGCGTCGCCCTCGAGAACGCACTCCTCCTCCGCGTCGGAGAGCGCGTCGCCGTCGCCGAATACTGTACCGGCGCGGCGAGGCGACGCCGCCGGCGAGCGCGCCACGCGCTCCGTCTCCACCGCACCGCGGCCGAAGGCGCCCGCCGCGCGCCGCGCCGGCCGCGCGCTGGGCACCGGCCTGGTCGCGCTGGCCCTGAGCGCCTCGAGCAGTGAGGGCCCCGCGCTCGCCACCAGCGCCACCGCCCTGCGGAGGTGGCCCGCGTACTGCGCCCTGAGCTCGCCGAGCACCTCCGCGCTCCGCCGGCCGAACGCCTCGCCCGCCGCGCTCTTGCCGCCGCCGCCGGCGGCGACCCAGAGCACCAGCCGCTGGCCGAGCTCCGGGCGGAGCACCTCCATCGCCTTGAGCGCGGTGAGCGCCGCCGCGAGCTCCGTGGGCACGTAGCCCTCCGCCGCGGACCCGGGCGCGCCCAGCGGAGTCGCCGAGCCGCGCTCCGAGCCGCGCTCGAACTTCAGGCGCGCCTTCTCGGCGGCGGCGCGCGCCTGACGCAGCGCCGACGCCGCCGCAGCCTTGCCCGCGCGCAGGCGGTGCATGGCGCCGGCGCCGGCGCGGCCGCCGGGCGACGCCGGTCCCAGATCCTCCGTCGCGGCGGACCGCGCGGCGGTGAAGTCGCGCGCGTTGTGCCCGAACGCGGGCGCGCGCTGCAGGTGCCTGCCCGTGAACCTCGCGCTCTCGCGCGTCGCCGCCGCGCCGTGCCCGTGCAGAGACTGCGCGTCGTGCGCGGCGTTCAGTGACTGCGGCGCGTTCCCGCGGAAGAGCCCGCCCGCCGGCGCCTGCTTGCTTTGGTCCACGGCGGCGCCTATCCTGCGCAGCAGCAGCCTGTCCGCGTCCGCCAGCACCTCCTCCAGGCTCACGGCGGCGTCCGGCCACCGCGAGACGACGCGCTCGAAGCCCTCCAGCGCGGCGTGCGCCTCGTGGTAGGCGGCGTCCATCGCCGCGCCGCCGACGCCGTGCGTCCCCAGCGCCGAGACGCACGCGCGCAGCAGCGTCTCGCGCGCCGCCTCGATCCAGCACGCGACGTGCGGCGCGAAGAGGGCCTTGGGGTCCAGCGCGGGCGCCGCGGGCGCGCCGCTCGCGCCCGGGTAGGGCGGGTGGTGGCCGGAATGCGGAATGCCGGAATGCGCGCGGCCCGCCTCGGGCCGGCCGGTGGTGAACGGCGCGTCGGGCGAGGCGGAGACGTCGGCGGCGACGGCGGCTTCCTGCAGCTCGCACAGCGCGTCCACCAGGTCGATGGCCTCGGCGCCCGGCGGCGCGGGCGGCGGGTTCGCGGAGAGCAGCTTGCTGACGCACGCAGACGCCTCGACGCAGTACACGCCGGCGGCGATCTGCGGCAGGCGCACGCCGCCCGGCAAAACCTCGGCGTCGGCGATAGTGTGGTCCACGCCCAGCTCGCGGCACAGCCCGAGGCACATCTGCGACAAACCCGCGAAGAGACGCGCGTGGCCGTCGTCTCGCGCGTTGGAAACGCCGTCGTGGCCCTGACGATCCGCGTGCGACCCGCTCGTCTGTTCGCGGTGGCGGTCGCCGAGAAACACGGAGTGGTGCCTGCGGTAGCACGCGCGCGCGGCGGTCTGCAGGTGCGCGGTGAAGGCGCGCAACGCCTCGGGCGCCGCCGGGTCCTTCTGCAATATGCGGCTGAGCTCCACGGCGATGGCCAGCGCGGGCGCGGGCTGCAGCTCGGGAACCTGCTTGGCGATCCCGCGAGGCTCGTCCTCGCTCAGGTTCTTGTAGTTCTGGAAACACACACCCACCAGCTGCTCGACGGCGACGCGGATCCCGTCCATCTGGTTGGTCTCCGTCGCTGTCAAGCCGCCGCTCGCGTGCTCGCGCAGGCAGGGCGCCAGGTGGTCCAGGATGGACGCCAGGCAGTCTGCGGTGGGCGTGGCCACCGCCAGCACGTGCCGCACGTACCGCAGCGACGTGTGGTTGGGGCTCACGCCCTGGAGCTCCGAGAGCTCGCGCAGGAGCCACGCCCAGGGGCCGTGCAGCTGCAGCCTGCGGCGGTGGAACCCGAGAGCCCTCAGCGCGGCGTTGAGCGCCACGTCGTACGCCGCGGCGGGAGGCAAAGGGCCGTTGCCCGCCGCGGACCAGCCATTGCCCTCCACGGCGCTTCCGGACCCGGCGCCGCCCACGTCGCCGCGATGCGCCTCCGCGCTGTGGTCCAAAGCAGTCAGGGGAGCGCCCCAGTCGTACCCGCCGATGGGCTCGAGGTGCGCGGTGAAGCGCAGGTACCCCTTCTCCTTGCCGGTGGCGTACTTGAGCGGGAGCTCGACGATGTTTCGACCCTCGCCCGCCATGCGCGACACGTCCTCCAGCGAGGGCTTGCAGAACGCGAGCTTGCCTCCGCCGAGGTCCACCTCAAACGCGAGCGCGTCGTCCGCGGCGGTGAGCTTGACGCGCGCGTCGCCGCACCCGACGTGCAGCGTCGCGCTGTCGCCGCCGCCGGAGACGGGGCCGCGCGAGCACGCGCGCACGCGGCAGATGTCGCCGCGCGCGTGCGGCGTCGCCGTCGCCACGGCGGCGGCGGCGCGCGCGCCGCGCTCCTTAGCGGCGGCGTAGACATCCCGGGGGTCGACGCCTCCGGTGAACCGCTTCCAGCCGCGCGTCGTTATGGAAACCTCCGTGACGTCCACGGTGACTCCCGCCCACCTCTGCGCTCCGACGCCGAGGTCGAGCCCGTCAGCCTGCTTCGCCCGATCGCGACCCGCGCCGAGGGTTTTGGCATCCTTCGGGTCCTTCGCGGCGCCCAGCAGCGTGCCCGCGTTGCCGCGCGAGCCGACGAGTATGCCGTCCATCCCGAACCCGCGCCGGAGCTCGGCGCACCGGTCCGCCAGGAAGTGCACCGCCATGTCCACCTTGTGCTGCGGCGCGTTGGACCCCAGGCTCCCCTCGAGGCACGCCTGCAGGCACGCCTCGTACGCCAGGATGCGCGCGCGCTCATCCCCGCGCCAGCCCCCGAGGTAGCACCCCTCGGGCGCCGCGCCCGCTAGCGCCAGCGCGTTCGTCGCCGGCGCGCCCAGCGCGTGCGCGTTGGGGCCGGCGTAAAGCGACTGCGACGCGCCGCCGAGCCCGGGGACGGTCCGGCGCGCCGCAGACGCCCCGGCGTACGCGCCGCCGACCAGCCTCGTGGGCGACAGAGGCGGCGCCGTGACCTTCTGCGCGGGGGCGGGGCCCACCCCGTGCGCGGCGCGCGCGGAGCTGTCCCGCCCGGCGGGGTACTCGCCGCTGCCGCTGTCCGAGCGGACGTGCCGGGGCGCGCGCGCCGCGGCGAAATCGTCGTCGCGGCTGTAAGCGCCGCGCCCGTCGTCGCGCTCGCCGTACGCGGCGTCTCGGTCGCCGTACACCGCGTCTCGGCCGCGCGCGTCTCCGTACGGGTGCGGGGGGCCGCCGTCGCCCCGCGGCGCTCGGTCCGGTGAACCCTGCCTGGTGACCGGCGCAGAGACGGACCGCTCGCGGGAAGGCTCGGGGGCGGTCGAGTAGTGCGCGCCGTCGCGGTCGAGGCGCGCCGGCGTGCCGTAGCCGCGCGTCGCGCCGGCGCCCGGCCAGCGCCCCGGCGACCCCCCGGGCGGCGGCGGCGCGGACGGCGGCGAGAGCGTCTGCGCGTGCCCGGCGTGGCTCGCCGCGCCCAGTGGCTCGCCGTGCAGCGCGGCGCCCGTCGCGCGCGCGGGCGAGCCCCACGGGGAGGAGGGAACGGAGTGGAACTCGTCCTCGGCGGGACCGGGCCCCGCCGACGACGAACCGGTGGACGGTCGTCCGCCGTACGGCGGATGCGCGTGCCCGGCGGGCGTCCGGTGGCCTTGGTGGCCCGTCGCGAACGACGGCGCCGTGGATCCCGTTCCGGGCACATAGCTGGTCTGTCGCCTCCTCTGCGCCTGTGCCTTGGCGGCCGCGGAGTCAGCCTGCCAGTTCGTGCCGGCGCCCCAAGGGTCGCCCGCGCCGTCGGAGACCTCGCCTCGCGCCGCGGGGGGCCGGCCGGCAGCGGGCGGCGGCGGTCCCATGCTGCGCGTGCGCACGCCCGTGCCCGCTGGCTCGGCGTAGCTGGGTGGCGCGCTGGGCGGTGAGTTTGGCGCGCCGAAGTTGCTCCTGTTCGCCAGCGGCGAGCCCTGAGGGCTCCCCGGGCCTCCGCGGTACGGCACCATCGTGGGGCCGCCCATGGTCATGCGTTTGTTCGGCGTCCGTCCCGACCTGCCCGCCAGCGCGGAAAGGGGGACGTTCTCCGTGTCTCCCGCGAGGTTCTGCATGGACGCGCGGATGCTGGTGCGACGGGGGGTGCTCGCCTGCGGTCGTGAAGGACGGCACTGAGGTCAGAACGCGCACGGGGATCACGTTCCATGGCGCCGGTCGTCGTCGCCACCGCGCGCGCACCCATGGGGGGAAAAGCGCCACGTATCGGAAATGGGAACATCTGGGAAGAGGAAATCGGTCGAGCCGTTCCGAGCCGCATCACGACGCACCTGCGTGGCAGCGCCTGCACCCCAGCCGCCTTGCGAACCCACGGGATCAGCCCAGGGGTCGGCCATCGTGAAACGCTGCGCGAGGGCCGTGCGTCACGAGGACGTCGTCGCGCGCGCGTTGTGCGACCAAGTCCCTACCGAACCACGACGACACCGAGGAAAAATGCCGCCGTTTTTTCTCGCGGCGATTCGCGACACGAAAACGAAAAGCGTTTCTGCGGAAACACCCGGATCGAAAAAACGCGGTCCGGACGCTTTCGGGGCTCCACAAGCGCGGTGAAGAGGCGGTCGATGACGCCCCTCGACCGTCGTGACGCCAGGCATCGATCATTCACGGATCGACTCGGCTTCCACGTCGCGTCGGCGTGTTTATCGATGACCGCGGCTCTTGCGGGTCCGTCACCTTCGACAACATGATGCAGAGCGTGCAGGCGAACGGCCACCAGATGGAGACGCTGTTCTCGCCGGCGCCCAGCCAGGGCGCCGGCGCGGTGGCCGACCCGTTCGCGGCGA
>Ga0181559_10004965_pt1 | contig 12787 bp, 8 predicted proteins | sample 011ome_21_FD_133752 | JGI IMG/M metagenome (GOLD analysis project Ga0181559, IMG submission 133752) | Coastal salt marsh microbial communities from the Groves Creek Marsh, Skidaway Island, Georgia - 011508AT metaG (megahit assembly) | ecosystem: Environmental > Aquatic > Marine > Intertidal zone...
ACAATGGTGGTATCGTCATCTTCTGTTGAGTCTTCAATGCCTTCAGCGTATACGTACGTACCTGCCTTGGCACTGTCGAAAGTTACCCAGACCCGATCACCTCGCCATAACCACAACTCGCCATTGCTGTAGGTATACGGTACGTCTTGCGAAATTATACTGCCTGAAAACCCGAGATTATAAGTCGTCTCATTAAATACGATTTCCCAAGGTACCGAAGTACTAAAGCCGTCAGTCGGGCTAAATTGATAGGCCTTGCCTGCCAGCGATGCTGGCGGCGACACATAGCTGCCCATTTCAAAATAATCAAAGCCAACATCACCTGGGGCTGCACTGTATGTACCGTTGGTACCGGCTACATGTGCTTCCAGGTCGACTCTGAGATAATCATCTTCATTCAGACTCCACGTGCCACCTGTAAATCCTGACGCTACGCCTGCAAGCCATTTTGTACCAGTACCATCATTGAGATTGTATTCAATCAATGGCTGCCATGACCAGCCATTGGCGGCGCCATCTAGATCGTAAGCCAAGCGTACAACACTGGAATTGAGATCGTGAGTAATACGTAGATGTGCAGATTCTAACCACGAAATGTCGTTGGAAGCATATTGAAAGGATTCCCACGGCTGGGAACGATTGATAAGGCCTGCAGAGAGTCCGGTTTCGTTCAGTTGGATCTCAAAGCCACCGGCGCCAGTTCCATCATAATTCGAAAGCAAACAACCGACAGCATAGTCACTGGCACTTGTCAGTTTATTCAGATCGACAACAACTTTAGTTTGCAGCTCCCAACTGACATTCATTGGCAGTAAGCGCGTGCTGTCGGCACCTGCATAAGTATCGGCTTCGAGCGCTTGCGAATCAATCAATACGCTCATTTGCCCGTCAGCGACGACAACAGTATCATCGCCGCTGTCAGAATATGCGGACCATAAATTGGTGTTGAGTGATGAACCGCTAAAGTCGTCCCGATAGTCCCAATCCGGGTCAATGCTTACCAGCGTGCGTGCACCGAGTGTGAAGGTCCCGGTAAAATCAGGCGAACTAAGGCGCTGCCCCTCATACACTTCGTAGTAGACATAGCTACCCGCAGTCTCAGAACTAAAGCTCAAGTCCACTCCGATACTACCATTCAGTTCCAGCACCGCGGCACCTTCAGCTACGCTATAAGCCCAGGTGCCTTTGCTAGTGATAAAGCCATTGGAACTACCACCGTAATAAATGCCTGCATCATCAAAATAGATGACCCCATCACCATGGTTTAGTTGTTTACCTAAAAGCTCTGCAACCTGAGCTGACATGCCTTGAGAAAAGACCAACTGCACAAAGAAAAATAGAATGCCTATATTACGCATACCTAACGCAAACAATATGTGGCATCTCGTGTCAATATTGCTTACACACTCTTTGCTGCATTAGAGATTCTCTATTTCGAGTCACTGTTCCGTGTTCGGAGCAATGACTAAGGCATCTAAAAAAAGGTTTTCGACTTGTCTACTCTTTAGCCAAGGCAGCGCCCAACCCATCCTTGCTTTATTGCTGGAGGTCACGAGTAAAGCGACTCAATTCAGCACTGACTGCAGCTCCTCAATGAACGCGGGAAAGACTCGGATCTGAGGGCAGCCGTGATCCAATGCACCATCACATAAATCAAAAAGCATCCTCTCGCAGATGCCCTCAATCATCAAGCAAGCCCACGAGTGTATTACTGGAGGGCGTAAAATCCCTAACAAGAAAAAGGACTCTGATTTTCAATAGTCTAACAAATCTTTAAAATTGACTTTAGCTATCAAGCATCAAGAAACACCGTTACTCGCAGAAATCAGCCCGACAGCCACTTAAAACTGGCATCACGAGTAGGAATAACTCGCTTCAACTCTCCACCTTTAGACCTCAGCCATGCACATCTGTATCGTCACTACTGAATACCTCCCCGGCCCCGGCGGTGGCGTAGCTACCTACAATGCGATCATCAGTCAATTGCTAGTCCAAGCAGGGCATGAGGTGACGGTGGTGGTCAAGCAGGAGGGCGACCAGTGCCCCTGGGAAATCCCTGACGAGGGGCCGCTACGAGTCGTTCCCGTGCCAATGATCAACCATGAGTCTGGCCGCCCGATCTGGGATGACCCGGATCTCTACGCCAACGAAATGATTCACCTGCGCTGTTACGCCGGGGTGTTTGCAAGGGAAGTGGCTCGCTTGCTCCCACAACTACATCGCGCAACACCGTTTGATCTTGTTCTGAGCCAAGACGTGGAGGCTCCTACCTATCAGATCCAGAACGAGCGCATGCTGTTTAACACGATGGCAGAAGTGCCGTTCATCGTCTTTATCCACAGCCCGCACCGCCAAATTCAGCTATTCAATGACGCCTCCCTCTATATTCGGCACGAATACCATCGGGCTCTGTATGAAGAACAATCTATGGCACTAGCTGACGGATGTATCGCAGCGAGCCAATACATGAAAGACCAGATGGTGGGGCAAATGGGATTTGCCGATGATGCCATCCAGGTTATTCCCCTTCCTTTGGGAGAAGTGCCCGATCAAAAGAGCACAAAGGCAGTTCTCCCCACTGAAGCGCATTCCCACAAACAATCAATCATCTACGCAGGGCGAATTGAGCCGCGCAAAGGTGTCGAGTATTTGCTCAAAGCATTTGCCGAAATCGCGCCGCGACACCCCGAATTACAGTTGATTTTGGCCGGCAATGACACGCAGCATCCCGCGCTAGGCAAATCTTGCAGTGAAGTTTTCCTGAAGCCGGTCCCAGAGGATTTACGCAGTCGGGTGCACTTCATCGGCGCAGTCGCCCGCGATGAACTCTGGCTATTGTATGAAGAAGCTGATATCGGAGTCGTCCCTAGCCGCTGGGAGCCTTTCTCTTTCACGTGTCAAGAGATGATGGCGTCCGCACTACCTGTCGTGGCGACCTACGAAGGCGGAATGGCGGAAATGATCGAGTCGGGCCGCCACGGCTTTCTTTGCCCAGCTCACGAGGTCGAAGCACTCGCCGAAAAACTAGAAACCGCACTCACACAGCCTAAGCTTGAGCTAGAGCAAATGGGCCACGCAGCTCGTGAGCGCATCCTCGAATACTGCGACAATACGGACATTCTAAAATCCACCCTGAATTATTTCGAAGCAGTCATTGCATCCAGCGGTGAGCGCTACGTGCAGAATAACAAGCGGTTCCCCGTCCCTTCCAACCTCCCATACGGAGACCATCCGCTGAAGGACCCGCATCCTGCCACCAAATTCAAATCTCCGGCACATATCGACAAAGTCGCCGTCATCGTGACCTGCTACAATCTCGGAGCATATCTCGATGAATGTATTGGCAGCCTTGAAACACAGCTCAGAGTCAGTCCATACATTTATATCGTCAATGATGGCTCCACAGACCCCGACACCCTGCAAGCACTCGACCGCTTCCGCAGTCGCGCGTGCGTCGAAGTATTGGACTTTCCAAACGGCGGATTGCCTGTGGCTCGAAGACGAGGTGCTGAAGTCGCCATGCACGCAGGCTATCCAGCACTGATGTTTATCGACGCCGACGACGCGATCGAAGCATCGTATTTGAGCAAGGCAGTCAAAGTACTCAATCGACACCCCGAAGCCGGCGCGGTCAATGCGTGGACCCATACCGTGGGCCTGATGAATACCTATTGGATTCCACCCCACTCTCAATTCCCATTGCTGCTGGCAGAATGCATGTCCACACCTGCCGCAGTCATGCGAACCGAAGCGGATGAAGCAGCAAACGGCGTCTCTCCCGACATGAAATACTCTTTCGAAGACCGGGAGTTCTGGATCGCACTTTGCAAAACGGGCTACGCCCTGCTGACCATTCCCGAACCTTTGTTGATTTATCGCATGCGTGAGGGCTCGATGTCTCGGGAATACCAGTTTGCCACCCGAGAGCACGGCAGAAGGGAAATTCTCCGCCGGCATTCAGAGCTACACATTCGCTTTGCGCAGGAAGTTCAACTTTTGACCGAAGGCTATGTCTATTTTGAGCAGGCAAAACTACAGCAGCAGGCGGGAGATCCAAAAAGCAAAAAAGTGCCCCTAGACAAGATAATCTACCGATTTTTCAAAAAAAGAATCGACCACTGGAAGCTCACCCGCTCCCCTCGTTGAAACCTTCCTTCAACGCGTATTCTTAAATTATGAATCTCTGTTTCATCACCCGTGAGGTGGCACCAAACCTGATGGGCGGGATCGGCACCTATGTGGCGAATATTACGGAACTGTTAGCAAAAGAGGGGCACTCGGTCACCCTGCTCACCGCATGGCATCCAGACGCGCCCGCCCGTGGCTTGGAACAAGCCCATATTTGCGACAACGGGATCCGTATTTATTATTTGCCATTTGTTCTCGAAAACTGGTCAGTTGATCCCGCGATCGACTGTCCAGAAGTAATAGGACTCTCACAACTCGATGTCTCATCGACATTTGCCTGGACTGTGGCAGATGCCCTTGAAGTCCTGATTCCACGCCATGATTTCGCTTATATCGAGGCACCGGAATACGAAGCACCCTTATCAATCTTCCTCAACCGACACGCGGGACTACCAGCAGAAGATCCGCTCAACAAAGTCGTCTGTGTGGTGCATCTGCATTCTCCCAGCCACCTCATTTTCGAGAACAACGACGATGACACCAGCTCAGCCTGGATACAGCACCGGCGTCGTTTCGAATTGGAGTCGATTCGACGCGCCGACGCGGTCCTTGCACCTAGCGCCTACCTGGCCAACCAGGTCGCTGGAGAGCTAGGCATAGATCCTGCGGGGATTCAGGTGATTCCCTACCCACTCGGTCGCCCCCTCCCCGAATGGCATTTCGATGAGTCGCGCCCAGATGGTTTCCACTGTCTCTACGTAGGTCGAATTGAGCCACGTAAAGGTGCCTTCGAGTGGGTCGAAGCCGCCAGCGAGGTCGCCCGCGATTACCCCGATACCTTCTTCCACTTCGTGGGCGGTCCACACACTCGGGAGACCAGAGAAGAAGAACGATCGACCGCTGAGATCATCCAATCGTTTATTCCTGCAGATTTAACAAAGCAGTTCATCTTCCATAAACATATGCCTAGAGAGGAACTGGGGCGACATTACTACCACGCCGACCTCTGCGTGGTGCCCTCTCGATGGGATAATTATCCCAATACGTGTATGGAGGCGATGCGCTGTGGAAAGCCTGTTTTGGCCTCAAATCAAGGAGGTATGGCGGAAATGATCGAAGACGGACATTCGGGCTGGCTGGCCCGCTCCGACTATGGCGACCGACAGAGCCTCAAAGAAGCACTCCACAAGACTCTGGTTCAAGCGATTGCCGCGACACCAACAGAGAGGGCGAAACTCGGGAAAGCTGCACGCGAGCGCATCGAAAAAATTTGCGACAACCGCACGATCCTAGAGACACACAAAGCATGGAGAGCGTCACTCTCCACTGCCTCATCGACAGCGCCGAAAACCGCCCTAGGCCGTATCTATGTTGCGATCTTCCTGACCTCTTCAATCCAACCCGACTCGATACAAGAGACGCTCGAATCAGTCGCCGCGCAAGAAGGCGTCGATGTTGTGCCCGTTTTGGTTCACAACATGAATACACAGGCGAATGCACTGCCTGAGTTCACACGGTCATGGGCCAGTCTCCCCGGCAACCCAGAGGGCGCGCAGCACCCAACTGGCTACTCAAAAGATATTTTTAGCCGACTACTTGGGAACTTTGGCAATGAGGACGACTATTGGTGCTTCTTAACTCCGGGAATGAAGATTCGCCCAGCATTTGCTAAGGTCTGTCGACAAACATTACTCAATTGCCCGACCGATGGATTTTGCCTGCCGTGGATCTACGACAAGGACAAGAATCGCATCGTCGCACGGAGTGGTATTGATGACAACGAGCTGCTACTACATCCGAAGAACGCCGATTTGTTCGGACTTTTCCGCCACCGTGATCTAGCACCTATTTTCCGCGAGTCCCCGAACGGATACTACCTAGGAGACATCCTACGCGATTGCATGCTAAAGCTATTTCAAGCAGGCAAAACGGGTGTGGTCGTGCCCAATATTTTAGGAGATAGTGCACGACCACTCGATCCTTGTTGCTTATCCAACTTCTGCTTTCACCACCCAGCCGACTCTCACTTTCAGCTATTAGCCGCACATAAAGCAAAACTCGACCTGAATCATTTTTTACACCAGCACGCACAACATGCACATTCGCCGGCAGGCGCAGTCGCGCAGGCCGGAACTTCCACCACAAAGCAATCTGAGCCTGCCTCAATATGCTCGTTTCGAAACCCGATCCAAAAGCTCCGATCCCTTTTGACTAAAAAATAATACTCCCGATATCTATATATACTTATGAACGAAACAAACGATCCACGCCTGCAACGTAATGTATTTGACTCCCCGACCATGGGTGCCGCTGCCGAAGCGCCAGACAGCCCAGCTGCACACGCAGTCGAACGCCTACTAGACGCCCGGCACGGACTGATTCAAATCGCTGAGCGTGGCTTCCTGTATGGGATCCTCGCCGCCATGCCGCAGAAATTCATCCGCGCGCTCGAGATCGGCACTTGGACTGGAACCACCATGCACGTGCTCAGACGCGGATGCGACGAATTGTACTGCATCGACCCTGAACCGCAATGGATTGAAAATGATGCTATATGCACGCGTTCAGGAAACCCAGTGCGTTTATTGAAAGGCTACAGCCCGCAAGATTTGGATAAAATCCCGGCACCGTTTACGTTCGCCTTTGTCGACGGAGATCATTCCGAGGCCGGAGTCTACCGAGACACGATGGCACTGGAACCACTCATGGAGCGAGGAGGCGTTATCTGCTTCCATGATGCTAACCACCCACCCGTTGAAAAAGGTATTCTGGCTGCATCGAACGATTGGAAGCGTGCGCATAAGTTGATCCATCGCGCATGTGACACACTTTCACAAACACCTGATGGTATTTTTGGTGGCATCTCTGTAATTACCGTTGAGAGCGACTCCTCAAAGGATAGCGAACCCTGGCGTTTTCTTAATTCCTGAGATGGGCAACCAGCCGAGACCTAACCGTTGAAGATTTGCATTGTCACACCCGAGATCGCGGGGCCACACAAAAACGGAGGTATTGGCACCTTCTGTGCGAGTCTTTGCAAATTGCTGCGTGCCAACGACCACGAGCTCACACTCTTGTTCACCGAGGAACCTTCACCGAATGGCCAGAAGAACTGGAAGGAAGCTTTCAGATGCGATGGCATTTCAATTCAGACCATCAACACTCTGAAAAACGAGGATCCCTACGCAGATCAAGCGCCTCATGAACCTCAATTCCTCCGCCGTTCACGGAGAATCGCCGAATACCTCGATGCCACGGTCTTCGATTTAGTCCATTTCCAAGACTGGAAAGCCAATGGCTTCCACAGTATTCGGTTGCGACGTAGCGGTCTGGGACTCACCCAGACACGCATCGCCGTGACCCTGCACAGTCCCTCCCTATGGCTACGTCAGGGAATGAATGAATCCAATATCGATCCAATCGCTGAGTTGACACTGGACTTCGCAGAGCGCTATTGCTGCGAAAACGCGGATGAATTGATCGCCCCAACCCAGCATATGCTGAATTGGGCGAGCACCGAAACGTGGCGCCTACAAGCCAACCAGCGAGTGCTCCCGTACTGCTATCACCAGATTGCAGAAACCAATTCGCCCCATCCCCTAGACCCCAGCCATATCATATTTTTTGGGCGCCTAGAAACCCGAAAAGGCCTCGGCATTTTTATCGAAGGATTGCAAAGCTACCTAGATACGTCTCCGAACCCTAAGATACGAGACGTCACGTTCCTAGGAAAGCCAGGACGCCATCAAAACCAATCGGCCGACAAAGTTCTACTAGAATGGCAGCGAAACAAACCTCGGATCCGAATCCACCTCGAACTCGAACACGACACCCACTCCGCAATCCGCCACATCCGTCAGTCTGGCGGCATTGCCTTTTTGCCCTCTCTGCTCGACAACTGCCCCCTAGCGGTCATTGAGTGCATCGAGCATCGCATTCCTTTCCTCGCCGCCCGCTCTGGCGGCATTCCAGAGATCGTGCATCCGCAACAGCTGTTCGATCCCACTGCCGCCGGAATCGCCCAAGCCCTACATGGACTTCATGAACAGGACTGGGATCAAACCCACCCCTACAGTGCAGACCGACAGAACCAGCGGTGGATCGACCTTCACGCAGAATTCCAGTCCGAGCATCTCGATATGCCCCCAGTATGCCCTCGTCGAGACTACGAAACTCATACGCAGGAACCCAAAGTTTCCGTCTGCGTCCCGCACTACAATCAACCTGAATACCTTCCTCAGGCGCTTGAATCGATTCAGCAGAATCACTATAGAAACGTTCAAGTCATCGTCTGCGACGACGGGAGCTCGACAAAGGACGCACGCCGCATTTTCGAGGAACAGAAAAACCGGCTCGAAGCTCCTGATTGGGTCTTCCTCGAGCAGGCAAACGGTGGCGTGGGCTCCGCCCGCAACCGGGCAGCTGCTGCTGCCGAAGGGGAATATCTCGTCGTCATGGATTCCGACAACCTCGCCCGCCCCCAGATGGTAGGCGACATGGTTCGAGCCATGCAGCATTCCGGTGCCGATGCCCTCACCTGCTACTTCACCGCATTCAGCTCCGCCACGTCGCCCAAGGCAGCAACGCGCCCCGACTTCGTCTATCGGCCGCTCGGAGCCGTCCCCCTGCTCTGCCTTCTCGAAAACACCTTCGGCGACGCCAACTGCATCCTCAAGCGCTCCGCCTTCGAGGCAGTCGGTGGCTTTCGGGAGCGCCCCTTGTCCGCTTATGCCGACTGGGATTTTTTCCTGCGCCTGCATTTGGCCGGTTACCGAGTCGATGTCATTCCCCAGGAACTGTTCTGGTATCGACACCGCCCCGACAGTATGCTCCGCATGGCCAACACGGACGAAGAGCATAGGCATCTCTTGAAAAATGCGCTCGAAACACAGCCCACCCTCGCCTGCGAGCTGTCCAAGCTAGTCACCCTGCCGCTCTTCAAACAGCTGCAAGCGATTGAAAAGAAAGTCGGTCGCGATTCGCTACACAGGCTCAATCGAGCACCCGTGCCATGGCATAAGCATATTTATCGCGGGTATCGCCGCCTACTCGGGGATCCACGTTACCAGAAAAAATAGGCCGCCGCGCACATTTCATACTGCGGAGCGTCTCGTGCCGCAGGGTCAATCGAGAGAGTCAGTTGGTGCGAAAAAGACGCGACCACCTTAGGCAGTCCGACAAGCTCACTCCAAGCAAACTCCGGGCAGGCGAAACCCGCCTGTGCTAAAGCGACAACGGACACGCTGTGCTGCCCTGTAAAATTTACCCCGCACTTCTAATTACACTCTTCACTCCTTCGACTCTGGGGCACTTTCGAATAGATCACGCGGAGGCGGCGGGGGGATGAAATCCGGCACAGGAGGCAACACCGCGTCAAACGGAGGTTCGGTGGCTGTGAGCTGCTCATCCAATGCGAGATCGCGGTCTTGGACGACAATCGCACCGTTTTGACCTGGGTAGATGCGGTAGATCCGGCTTTCCGAGGGCAAGCGAATGATTCCAGCCTCAGCCTTACCCCGATAGGAAAGTTGCACTGAACTGTCTGGGTAGCCCTTCACGGAACCTACGAACTTGCCGCCTTCCCGACCGAGTGCCTCAAACTGATCGACCTCGATCAACAAATCGCGCTGGCCAGTGACTGGCATGGCAAAATCATCCCGCCCCTTATCATCGAGCCAAGTTCGACCGATCTCGCGCAGAGTGGGATCCACATTAAAGGTCTCCTGAGTACGCAGAGCTGGAGACTCTGCGAACGGACCGGCTTCGGCTAACTCCTCCTCGGCAACAGCAGGCATAGCTTGCTCTTCAAGCAAGGGCGCAAGCAGCTCCTCTTTCTCACTAGCCTCCTCAACCTGGTTCGTCAGTATTTCGGGTGCGGCAGGCAACGAAATCACTTCGGGAGATTCCGCTTCCCCGACTCCAACAGGTGCGTCTTTTTCTTGATTAAGAAGCACCGGGGTATCTTCTTCGACCGTGACAGCATTTTCTTCCATGCTCGTGTAATACACCACGAAGCCAGTCGCGACCAAAAGAGAGATACAGGCTAAAAGAATCAGCGATTTGGAGGGAACAGGTATTGCCATAAGCAAGCATTCTGAAGAGCTTAACTCGACATTGGCAAACTGAAATCCAAGTATTTACCGAACATAGAGCCCACGCATGCGAAACTGAAGCGATCGCTGACGATACAGAGGCAACCCGACGCAACACAGTTTTGAGATGTCTCCCATATTTTCCCAGCTCAACACGACATGAAAAGAATCCTCTTCTACACGGGAGCCAAGACCTACGGTGGCCACGAGATTACTTCCCTCTTCATTCTAAAGTGGTTTCTGGAGCGTGGAACGGAAGTCGAATGCGTCTTCCCCCCCGAAAATCAACCGCTTGCCGATGCACTGACAAAGCTTGAAGAGAAAAACGGACGCTTGCGCCTCTGGCCCATGACCCCGCCCCGGGTTCTTTTCCATGCGCTCCACCACCGCTGCTGCCACCAAACAGTCGATGCGCTTGTTGTTGAATTCACCCGACTGGACGTTGATTTCGCCTTTGTTTCCCAGGGAAACCTTGAAATTTCGGCGCTGGGCACCCTCGCTGCCCGCAAAGCTTGCATTCCTTGCCTGAGCTATCTCCCCATGGCTCATGGCTTTCGAGAAATGGGCGCTCATTATGGTCGACTGCGTGACCTGTTTAACCGCTATTTGGTCCACCAGCCAGCCTTCTGGCTAACCTGCACTGAGACTCAGACCGAACGCCTCCGCCGCCTTGGCGCCCAGCAACCGATCGAGCTGCTGCCCCAACCGATCGCATTCGACGAGCCGCCAGCCCCTGCAGACGTGCGCCGAGAGCTTGGCATTGCCCAAGATGCTGTCGTGCTTGGCATGTGCGGTCGGCTGAACAATAAACAAAAAGGCTGCGATCTGTTCACCCGTGCTTTAAGCGAAAGTCCATCTGACAGCCCCCTTCGAGCGTGCACGGTGCTTTTGATCGGAGAAGGTCAAGATGGCCGTGACTCAGTTGCCACCCTTAGATCCAATGGCTGGTCTGGGAAATTGCATTGTACTGGCTGGTGCGCCCATCCGGAAAAATACCTGTCCACTCTCGACTTACTAGTGCTGCCGTCACGCTTTGAAGGCTTGCCACACGTCATATTGGAAGCCCTCTACCTCGGCATCCCCGTCGCTGCTGCCGATGTCGACGGACTATCCGATTACCTACCGTCCGAATGGCTGTTCCCAAAAGAAAACGCAACAGCCCTGCGGGCGAAACTGCTGGAGTTCCTGCAAGATCAAGAGGCTTACCTGTCCGCGCTTCCAGAGCTACGGCAACGCGTCATCCGAGAGAACGCCCCTCAGGCAGTTTCCAAGGCACTCGAAAGTATCCTGATAAAGTTCTCTAAATATATTGGACTTGCTCTGCGAGATGAGCAGTCATCTTAGTGCACGATTTTATTATGCCCTCTACTGATCAGACCACTAACGTGATGCGAATCCAACGGCAGACGCCTTGGCAAATCCAGAAGGCAGTGGTCTTTGCCGTTTTGATCCGTGAACTGCGCACTCGTTTTGGTCGCTATCGTTTGGGATACTTATGGGCGATTTTGGAACCGATCTCCCTGATAGTCATTCTCTCTGCGGTGCGTTTGCTTTTTGGAGAAAATGAAATTGCGGGCCTGCCTTTTCCGGTCTTTTTTGCATCTGGCATCACAGCCTACCTACTGTTCAATCACATCACTACCAGCTCACTCTACGCCGTCGAGTCCAACCAGGGCCTCTTCAACTACCAAAGGGTCAAACCCTTCGACGTGTTTTTTGCCCGTGCTTTACTTGAATTGCTGATTTCGACCAGTACTGCGGCAATCATCCTGCCAGCGCTGTACTGCCTCGGGTTTCATTTCACGATCAACAATACGCTGCTACTCATTGCGGTCGTAGCCTGCTTGTTTTCATTTTCATTCGGCATCGGGCTGATTGTTGGAATTGTCGGTCCACTCTGGCGGGAATCTCAAAAAATCATTCCGGTCCTGATTCGCCCTCTTTTTTTTATTTCCGGCATTTTCTTCGCGGCCGGAGATGTACCTGAAAATTTGCAAGGGCTTGCGCTGGTCAACCCCCTGCTTCAAGCCACAGAACTACTGAGGGAGGCTCTGTTTCTCAATTACCAGAGTCACGAGGGCAGTTTGTTTGTTCTATTTTGCTGGGCGCTCTTCACACTATTCCTGGGGCTCGGCTTCTATCGCATCATGGGGAAATCACTGATCACATCAGGGAAAATAAGATGATCGAAATTCGTAATATGACGAAGTCCTACTCCGTCAAGGGTGGCAGGCATTACGTTTTTCGTTCGGTGAGCGCATGTTTTCCCGAAGGAGCCAATATCGGTATCATGGGGCCGAATGGTGGAGGAAAATCGACTTTTTTACGTATTTTAGGAGGCATCGACCATCCCGATTCCGGGAGCATACGAACGAACAAGACTTTTTCCTGGCCACTCGGCCTACGGGGTGGGTTCGTCTCCCACCTGACTGGCAGGGAGAACTGCAAAATGGTCTCGAACCTCTATGGTGTCCACCCCCGGAAGATCGGCTCTCATCTTGATCAGATTAAGGAGCTTTCCGGGATCGGTAATTATTTTGAGGAGCCCTTTCACACGTATTCCTCGG
>Ga0181559_10004970_pt1 | contig 12779 bp, 13 predicted proteins | sample 011ome_21_FD_133752 | JGI IMG/M metagenome (GOLD analysis project Ga0181559, IMG submission 133752) | Coastal salt marsh microbial communities from the Groves Creek Marsh, Skidaway Island, Georgia - 011508AT metaG (megahit assembly) | ecosystem: Environmental > Aquatic > Marine > Intertidal...
AACCGTCTTTCTCAAATCTTTGGGCGGCTGTTGCTGCTGCTTGTCCAGCGGCAAAGACGCCAAGACCTAACCCGATGCCGGTCATGACTAGGAAAAATGTACCACCTTCTCCGAGCGTACGCATGAGGTCTCCATCATTTAGCTCATCGCCAATCGATAAGAGGTCCGTAACGTTTTGCTTAATCTTGGCAGTATCAATATCTTGCAGGGTATCAGCAAGGAAAATCCCAACACCTGCAATAGCAGCAACACCCATAAGTCCGATACCAAGACCAGCTGCTCCGGCACCCAACGCACCGGTGACTCCTGACAGCATTGCACCTAAACCGCCGCCTGAACTCTTTTGCGTATTACCAGCATTATTTGACACCGAGCCCATAGATAGTTTTTCAAGAGCAGCGATCATTCTTTCATCGCGTGCTCTCTGTTCGGCTAGCATCTCTTTTTCTGCGCCGGTGAGTCCTTTATCAGGTTCAGAAATAAGCCTTATGGCGTCTTCAATCTTAAAGACCGATTTTTTCATTTCAAGCAGATGACGGCGCGAGTTACGGCCATCCGCCTCGATATTTTTCATTCGAGGCGAATTTGTCGCGTTATCTGCCTTGATCTCTTCGATCAGGTCTTTAAGATTACTAATGGCCATACCTATCTTCTACCTCTATTCATCTGCTGTTGACGCAGCTTAAGTCTTTCGTTTTGTTCTTCAACATGATTCAACAACAACTGGATATAGATCTCCCTTTCCCACGGTAACATTGCCTCAATCTCAGTCAAAGAATAATGATGGTGCTGCATCATGGCAAAGTTAGTTTTTAGCATACTCTCGAGAGAGTTGTGGGAAAGAGCTACCCGAAAAAATCCGATAATCCTTCCAGTGTGTACTCATTGTGCGTACCGCACTTGACACAATCAAAATTAACATCTTTAGACAGCTTCGGAAAATCCGCAAAGAACTCTTGAACCTTTTTGAATTGATCACCGTTCAATGATTCAAGGAAATCAGCAATCTCTTCGACCTTGTGATCCTTAGCAGGATATACCGCCTCGGAATCATAGATCGCTTCGATTGAAGCTGCCATAATCGCAATCAAAAGATCCATTCCCGTATTTGACTCTGAGGCATAGTGTTTTAAATAGGTCTCAGTGTCAGATACACGTGGATAGCGCATAATAATACCAACTTGATCTGTCAGCTGAATCTTTTCTTTAGGAGAAATGCCTCTTCCAGATAGTTCAATCGTATCAAGGTTAATAACGTATTCATTTTTCTCATTACAATCTTTATTTTTACACAATAAACCAAGAGTCGTTTTTTCACCGACAGACTTGGCTCTAATTTTTAAAAACACGTATTCAATATCGAACATAGCCAGATCTTCTGCCTGCACTTTGCCCAGTGTGCACGTGTTAATAAGATTTCTTAGTGTTCTAGAAATCAAGGTCATATCATTAGATTCTAGAACTGTTAATAGTACTTTTTCTTCTTTTACTGTGAACGGACGAAACTCGACCTTTTCTCCAGTCGATGGAATTTTCATTTCATACGTTGCCGTATTAAGCACGGGTAAAGCCATAATATTCTCCTATAGCATAATTTAAAGTATGTTAATGGCGTTAAGAAGACCACCAACCGCTGTACCAACAAAGTTGTTTGCAGACCAGTCATCGTATGCAAACGTTACTGAAACTCTAGATACCGTATTGTCGTTATTGTTCGATAGCTCAATAGATGAAGTTGAAACCGGAAATGCATTTTTTAATGTGCATGTATATACCGGGATATTTTTCTGGTTCAATTGCTGAATTGTAATTGTCGACACGTATTCATCTTTAAACGCAAGCTGTTTATTGTTTGTGTTCATGATTTTGTCTTGCCAAGACGAAAAAATGTTTTTGGCGTACATGTCACCTGTTAGCAAAAATGTCATCGTAACATCATCATTCATGTACGAGTAAGGCATTTTAACAGATTTAGGTGTTGTCATATAATCTGTTGTTGCCAGTGTTCTGCCTGGTAATGACACTGATTCGCATAGAAATGTCAGGTCTCTTGGATCGTTAACAACCTGCCCTAGAGCACGGTTTCCACTAAGAACATTACCAAGGATGTTTCCTGACGAAAGAGATAACAATGGCATAGGGATGAAAACCGCATACCTATTTGCCGGAGCTAGACCTGTACGACGACCAATAGTCGACTTAAGGCGTTCTATACCCATTGTCATTAGATTTTACTCCTAGAATCTTTATAAACTTCTGCTGCTGTTGCACCCTTGAACCGTTGAGTTGGCAAGAACAATGCAATTTCCCATTCTGTAGGTTGGACTCTTGCAATGCGCGATTCAACATGACTGGTCAAATATCTTTTAAAACACGGTTTAAAGTACTTGAGTTTAGCTGAAGCCTGAAGAGCCGCATAACGAGCTTTTAATCTTGTTGTTTCATCGTATTTGTTGTTTGACATCGTTAAGGCATCAAAGAACTTTGCTCTCAAAGGAAGGGGCAAATAATGTAGATTCAATCCGTAAAATCCACCTGGAGCTTTGTCAACCAAAATGATTAGCGGGAATTGGTCATAAAACGGAAGCGTGTCCTTATGTTTAGGATCGTAATAGAACATATACATGTCACCAATACGAGGGCGCGTAACTCTCTCAACTGCTTCGTCTTTCAGCAAAGAATTACGGTTGATATTACGCATATTCTTAACTTGCTTCCGAAACCAAGCCATAGACTCCTCTGTCCGCGGAGTAACTCCTGCGCGGAATGCTTTTGCTTGTAGATCTTGAAATAGTGTATTAGCCATGCTATTATTTATACGTTAACCTTTAAGAATTTTAATTCCAAGACCATTTAATGTATCTTCGTGCCATACTTGAAAAATATATCCACGGTCCAATGCAAAAGCTTGAGCTGCTTCCCATTTTGATTGATTCTTTATGTACGTCATCACCTCGGTAACGTATCTTTTTGTTTTCCGAGCCGGCTGTTTTGGTGGCAATGTTTGGTTTTTCGGTTTGATCTCGATTAAATATTTTTTACCGTTCCGTGCTTTAAAATAAATATCAATGAAGTACCTATGATATTTTTTATCTGTTTTGCAAAGGTACGGTATAACAACTTCTTCGCTATTCCATTCAACAATGTCATCATTTTCGTCGAGCCACCTAAATGTGTTTCGTTCCCACAAAGAACGGAACACAACGTTAGTCGAGTCCCCTTTATACTTTTTTGGGTTCTTTACTCTGTATTTCCCTCGGTAAGCCATATAAATACTCTTATAAGAATTCGAATTTCGAGCGGAGTCGTTATGGCTAATTACACCTTTCCTAGAAACCTACAGAATCATCGTACGATGATGAGGATTAGTATCCATCAGCGTCAGAACGAGATTACTGACATCAGTAGGCAGATGCATTCGACCGAGACTGTGCTCTCTCGGATATATCTATACATGCCTACGTCAGTCCAAATCAGCGATGGTCTAACATTTGAAAACGTCAACTTAAGTAGCGCTTTAGGTATGGGTATTGATGCTATGAATGTTGTCGGCAGTGGCGGTGATATGAGTGGAGCCCTAGACACTGTCCAGGCCGGTGTGCTACAAGGAGTAGCCAATGGCGGTGGCGGTCTTGTTGCAGGTGCTGCAGCTCAAGCTCTAATTCAATCAGGTCGAGTAACTAACCCTAGAACTCAGTTGCTATTTAAAGGTCCTATTCTAAGACAGTTCTCATTTGCTCATAAATTAATTCCTTCAAATAGATCTGAAGCAGAAGACATTTACCAAATGATTAAAACTATTCGTAAGTACTCGTACCCTATTTCAGATGGTATGAGCAGCGAAAGCGAATCAATGTTTCAGTTCCCGGATGTTTTTAGAATTGAAATGGTAAGTTCTACCGGTGGCGGTAAGTTAAAAATGTCCAAGATCGCAGACACGTATTGCACAGCTATTACAACAAACTATAACCCAACTTCTAATGCATTTTATGCCGGTGGATATCCTTCTGAAATTGATATTGCAATGACGTTCCAAGAAACAAAAACGCTATCGCGTGCAGATATCGAGCAGGGATTCTAATGAAATACTTCAGATACTTTCCAAAAATGAGGTACGACTTGGATGGAAATGGTTCCACCCGAGAAGTCGTAGATATTTTCAGACTGTCAAAAATTATTACTGACTATAAAGATGATATCACATTTTATAGAACATATGTTATTCAGGACGGTGAAAGACCTGATCACGTATCACAAAAATTATACGGTGAGCAAGAATATTACTGGACTTTCTTCATCATCAATAAAGAATTAAAGAATTATTATGAAGATTGGCCAAAAACTTCTGGCGAATTAGAAATTTCTGTAAAACAAAGATATCCTGGTTATATTTTTAAATATGATGGGTTCGATCTTGTTAATAAATTTGTTATTGGTGAAACACTAAGAGGGATGATCTCTGGTGCAACATGTACTATTGATATGATTAACACGAATCTAGGATGGGTTAAAATATCCAATATCGTTGGTGATTTTGTTCCTGGTGAATTGGTTCGTGGTGATACTACATTAGACCAAATTAACCATGGTGGCGTAGACTTTTATTACAACGCAAATCACCATTTCGAAAACGCTGACGGTGAATATGTGTGGCGTGGTGAACCAGGAGCAGCAGCTGTTAGCATTTCTGATTATGAAAAAAATGTTAATGAGCTGAAACGCGAAATTCGTGTTATTAGACCTGAGTTTGTTGGCAAGGTGAAAAGACAATTTAGAGACAGTTTAAATGGCTAGATTTGATCCAATTGGCGTTAAGCTCGAAGAACTAAAAATTACTTCGGCTAACGGCAAATCCATTGATATAGAAGACCTGCTTGTTGGTCTGTCATTCGAAGAAAGTTTATTCGAAGGCACACTTATAGGCGGACTTGTGCTCGTTGATGCAACTGGTCTATTGGCTAACTTGCCTGTTATTGGCCAAGAAACAATTGACTTTGCAGTTTCAAAGGGACCAATATATAAGCGATACCAATTCAGAACCGCTGGCATCGATACCCAAGTTGCGCATAACAGTTTTACAACAACATATGCACTATCACTGGTACAAGGGTCGTACTTTAACGATTCAACAAAACTAATATCTCAGGCCTTTAATGGCACAATGTCAAGTATTATTAAGTCGATTTATACAGACATATTGTTGGTTGAAGAAAAAGATTTAGACATCGAAGAATCAAAAGGCGTATACAAATTTATTGCGCCGAGATGGTCTCCATATGCTACAATTAAATGGTGTGCACGCAGAGCAGTTGATTCCGATGACATTCCTATGATGAGTTACAATACACTCAACGATGGAAGAAAGTTAAAGTCTTTGTCGACACTGTTTGATCAGGAATCGGTAGAAAAATATACACAAAACGCTTCCAATCCATCTACCTCAGAAGCACAGTCACAAAAAGGTGACTTTTCCAATTATGATGGTCGAGTAAAAACTCCATTTAGATTTACAGCGTTGTCAACTGGTCCTACCGGTAGTTCAATTGTAAGTGGAGCATATGCTTCCAGGAATATGGTTTTAGATACAGCAACCAGAACCTGGAGAGAAGTTCGTTTTAATTACAGACAAATGTTTGATAAGCTTCCGCACTTGGCAAAACATCCTATGCTGGATGATGGATTTGGCTATGACGTCGATTCGCCTGATACTACCTCAAGCACATTCATTACAAGTGGAGGTGCTCATGGTGCGTCTGCGATTGGATACGCGGATCGATCAGTGACTATATCACCTATCATTCGTTCATATATTAATTCGCTGGATAACTATTCTTATAGGCTTTCAGTAAGTGGAAGATTCGATCTTCATGCCGGAAGTATCGTGGATCTCGAGATTCTGAAAAACCGTTTGACTACACACAATGATCCGGATGATGCATTGGACCAGAGAAGATCTGGCAAGCACATTATTCTTAACTTAAAACACGTATTTAATAGACGCGATAGTCGAATTGAATACACAATCGATTTTGATTGTGGCAGAGATACAATGGAGAAAGCAACAAATGAGCGTGTCTGATCCAAATTTTAGTGATGAAGTAGGCACAATGAAGTACTTCATTGGTGTGGTAGAAGATCGTAATGATCCAAACCAGACCGGTCGAGTTCGAGTGCGTATTTTTGGTGACCATACCGAGGACCCGAGTGTTCTTCCAACTCAGGATCTTCCGTGGGCTCAGGTCATGATGCCTGTTACTTCGGCATCTTCGGGCGGTGTTGGTAGATCAGCAACAGGTATTGCCCAAGGGTCATGGGTTGTTGGAATCTATTTGGATGGTGATTCAAAACAGTCACCATTGGTTATGGGAACTCTTCCGAGTGCAGCGCCTGCAAGAAGTACAAGCGGAACATTTACTGCACCTACGACTGGAATGACTCAGCGAACTGGCATCTCAGACCAGCCTCGTGGCGCCAGAGGTGACACATATAGAGAATCACCGGCTTATATTAACCGTATGGATATGAGATCTACCGGTATTCATACATCTATTGCTCCGCAGACATCTTCTATATCGGTTGATGAGCCAGACGCCTATTATGAAAGAAGCACATGGGAACTTCCTATGCCAGCAGGTGGAAGGGAACCCTCGTATCCATATAACGACGTTGAAGAAACAGAAGCCGGTCACGTCTTTGAAGTGGATAACACCCCAGGCAATGAACGCATTATGCAGTACCATGCATCAGGGACATTTGAAGAGGTTCATGCAGATGGATCTAAAGTTGTTACTGTAACCGGTTCTAACTACACAGTAACATTTGAAAACGACAATATGTACGTTAAAGGTGACGTCAATTTAACGGTTGATGGCGATATGCGCCAACTAGTTAAAGGCAATTATCATCTTGAGGTAATCGGCAACAAAACAGAGTTGGTTAGAAGTTCTCGTACATCCAAGATTATTAACAACGAAAACCTTGAAGTACTTCAGGATTTTGCATCAAACGTAACAGGCGATTATCTACGTCGTATTGGTGGAGAAGAAACACGAGTTGTCAGTGGACTACGAAATGTTTCTATCGGAGCTAATGATGACTTAATGGTTGCTGGTGATTTGAGCCAGATTGTTGTCGGTAAGATTAATATATTTTCTGGAGATGGACATGCCACAACAAGCATGGGCACGTTGACAGTGACATCCCAGGGTAATATTACAGTCGCGACACCGGCAAACAAATCTGAAACAGTCAACGGCAATAGTGAATATACGATTAAAGGAAACCAAACGGAAACAATTACAGGTGATCAGACATCAACTATCTCTGGCGGTCAGACTAACACAGTGTCAGGTACCAAAACTGAGACAGCTGGTACAGGTGATATCACGTATGGCGCTGGTGAAATCACCGTTAACGGAATTACTCATACTCAGCATACTCACCCATACGAATCTGGCACTGATCCTGAGGGCGATGGCCCGCCAGTTGGTTAAGGAGAAATAAAATATGGCAACTACTATTAATATTGATCTTGGTGGACTCGACGATGTTACGGCATCGTTAGAGTCTACCGTTGGAGCAGTTACAACCCAGCTAAACACAAAACTAAGCCCAGACCAAATTACCGAAAAACTGGCTGGCTTAGATATTGGTGCGCAGCTAGCTTGTGGCAAAGCGGCTGCGTTAGATGCGCTAAATGATGTTCGTGACCAGATTAAAGCCAAACTCGCAGAGGGTCTTGATGCTTTACCTGACTTTTCAAGTCTTGTTGCAGATGCAAAGGCAAAGTTTGATGAAGTCAAAGGTAAAATTAAAGCAGCCATTGCAAGTCTTCAACAAGATCTGAAATCGTTGATGGAAAAGTTCGGTAAAGAATTTGTCGAATTTAAAAACATGCTCAGGGAAAAATGGGGTGAAGCTGTCAGTGGGTTAGAGGACATGCTTGCCAAAATTCCGTCATTGGAAAACATTTTGTCTGGCATTGAAATTCCTAATCTTTGTAAAGAATTCCCTAATACCAATATTGATGCGGATGGCAACGTTGTAACTAATGCACCTCGCGCACAAACCCCTGTAACTAATGCAGAAGCTGCACCGGATTATAACGATGATACTGTCCAACCGACTTCACAACCATCAGAAACTAGTCCATATGCAGTATCGCGTGAAGATGCTGTTACAGCTTTCCGTCGTGAAGTTTCACTTCCTGTTGCTGATTTAACTCAAAAATACCGCGATGAGTTTAATACTGACTTGGCGTTTTTGGATGCAGAGATTAATAATGAAGCAAACTTGAAAGTACAACAAACAATTAGAGATTATGTATCAATTACTGGCATGGATGAGAGACAGCTATTTGAAGAAGGTGTTATGTCTCCTGATCAAGTAGAGTATTATCAGTCAGTTCAATCGATCTCTACCAAAAGAGCAACCCAAGCAGAAATCATGGCAAAATGGCAGGAAACAATTACAGCCCATCGTAATTTTCTTTCCGGGATATTAAATGAAGGTGCGTGGGAATCAGCCAAATCTATGTTCATGGACACTGACTTAGAAAATGCACTAAGTAAAGACAAGGCTCGTGAAATCTTTAATCAGATCATTGAGCTACACGAAGAAAATAGACAAGCTATTATTGATTACAATTATTACAATAACAACGTAATTCCTTCAGTATCAACAACTGCTCAAAACGGAAGATTGCCTGCTAGCGATCTAGGCACAATTGGTGGTGGTATCCAAATACGAAGAGATGCCGCGGCACAATGGAATAGAATGGCGGCAGCAGCTGCAGCAGATGGTATAACATTGTCGCCAACATCTGGTTATAGAACCTATGACCATCAGCTGAGATTATGGACTAGTGCCTTGTCTAGATATGGAAGTGCCGCTGCGGCAAGAAGATGGGTTGCTCCTCCAGGCAATTCAAACCATGGATGGGGTCTTGCAGTCGACGAAGGCGTGATCTATAATAACAGAAGTCCGTCTAACCCAGTCTACCAATGGTTGACAAGAAACGCTGGCCGATTTGGTTTCTGGCAGCGTATGTCGTGGGAACCATGGCACTGGGAATATAGGGGCTAAGTGCATAATGTTATGCAATACACGTAAAATAAGGTATAAATACTAACATGCCACGTACTCAGAACCTATCAGACCTAGACGTCAACAGACCGAGAATCACAAAGCGTGATTCTCTATACTCTGATTTTTCTCTAGGTTTCTATCCTCACCCTAATACTGGGGATATCACAGTGTTAAGGGATATTAACTCGGTCAAGCAATCAGTGAAAAATCTGATTATGACTTCTCCGGGCGAACGTCCTTTTGCTCCAAACTTGGGCTCTGGTGTTAGAGCCCTTTTATTTGAGCCAGTAACTCCATTTACTGCATTGGATCTGCAGGAAGCAATTACTCAGGTTTTACAAAACTATGAGCCTAGAGTGAATGTAATTAATGTTGAAGTTGCTGATGATAGTGACAATAACAGGTATAGTGTGCAAATAGAATTTCAAATTGTTGCTACCCTTGATACGGGTGAGGTTGACTTTTACATCGAGAGAATACGCTAATGGCAGAAACTTCTAAAAATAGACTCCAGGTATCAGAGCTAGATTTTGACCAGATCAAATCTAATCTAAAAACCTATTTGTCTTCACAGGCTAAATTTCAGGACTATGACTTTGAAGGTTCTGCTATGTCGACTCTATTGGATGTGTTGGCATATAACACCTTTTATAACTCATTCAACTCTAACATGTTGGCAAACGAGATGTATCTCGACACTGCGCAAGTTAGAAATAACATTGTATCTCACGCCAAATCTCTTGGCTATGTTCCTAGATCAAAGTCAGCGGCTTCGGCAACAATCGACGTTGAGGTACTTGTGCCTTCGGGTCTTCCTACGTCATTGACCATTGACCGTGGTACCACGTTTAGCACTAAGATTGATAACAAAGCATATTCGTTTGTTGTAACAGAAACATCTACTATTACTCCTGATTCCAACCTAAGATATATTTTCGAAAACGTTAATATTAAACAGGGTAAGCTTAAAACATTTACATATTTGGTTGATTCGACTGATTCAAGACAACGATTCGAAATCCCGGATTCAAATGTTGATACCTCTACTCTGCTAGTTACTGTTAGATCGAACCAAGCGTCCTCTGACCGTTCAACATATGCAAGGGTTGAAAACGTTGTAGAAGTAGATGGCACATCAGAAGTCTATTTCCTACAAGAAGGATTAGATTCAAAATACGAAATTTATTTTGGCGATAATATTTTTGGTAAGAGATTGGAAGCTGGAAACGTTATTGAAGCAAACTATCTTGTAACAGATGGCGAAGCGTCTAACGGCGCGGCTTCGTTTACACTATCAAGCAATATCTCAGGAAACACAAACGTTGCGGTTCGAACAGTATCTTCTGCCTCAGGTGGTGCCGAAGCAGAAGATGTTGAGTCTATCAAATTTAACGCTCCTCTATCATTCTTGTCTCAGAACCGAGTTGTTACTGCAGATGATTACAGAACCATCATCAAAAACAACTATTCAAACGCCGAGACAGTTGCTGCCTGGGGTGGTGAAGAAAGTGAACCACCAGAATATGGTAAAGTTTATATCTCAATTAAACCACGTACTGGCACTGTACTATCAGATGTTGAAAAGCAATTCATTATCGATAGTATCTTAAAACCAAAAAACATTGTTTCGATCACACCTGAGATCGTTGACCCTTCTTATACCTACATCTATATAGAAGTATTTTTTAAATATAACCCTAACTTGACAACAAGAACATCTGGTGACCTTAAAGCTCTTGTGACTTCGGTTATTGAAGAATACAATACACTTGCGCTTCGTAAATTTGATGGTGTGTTCAGACACTCAGCCCTCTTGCGTAGAGTTGACGCATCTGACCCGTCGATTCTTAACTCAACTGCTCGAGTGTACATGAGAAAGCTATTCGAACCTACGATTGGCGTTTCTCAAAAGTACGAGTTGTATTTTTCATCTCCTCTTTATATTACATCTGGCAATGAATCTATTATCTCTTCTTCTGGTTTTTATATTAATGGTCAGCTTTGTTACTTGGAAAGCTACCAGGCTGGAACAACTACAGATTCCCATAAAATTAGAATTTATAGATTGAACACTAACCAAGAAAAAGTTGTGGTTGTAAACGACGCAGGTTATATTGATTCTGCGAAAGGTCTAGTTGTGCTTTCAGCATTTAACCCAGATGGTGGTTATGTTGGTCCGCACATTCATATCAACGCAATGCCTGATTCAAATGATATCGCACCTAAATTGAATCAGCTTCTTGAAATTGATATGACTAATACTACTGTTACTCCACAAGTTGATACTATTGCGACCGGCGGTGTGGTTGCAGGTATCGGTTATAGCACAACACCAAGACATAAAGAATAACCGATATGAACTATGAATTAAGAAAGATTCTCCCAGATCATATTATCTACGATCAACCTGACCTGGTTGAATTTGTAGAAGAGTATTTGATTTGGCTCAACAGCGAAGGTAATCCAGGGCATATTATTAACAATATGCCTGATTACCGTGATATCGACCGTGCGGCCGATGAGTTTCTTGAATATATTCAAAGGGAAATTGCTGCAGCTATTCCGGAAAACATTGCTTCTGATAAAAGAAAGCTTTACAAAAACGCTGTTGACATTTATTTGTCAAAGGGATCTGTTCCTTCTTATCAAGCTTTGTTTAACCTTGCGTTTAATGACAAGGTTGAATTGGCATTTCCTCGCACTGAAATCCTTAAACCTTCTGATGGTAAATGGGATGCGGCTAACCAACGTTGGAGAAATGAAGACGGCCATCTGAGTTCTTCTAGATATATTCAGGATTCTAGATACTATCAGTCATTCTCATACGTTATTAAAACAGGTCAAACAATCAGTAACTGGAGAGATTCAGTTAAAAAGCTTTTGCACCCGTCTGGTTTTGCATTTTTTGGTCAAGTAGCAATCTTCAGTGAAGCATTAGCCGGTCCAACAGCCAATGCCGCAATGAAAAAGTTGCAGCCGGGAAGAATCGCAAAAGATGAGTATAAAGTACCAGTCTTTGTTGATGTAGTTGATGCAAAAGCGTATGCAGTATACTTAAAGGTAGAGTTTGTTATTGTCGGATCGTCGTCAAACTCTGTTGGTACTACATGGAAGCATGTAGATTTGCAGAAATATTATAATACCGACCCTCTATCGCTTTATCAAAATTATACTTTAGCCGAGGCTATTGGCGGTGGTAAAATTAAAATCAGTAGTCCTTCTGAAATTGTTATCACTACAATCTAGTATAAATAAACATATCATTAACGGAGCTTGAGTTAAAATGGCAGCTATTATTACCCAAAGCATGCGTGTGCAGAATGCCGCAGCTTACAAATCATTAGTGGATACGGATAACGCGTATCTCTTTATTGGTCGTTCGAGAGAGTGGCCAGGATCAGACACAACAATCGCGATCCCAGATGATTCATCAGCAGAAGAAAGAAAAGCGCGTGAGGCTATGACAGCGGCAAAGAAAATTGCAGCGTCAGATGTATCGCACGTTATTCCTCGATATAACTGGGTATCTGGTACGATCTATCAAGAATATGACGACGCCGCTGAAGCGGTGTCTACTCGCCAATTCTATGTTGTTACAGACGAACTAAACGTTTATAAGTGCCTTAAAGCTGGTTCTGACAGTGTTGCTCCTTCTCTGAGAGCGTCTACCGTAAAGCCAACTGGTACGAGTA
>Ga0181559_10004979_pt1 | contig 12772 bp, 8 predicted proteins | sample 011ome_21_FD_133752 | JGI IMG/M metagenome (GOLD analysis project Ga0181559, IMG submission 133752) | Coastal salt marsh microbial communities from the Groves Creek Marsh, Skidaway Island, Georgia - 011508AT metaG (megahit assembly) | ecosystem: Environmental > Aquatic > Marine > Intertidal zone...
CGGTCCGGAGTGCCCAGCGGCGCGGTGTCGAAAAGAGCGTCGCACTGTTTGCGCATATAAAAAGTATAAAAAGCCACCCGGCGACGTCACGCGCCATCGCATCGCGACGGCGACGCACATCGCGAAAACGACGACGACGACGACCGACATGACGGGCGCCACGGGGTGCTGCTGCTTCACGTGCGTGCCCACGGGCACGGTGCAGGTGATCCAGCAGTGCGGGAAGTTTGCGTTCTTCGCGCGCGAGGGGTGCCACTTCGTGAACCCGTTCATCGGGCAGGCGGTCGCGGGGACGGTGTCGACGCGCGTGCAGTCGCTGGACGTGAGCGTGGAGACGAAGACGAAGGATAACGTGTTCGTGATGATCGTCGTGAGCACGCAGTATCAGGTGCTGTCGATGGACGAGACGCGATTGTACGACGCGTTTTACAAGCTGACGGATTCCAAGGCGCAGATTCGGTCGTACGTGTTCGACGTCGTGCGATCGACGGTGCCGAGGATCAAGTTGGACGACGTGTTCGAGAGCAAGGAAGAGATCGCGCAGAGCGTGAAGGAGTTGCTGAGCAAGTCGATGGAGGGATTCGGGTATCAAATCATGAACACGCTCGTGACGGACATCGCGCCGGACGCGCGAGTCAAACAGGCGATGAACGAGATCAACGCCGCGCAGCGCGCGAGAGTCGCGGCGCAAGATCGCGCCGAGGCGGATAAGATCATGGTCGTCAAGGCTGCCGAAGCCGATGCGGAGTCCAAGTATCTCGCGGGTACGGGGATGGCGCGTCAACGTCAAGCCATCATCGCCGGTTTGCGCGAATCCGTGGTTGACTTCCAAGAATCTGTGGATGGTATCTCAAGCAAAGACGTTTTGGAGATGATGATGATGACGCAGTACTTTGACACCATGAAGGAAGTCGGCACGCAAGGCGGCAACTCGACCATTTTTGTGCCTTCCGGTCCGGGCGCCGTCGCGGAGGCGTCCCGCGATATTCGCATGGGCTTGATGCAAGGTCAAGCCGCGCAAATCGGTCGCGGCGCGTAAGCGCTCGCAACCAATAACTGATCATTTTAATCTTCTCGACGAGCAACGTACAGCACTTCCCTTTAATTTCAGCAGCACTTATTCAATTACACTTTTAAACGGCGTCGAGGAACATCGGAGCCATGACTAGAGTAATCGTCGCGAGCATCTTTATCAACACGTGTATGCTTGGTCCGGCGGTATCTTTGAACGGATCGCCAACCGTATCTCCTGAGACCGCCGCTTTGTGTGCTTCGCTTCCTTTGCCACCGTGCGCCCCGGTCTCGATGTATTTTTTGGCGTTATCCCAAGCCCCTCCCGCTGTGTTCAAGAAGAGCGCCATCAAAATACCGGCGACGGTGGCGAACATCAAGAACGCGGCGACCGCTTTGACGCCGAGCAGCTCTTGCGCTGTCGCCGCGCCAAGGTTTTTGAATACGATGCCAACCACAACTGGGCTCAAAACTGCGAGCGCGCCAGGTCGAACCATCTCGCGCAACGCGCTCTGGGCGACTATGGCGACGCATCGAGCGTAATCTGGCTTCTCTTCGCCCGTCATGATACCCGGACGTTCGGCAAACTGCCGTCTCACTTCTCGCACGACTTCTTGCGCAGATCGTCCAACTGCAGTGATAGACCACGCGGAGAATAGATAGACGAGTGCGGCACCGAGCAAGCCGGCGACGAAGACTTCTGGAATCGCGATGTCAACTTGATTGAAAGGCTTCCCCGTGAACGCGGTGACTTCATCCATAAAGGCCGAAAATAACAAGAAGGACGCCAGGGCAGCGGAACCGATGGCGTAACCTTTCGTCGTAGCCTTAGTCGTATTTCCGACGGCATCAAGTTCGTCGCAAATATCGCGAACGCTTTCGGGTTGATCCGACATTTCGACGATGCCACCGGCGTTGTCGGCAATCGGCCCGAAAACGTCCATAGTGAGCACGTACGCCGCCGTCGATAACATACCCATGGTCGCCACAGCGGTGCCAAACAACCCACCGATCGCTTTACCATTAGCGTCCGTGATACCACTCGCGTTGCCGCACCAGTACGCGGAGATGATGGCGATCGAGATCACGATTACGGGCACCGCCGTGGATTCCATGCCGACGCCAATGCCGGCGATGATGTTCGTGCCGTGACCGGTTGTCGACGCTTCGGCGATGTGACGTACGGGCGGGAACTTGTAATCGGTGTAGTACTGCGCGATGAACACGAAAGCATACGCGCACGCGATACCGATCAGCCCACACATGTAAAAGGAAAACCACGCTCCTGGATGTTTGTCCGAGACGAGCATGACGCGACACGCCACGCCAAATCCGACGACGGCGAGCGAAATGGCGACGTTGTACCCACCCTTGAGAACTTTGTAAGGATCCTCACGACGAGTAGACGTTTCGCTTATCGACATGATACCGCACGCGCTCACGATGCAGTCCATCGCGTGAATGACGAGTGGAAACATGATGAAACCGGTGGAGTCTTCGATGCCCGCGCTCTTGGCCATGGTGGCGCCCAAAATCATCGCCGAGATGACTTCGGCGGCGATGGACTCGAACAGGTCCGCCCCGCGCGCTGAACAGTCGCCGACGTTATCGCCGACCAAATCGGCGCCGACGTCGGCGGCTTTGGTGTAGATACCGCCGCCCAACTGCGCGAAGAGCGCGACGAAGGACGCGCCGAAGCCGTATCCGACGAGCATGAGAGGAATTTCATGCACATCCATGCCACCGTCGCGACCGACGCTGAAGATGAACGAAAATACCGAAAACAAGATCGTCACCCCCAGCACCGTCATGCCGACGACGATCAACGCCGCGAATCCGCCCGCGCGCAGCGCCACCGTGAGCGCCTCTCGCGCCCCGTGTCTCGCGCTGCTCGCGACGCGCACGTTCGCCCGCACGCTCACCCACATTCCAACGTATCCACTCACTCCACTACACACCGCACCGCTCACAAAACTCACAGTCGTGAGCGTCGCCATCGTAAACGCGCCGACGCCCGCCTCTTGCTGTTCGGGCGTCGTCGCTCGGAACAAGTACACGAAAAAGATCGACCCCGCCACCACGCCCGCCAATCGACTGATCAATCCGTATTGCGTCGCGAAGAATCCATCCGCGCCGTCTCGGATCGCATCGCTCACCGCGCGCATGTCCTCGCTTCCCTCGTCGACCGCCAGCGTCCACCGCGCGAGGTGTCCCGTGAACGCCAACGACCCCGCGCACGCGACGAACACGCTCGCCGCCGTCCAGGACGCGCGCCACGCCAGCAAGAAGCACACGACCGCCGCGACGATCGCCGCGTTCGTCAGCGCCTTCGCGTCGCGCTGGATCGCGCGCTGCACGCGATTATGAATGCCGTTCGGATGCGCGCTGAATTCATTTCGTTGCGTCTTTTCGTGCGCGCCGCGTCCGCCCTCGACGTCCAGCGGCTCCGCGCTGTGCGAGCGCGAGTGCGACGCGAACGATCTGTTCCGCACGACGTCCGAGTTGGCGCTCGCGGTGGCGTACATCGCGACGCCCTCGCGCGCGCGTCAATGCCGCCGCGGGCGACGAGACGATCGTCGCCACACCGCGTCGCGCGCGCCTCGCGCGACGCCGCGCCATGGTGAGGTTCAAGAACCGCTACTTGGTCGTCGAGATCGCGCACAACGACGGGCGCGCGATGGAGGACGCGCGCAAGGAGAGGGATTTACTGGACGCCATTCGGGACGCCGTCAAGGAAAACTTTGGCGACGTCGGCGCGGGGCGCGCGGTGGCGGCGCTGAGCGTGCGATACGCGGACGCGATGACGGGGGTGTGCGTCGTGCGATGCGATCGCGAGCGGGCGCGCGCGGTGCGAGGGGCGGTGACGACGATGGAGGGGTTTCGAGGACGGCGAGCGGCGTTCGCGGTGACGCACTGCGGAGGCACGGTGCGAGGGGCGCGCGACGCGTGCGTGCGAAGGCTCACGGCGAGATTACACGCGCTAGTCGCCGAGGGACGGGTCAGGGAGGCGGACGTGGAGGGGATTTTGGAGACGCAAGGGAAAATCGTGGCGACGGCGGTGACGAACTGACGCGAACGTCGATGTGTAATAAGAGTAGTTGAGTAGATCGGTAGACGAACGGTGAATGCGTGCGTGACTGCGTTGCGTTGCGTTACATTGTCTGCGATGGGTTCTTGCGTTGCTCGTTCGTGCGCGCGGGCAAGACGCGCCATCTATCGTTTCGTCGAGACGAGTCGGCGAGCCATCCACTCGACGATTCGTCGGAGTCGGAGTTGCGCGACGATCGGACAAAACCGACGGATCACGTTCACGGTTTTTACGGTCGACTTTGATCGAGGATGGGCGTACCACGACCACGCGGGAGACCACGAGGTGGCGTCGTGCGGCTTCGCGACGATTGGCTTCGGCTCGGCGAAGGCGTTTTTGTTGGCGCGACAGTCGACGTACGCGCGCCGCCACGCGTGCGCTGATTCGCGGTTTTCGTCAGCGATGCGTCGCGCGCGACGTAATCTCTCGATGAGGAGCACCTTTTCATCCATGAGGGTCTCGATCCATTTTCGCTGCATCTCGACGACGCGCGCCGGATCGTAGTACGCGACGATTCGATTCGTCGCGCCGCGATACGCCAACTTTTCCACGACGCGCATTGGGCTCAACAGTCCGTCTTCGCCGCGCTTAAACGCAAACGCGACGAACGACAGCGAGAGACAGACGAGCAAGAACGCCAAAGTCCATCTCGCGCGACGCGGGTCCGTTTGAAAGTCTCGTTCATCGGCGTCGGCGTCGCGTCTCGTCTCGGCGCGCGCGAACGACCCCGACGCCGTCCTCGTCGACACCGCGCCGTCTTCGCGCGCGCCACGCACCATGGCATCCTCGGCGCGCGTCATCCACGCGGCCGCCTCCACGGTCCCGTCTTCGTCGTCGAGCACGACGACTTCCGCGCGCTCGGCTTCGGCGCCGTCGCGAAACCGACGCGCCCCGCGCGCGTCTTCCCCATCCTCTGGTTTCGGCCACGACCGCGAGTTCAGACGTATCAAATCGCTCTCGATGGCGGATAACTCTTCATTCAGCGCGTCATCGAGCGCGTCGTAGGATTCGTCGTAATCATCCACCGCGGGCGCCATCGCGTCTCGTTGTGCCGCGCGTCGCTCACCCGCCGCCGCACCCTCCCATGAACGTCGACGCGTCCGGCACCGTCTGCCCGTTAAAGCTCGCGTCGCTGAAATCGAATCCAGGATTCTCCGCCTGAAACCGCTCCAGCATCAACCGCTGTTTATCTCGCTCGTCTTCCTTCGCGTCGCTCGCGTCGCCGTGCGCCGCGAACGGCGACCGCCACGCCTCGCCTCGCGTCGCCTTCACCAGCGTCAACGCGAGCTCGCCGTCCGCGAGCGTCCACGTGGATTCGCTCGCCTTGACGCGCGCCCAGAGCTCGTGCTCCATGTACGGCGCGTTTCCCTTGACGCCGACGCGCGCGCGCGTCGGCTCGAGCGCGACGTCCAAGTCGCGCCCGCGCGCGCCCGGCGGCGCGCGCACGTACACCGACACCGCGTCCAGCGTTTGCTCCCACTCGTACGCGACGCGTCCGCACGCGAGGACGTGCGCGCGCCGCGCGGGCGGCGCGAGTCTGTCCATGCGCGCGCGCGAGTGACGACCGACCGACCGACCGACGGCGACGCGGCGCTCGGCTACGTCCATCGCTGATCGCTACATCTATCGCTACGTCTATCGCGCGCGCGCGAAACGGCTCGCGGTTATGTTATTTTACGGCGCGCGCCGCCTCGAAGGCGTCGTAGGAATCGCGCGTCGTTCGCGCCCACGCGTCGGCGAACCGCGGCGTCGGCGCGTCGGCGGCGTCGCGAGCGCGCAGCGCGTACGTCGTCTCCTCGAACACCTCGCTTCGACTCCGCTCGACGAAACCGAACGATTTAAACAACGCGTTCGACGCGTCGTTGTCGAACCCGATCTTCGCGACGAAGGTGGTGACGCCGAGCGAACACGCGCCGTACGCGGTGAACGCCTCGAGCGTCTCGCGCGCGAGCCCGCGCCGCCTGAACGCGCGCTCGGCGATCATTATCTCGATCTCGCACGCCCTGTCGTCGTCGTGGTCGTTGAAGAAGAGGTTGCAGTCGCCGATCATCGCGTGCGTCGCGGCGTCGCGGACGATGAAGGTGCACTTTCGCTCGTCGCGCGCCCACTCGCGCTGCATGGCGAGCTCTTCGTCCGCGCTCAGGCGCTCGCTCGCCGTGGCTTCCAGGAGGTGCTCGTCGGACATCCACGCGTGGTAACGCTCGACGTGTTCGGCGCGATACGGCACGAGCTCGACGCGCGCGTACGCCAGTCGAGTGTCGGCGTTCGCGCGCATCGGCGACGAGTGCGGACGAAGCGTCGAGCCGCTGGGATTTTTATTAGTTACACGAGACGCGCGGGACGCGGCGTGGTGCGCCGACGCGCGCGTCGTTTATATTGGTGCGACATCGCTCGCCTCACTTGCGCGCGAAGACGGAGGCGAACAGACCGCGAACCGTGGATGAGACTTGCGGCGGGACGTAGTCGTCGGCGCCGCTCTCCCTGTACGCGGCGGCGAAATCGCGCAACAACGGAATCTCGCCCTCGTCCTCGTCCGTCTTCGGTTCCGGCACGCGCATCACCGCGTGCGCGGCCGCGAACGCGAGCGCCACGGACGCGGCGCTGAAAAACACGTCGGTGATAAACTTCCAAAAGAAAATCGCCGTCGCCGCCGCGCACGCGACGCCCTGCGTCTTCGCGCCGAAGACTCGCCCACCGATCTCGATCGGCGCCCGTCGAACGCGCGTGACGTAATGATGTCCGATGAACGCTCCCGCGAGCATCACCGCGAGGAGCGCGCGCGAGAGCGCGTTATACGCCGCCAGCGCCGCCGCCAGGCTGACGTAGCAGTATCCAAACTGTTGCAAATTCTTCTTCATCCGCCCCGGCACCTCCGACGCGGTCGGACACGCGAACGTCAACTGCGCGAACGACTTCCAGTGCGGCTGCGCGCGCGCGAACGGTCCCCGGAGCGCGCGCGCGAGCCGTTTACCTCCGTCCGCGAGCGTCTCGCGCGCGTCCAACACGTCGTCCGCGCCCGCGCCCGCGCCCGCGCCCGCGCCCGCGCTCGACATCGCGGCTCGCGCGCGCGCGCGCCGCGACGTCCCTCCGCGCGCGTTTCTCTCGCCCGCGTCGCGCTCGCGAGCTCGCGCGATGCGCTGTGCGGACGCGCGCGTCGCGCATCATCTTGTCCCGCCGACCAACGGCTGGGACGACACGACGCGCGCGACCGCAGACGACGACGCGCGGACGCGCGCGCGGCGAGCATGAGCGCGGGCAAAGCGAAGCGAGTGAGCACCTCGAACGATGCCGGCGCGCTGGCGATGTCGCCGAACGTGCGTGGGGCGAAAACGACGCGAAAAGCGACGCGACGACGCGCGAGCGACGCGACCGAGACGACTGACGACGACGACGGCGACGATGCGACGCCGCGACGACGCGCAGGAGCGCATCCTGAAGAGCATACACGAATTGTACGAACGAGGACCGAGCCCGGGGGCTGGGTCGTCGACGTCGCGAACGTCGATCGGGTTGCTCGACATCGCGAACGACGCGCTGCTCAGGGTGAAGTGCTTCAAGCCGAGGAAGAAGGTGAGCGCGATGATCATCGGGAATCACTCCGCGGGGAAGAGCTCGTTCATAAATTGGTACATCGGAGAGAGCGTGCAAACCACGGGGGTTGCGATCGAGACGCGTGGGTTCACGTTCGTGACGAGCGGAAGGAAGCGGGAGACGCTGAAGGGAGACGCGACGTTCGCGTTTTACGATTATTTGGAAGGCGTGCAGAACGTCGAGGGTTTGAATGCGAACATTTTTACCGAGATTTCGACGAGTAAGGAGAAAAACTTTAGTTGCGTCGACATCGTGGACTCGCCGGGGTTGGTGGATGGCGATATGTGCTACCCGTTTGACGTGGCGAAAGTCATCGAGTCGCTCGCCGACCACGTTGACTTAATTTTGGTGTTCTTTGACCCGATCGGTCAGGCGCTGTGTAAGCGCACGATGAAGGTCATCGAGGCGTTGAATGAGAACCACGCGGACAAGCTGGCGTATTACATGTCGAAGGCGGACCAGGTAGAGAAGGAGCACGATCGACAGCGGGTTTTGATTCAGATTACGCAAAACTTGAGCTCGCGAATTAAGAATTCGCACGCGTTCAAATTACCGACGATTTATCTGCCACGAGACGATTTGACCGTCCCAATTCCGAACGCCATCGAGGAGGTGTGTGAAGACATCGATAGAGCGATTCGTTTGACGGTGCAGAAAAACCTGACGACGATGAAGGAGGATTGCACGCGCATCGAAGATCGCATCGATCAAGTTATTAAAACGAACGAATTGAACAAGAAGGATAACTTGAAACGATCGCTCCGTGGGATCGCGCTGATGCTCCTTGGGTGGGTGTTCTTGTTCTTGTCTATTTACGTCGCGGCTTTGGAGATTTGTGCGACGCCCGTCATCGCCCACGGCTTGAGAACGCTTCTTCCGCGCGTCCCGCAACTCGAGGGCTTGCTCCCGCGAGAAGGGCAAATTCGTTGGTCTGGTATCAAGCACGGCGGTGCGTACTCCTTGAGTGCGAGTTTGATAACTTATTTCGTGATCCAATACATCAAGCACGTCGTGTGGCGATTGCATACGTTGCTCACGAAGAAGGAGCTCGCGCGCTTGCAGCAGTACAAGCGATACATCGCCGGCTTCATGTCCATTCGCGAAGGTCTGTACAAGGATTACTTCGCGCAATTGCACCAAAGCTGATATCAGTAGCTCGGTAGGATTTAATTAAAGAATCGACTTTCGCTTATATATATCTTACACAGGTGTCCTAAAAAGCAATGTGCGTTTTCATCGCGCGTTCAAAGCCACCGACGACACTTCGTCGACGGCCACGGGAGCGCCGCCCGTCAGTGGCACGAGGCGATCGCAGAACTTATCGTACACACGAGAGATGACTCGCGAGGTAGTGGCCTGCAAGACCTCGCGCTCGTTCTCATCGAGCCTCTGCACGGCGGCGATCAAGTCTTCGAAGCTTTGCTCTTCGCTCTCTTCGCCTTCTGGAGTGACGCGGCGAAGCGAATCGCGAGCGTTTGCCGCCAACTGTCGCACCTCTTGACTGCTACCGATGGGTAACTCGCCCGTGGCGATGATGCTCAAGAACAGCGCCGCGATGGCCTCCGGCTCGAGGAACGCATCACCGGTCAATACCGTCGCCGCATCTTTACCAATCAGACCGGCGGCCAAATCCCCGAGGGAGATCGCAAACACCTCCTCTTCGAGATCGAGCTGTGGCGCGGCGAGGTCCAATAACTGCCCCGGCGACGCGAAAGCCGGCGCTGGCGTGGAGCTTCCGCGGACCGGTAACAATACTGGCCCACTGATATCGAGCGGATTCGGCAGCGAGCTCGCGAACGGCAACCAGGATGGCGGCTTCGGCAATTGCGCGAAGAGGCGCGTCGCGCCCTTTCGCAGCGACTGGCGCAAGAGCAAATCAGCCGCAGTCTCCGCCTCACGCTCGAGCAAGTTCCGTAAGCTCGCCGCTTGCGGCTGAAGTAAATACTTCAACGATTGGTCCAGCGTCGCGGCGTCTTCCGGAATGGTTTCTAAATCGACAAACACGTCTTCGCTCTTCGCCACGATGCCCATTGCGCTGTTCAACATCACTGCGAGTCGACGTCCTTGCAAAATGCTCCCACCGCCTTGCGTCGAGGCATACAACACCTCCTGCAACGCCCGCTGCGCCTCCGGACGGTCTTCGCGAAGCAACTTTCGAGCGACGAATGGGTACGCCTCCATCACGAGCCTATAATCCGGGTTGCCCAGAAGCGCGATGCCCTCGAGCGTCACGACAGCGCGTCCGAGGAGTGCGAAATACGGCGGAATCGAGAACGGGATGTCGTTCAACACCGTCAGCAAATCCTGCGTCATCGCTTGAAATCCCCCGGCGGTGGAACTCAATGATCCATCCATGTTGTACATGCGCTTCAGTTCAGCTTCGTACTTTTTCGCACCACCACCCTTGACGTACGGTGACAGCGCTTTATCCATCAACGGCACGACCTTGGCCCGATCGCAGTCCGTCGGTAAAATTTTAAGATTGATGAAGTCGTCGACCAGACTTGGGTAATCCTTGTTCGCCAAGTGAATGATCGAGCTCACCATGGTGTCCATGTCTTCTTGTTGAATAGAAGCCACGAGTCCAAAATCCAAAAGCGCCAGCTTGCCCTTGGACGGATCGTTGAGCTTCATCAAATTTCCAGGGTGCGGATCGCTGTGAAAGAAGCCAACTTGCAAAAGCTGCACGAGGAAACACTCTTGACCGATGCCGACCAACTCGCGAATCTCTTCTGGCGGGCAATCGCTCAGTTTGACGCCGTCCATCCATTCAGTTACGAGGATACGACGCGTGCAAAGCTCGTGTTTCACCTCTGGCACGTAAATGTCCTTGACTTCCTCTTGCATCAACAGGTCGCGCAGCTTTTGCTGATTCGCAGCTTCGTTCAAGAAATCAAGCTCGGTGTAAAAGCCGACCGCCCATTCGTTCAATAAACCGACGTAATCCGTGCGCTGTTGCGGCGCGAAACGCTCAATCAAGCCTTGATACACCTCCGCCGCGCGACGCAACACGTACAAGTCCTTCGACACGGTGTCCAAAATCTTAGGCCGTTGCACTTTGACAGCGACGTACTCATCCTTGCCCTTCAGTTTCGCGCGATACACTTGCGCCAGCGACGCCGCCGCGACGGGTGTTTCGCTAATTTCATCGAAGAATTCAGCCAAAGGCCCGCCGAGCTCACTCTCTATGGTATCTATGGCGACCGACGTCTCGAACGCCTTGACCGAATCTTGCAACACCGCCAACTCGTCCAGCGCCGCCTGCGGCAACACGTCCGGTCTCACGCTCATCATCTGCCCCGCCTTGATGTACGTCGGTCCAAGCTTTTCGATGATTATCCTCGCATCCTTCGCCAACGCTCTGTCGTTTTTGCTCAACTCGGCGCTTCCGCCCGTGATGGCGAGCGTCGCCACTTTCGTCAAAAACGGCACGCTCAGGCTTAAAAACTCCCCCCATCGTCGTTGCAACGCCCCGCCTTGCTTATCCCAGTACTTTTGAATCTGTGCTTTATCGTACACCAGCGGCAATCCGTCCTCGTCCATCTCCAACGCGCTCGACCGCGCGACGTACGATTTATCCACATCCGGCGCCTCCACGCCTCGCATGCGCACGCTCTTCGACACCTCCAGCGCCGCCGTGCCCGCGACTTCCGTCACGCGTTTCACGTCGATCACGCCCGCGAGCCGCGCCGTCGGCGTCGCGCGCGTCGTCGTCGTCGTCGTCGCCCGCGCGCGTCGCCGCCGCAGCGTCGCGATGAAATCATCGCCGCGCGCGCGCGCGCCGACCGCGCCGCGCGCGCGATCCCGCTGCCGCAGCGCGCGCCGCGCGGTCGCGCATCCGCTCGCGCGCGCGCCGCGCGCGATCGTCATCATCCGTCGCGTCGTCGTCGTCGCGTCGCGTCGCGTTGTCGCGCGGCGTCGACGTCACGGCGTCAAACCACGGCGTCGTCGCGCGATGGCGTCGCGCGACGCCGCGCGCGCGCGCTGGAGGGCGGCGCGGTGCGCCTTCGTCGCGCACGTCGCGATTTACGGCGCGTGCGTCGGCGTCGCGAGCGCGGTGGCGCCGTTCGCGCGCGACGCGCTGAGCAAACGCATCGAGCTGAGCGCGGCGACGGACGCGGTGCGAAAGACGCTCGAGGGCGCGCACGCGGCGCGCGCGCTGGGCGCGTCGGCGTACGACGGGAGCGCGTTTCACGGGCACCCGTGGACGGTGGCGGCGGCGGGCGCGCTCGGGGGTGGATTCGGATTGGACTTGGCGACGACGGCGGCGGACGCGTTGGCGGCGGCGGCGCTGTGCGCGCTCGCGTGCGGCGTGACGCGCGACGAGGGGAAAGTGAGACGAGTGTACGCGATGTATGCGATGAATCCGCTGCACGCGATGGCGCGCTTGGCGCGGACGACGGCGACGGCGACGCGGGCGTGCGCGTACGCGAGCGCGTTGGCGGCGACGCTCGGGAACGACGTCGTCGCGGGCGTCGCGTTCGCGTTGGCGGCGCAACTGAACCCGCATTACGTCGCGCTCGCACCGGCGCTGATGTGGACGAGCGCGCGCGCGGTGAAAAGTCGAGGAGGTCGAGCGGTGGTGAGCGCGGGGCGGTTCGCGGGCGCGTTTGCGGTCGCCGCCGCGGCGTCCTTCGTCGCGATGGGGGACGATTTTCCGAAGTGGTGGCGCGCCGCGGTGACGTTCGCGGTGATGAGCGAAGATCAAACGCCGAATCTTGGGTTGCATTGGTATCTATTCACGACGATGTTTGATCAGTTTCGTCTGTTTTACGTCGTCGCTCTGAACGCGATTCCGCTGGCCCTGTCCGCGCCGCTGACGCTTGGGTTCGCAGACGATCCTCTCGTCGCCATGACGTTGTGTTTGATAGCCATCTCGACGTGCGCGCCGTATCCGACCGCGAACGATTTCGTGACGTACGTTTCCCTGCTCTCCGTCGTCGCCATGGACGATCGTGGAAATCCGTTGGTGTACGTCAAGTACGGCGCCGTCATCGCGGGAGGTTTCTTGTATGTCGTTCTGTTGAGCCCTTTGACGTGGTACATGTGGATACACACTCGGGTTGCGAACGCAAATTTCTA
>Ga0181559_10004981_pt1 | contig 12766 bp, 7 predicted proteins | sample 011ome_21_FD_133752 | JGI IMG/M metagenome (GOLD analysis project Ga0181559, IMG submission 133752) | Coastal salt marsh microbial communities from the Groves Creek Marsh, Skidaway Island, Georgia - 011508AT metaG (megahit assembly) | ecosystem: Environmental > Aquatic > Marine > Intertidal zone...
CAGGCGTCGTCGGGGCCCTGGCCCTGCGTGTCCGCCCAGGAGGTGGCGCCCGCGCTGGGTATCAGGTACAGGTTCGGGGGGATCGCGGGGTTGTGGTCGTGCGGCCGAAGCGCGTACCGCGTCAGGTCCACCGGCGCGCGCGCGCGCGCGCTCTCATTCTCGGGGCCTTTCCGTTCGCGCGAGAAGAAGGTGCCGAAGATGGACGATGCCGGCGTCCTCTGTCGGTCCTCGTCGCAGTCCATGGCGTCGGGGGCGTGCTCGAGGTCGCGGATCAGACCCTCGGCGCGCGTGTCGCACGTCGTGACGTCCACGGTGACCTGCAGGCCCTTCATCGGCGCGCCGAAGGACTCGCGCGCGCTGCCCCCGAGGAGCAGAGCGGTCTGGTCGCTGTACAGAGAGAAGTCGACGACGAGAACGCGCTCGTGGGGTCTCGCGCGAGCGGCTTCGCAAGCCGTCTGGAAAGCCATGAACGTCTTGCCGACGCCGCCCCGGTTGTTGCAGAAGCACACGGTGTGTTTGGGGGACATGGCGCCCGGCTTCGCCGCAGGACGCGGCGCGCGCGCGCGCGGAAGAGTGATTGGACTGACGCCAGACTGGCGAGTTTTCTTTTCACTTGGCACGCCCGGCGGAGCGGCGGTGCATCGGCAAAAATGAATTACCGTAACGCCGATCCTCCCGGCCTCCAGCTTCACTTCCTGGGTGCCGGCTGTGGCGGACTCTCTCCCCCGTCGCGCGCGCCGCGGCTGGCGCATGCGCTTCCGGGATGCGTCCTCGACGGCCAGCTGGCTCCGCAAGCGCGGCAAGGCGAAAGGCCCCGCGCTGAGCCGGCAATCGCGTTCGGAGCTCGCGCTGTGTTTCTCGATGATTGACGAGGACGACAACGGTGCCATCGACGCGGACGAGCTTCGCGTGGCGTTCGCCGCGCTCGGGGTCGACGCGACGCGCTCGCAGTGCGTCGCGGAGATAGCGCGCGTCGACCGCGACCGCTCGGGGACGATCCAGCTCCCCGAGTTCGTCACGCTCGTGACCTCGCTGGATGCCTCTTCGGGACGTGACGGGGCCATCTCCCGGACGCCGGGACGCGTCGAGGCCGTGCGGCGCCTGACCGCGGGCGCCGACGCGGACACGGACGCGCGGGTCGTGCTCGCGGAGGCGGGCGTGGGTGCCGACGGGCAGGGCATGGAGCGCGCGCTCGCGGAGGCGCGTGCGCGGGTCGAGGCGACGGGAACCGGCGAACATTCGAGGCGCGGCGCGGCGACCGCTTCGGACTCGCGCGGCGGACGTTCCTCGACGACGCCCCGAAACGCGCCCCGAGACGCAATCGGGTTGACCGCGATGGCGTTCAAACGGCGGACGAGCATCGCGCGCATCGTGGACGTGCCCTCGCGCGTGCGCGCGCTGGCGCGCGAGGACGCGCGCGCGGCGTCCGCCGCGCGACAAGCCGAGGCGGCGGTGCGAGCCGCGGCGTCCGCGGCGCGGCGAGCCGGCGCGTACGAAGCTTCGAGGTGGGAGGCGTTTTCGTTTTCTTCTCTACAAACGCCCCGCGCCCCGCGTCGTATCGGGACCCTCCTCGGCGTGGCGAATCAGAATAGAATAGAATGTCTCGGGACGCACCTCCTCGAGTCCTCGGGGGACGAGGCCGAGAAGGAAGAGGAGGACGAGGACGAGGACGAGGACGTACGAACGACGTTCGTACGCGATGCCGAAAAAAAAAAACCCCTCGCGCGTCGTCCGCGCGCCGCCGAGGGGCTCCGCGCGGCGTCGGTTTCCTCGCGCGCGTTCGTGGACTCGCGCGATCGGCCGACCGCGCGCGCGTCGGCGATGCGCGCGGCGATCGCGCGGGGGCTCTTTCTTCGCGGCTCTTCTGAGTGTGATGACGCACACGCGCGACGGCGGTCGGGGGACGGTCGCGCGCGTTCGCGGCGCTCGAGCGCCGCCGGCGAGAACGGAGCAGAAAAAAACGGAGCAGAAAAAAAAAAGCCGGCGTTTCGCTCGGTGTTCGTCGGCGCGTTCGCGGGGAGGGACGCGGACGCCGCGGCGTCCGCGAACGACGCGCTGGCGGCGAAACAGAGCGCCGACGCGCATCCCGGCGGGATTCCTGCCCGAGACCCGGGCGCGAGAGCGAGGCGCGCCGTGCGGGCCGCGGCGTCTGCCGCGACGTAAGACTGTTGTAGCGACTCTTCTACTGTTCCACAGTGTAGAATACCTGATAGGTACCGAAGTTCGTTATTTGTGGGTCATCACTCGGAACATTTGTCATGTTTGTTCCGAAGCCTAAGACCGCCCCTCTCATCAAGAGTGCCAAGGTTGGCGCGCGCCAGCACTTCCGGTCGCGCGGCGAACGCGCAGGTTTGACATTTCGGAGTGCACGGGGTATTCTCGTTGAAACCTTGCGAGTCCCGTCACGGATCGCCCGCGCGTCCCACATCCAACTACCTGGCTTGTGCGGCAGTCATCTCATCTCGCAGGTGCGCACTCCTCTCCCTCTCATCCTTTGCAGGCAGTCCCCGATCTGCCTGCGCCGTCCGGATCGATCGGGTCTGTGCGGAGTCGTTCCAGGCGGGAAATCGCGCGTTCGACCGCGTAGAGCGCGCGACTCGGCCGACGATCCTCCGCTCGCGACGTCCCCGCGCGCTCGGCGCCCTCCGCGTCGGTCGGCGTCCTGGGTCGACGTCGCGTAGACGCCCGAGAATGCTCGCGGCTGACGAAAAGGCGTTCCCCGTTTGCTTTCGCTCCGTCATCAGCTCGTCACACCTTTGGGGTGAGCAACTCGCGGACCTTTTCTGATGCGTCTCGCGCGTCTCGCCGCGCTCGTCGCCATCCTCGCGGTGGCGCCTGCGGTGCGGGCGTCCGATGCCACGTACCCTTCGGATGAATCGTTCTGTCCTTATTTGCACGAGCATATCGAGTGTAGAGCTGCTGGAGACTGCTCACCGTACAACTACACGGATCGGGATGATTTTTCGGACGTGTACGAAGCGGCTAGTCCCAGTACCTTCACCAATGCGCTAGAAACGTGTGGAATCTTTACTGATACCACATCGTGCGACGGGAACTCGCTCTGTCAATGGGCCGAGCAATATGCGGAATGTTATCCTAAGCACACTGAGGTCATTGACATCATCACAGACGATGGCGCCCCGGCGCCGTGGATCGGACTGATGAGTTTGCTCTGGAACGAGTGTTGGTTTCTCGATGCGACAGAGTGCGAGAACGCCGCAAGGTGTGCGATGTTTGACTTTGGTGACTTTGGTGACAATATCACGGAGTGCTTCTTGACCAAGGAGGTGGAAGTCGCCATCGCGGCTGTCGGGTGCCGAAAGACGCAGTCGTTCGCGGACGTCGCGCAAACGTGGGGCGTCGACCTCGACGCGACCATCTCGAATCAGATCACGGCCTCGACCTCTTGCGGCTCGGTGTCCGACCCGGCACACGGCGAAAACGTTAACTGTCACATCATGCTCGACGGGGATAGGTGTGAACCGATGTGTGATGCGTCGTACGTCCGAGAATGGGGAAACAGTACCGCCAAGTGTGAGTTCGGCGTGTTCACCCCGGCGACGTGCCTAAAGCCATACACGTGGGGCGATGACGAGTTTTGCCCGGCGTGGGAACAGTCGACGACGTGTCACGCGCTCGGGAAGTGCTATGATTATAGCTACGAATTCACTATGCGTTTCCTTGGTGAAATGATGGGCGATTACGATGACGATACCGGGGAGTACAGCACCGACAGTGAGTACCATCGCGTAACAGAGGGCTGCTATCAACATTATGACGACAAGGAATCGTGCGTCGCCAAACCCGATTGCGTTTATGTTGACTCTTACGACGGTTGTGAGGCTTCCGCTGATGCCATCTACAACGCCGTGGAAAATGACGGCGCGCCCCAGAGTTTCATCTCGTACCTTGAGGCCGTTGCCTTTCACGACTGTTGGCGTATCCATGACGACCTCGACTGCCTCGCAGACAGCCGATGTCAGAATGGGTACCAGGAAGGTATCGACTTTATTACACATTGCAGGCCATCCAACGAGACAGAGTTCCGATTGGCCACGGCGGCGTGCGGCGCGCACGCGTCATTCGACGCCGCGCAAGCCGCGTACGGCCTTTCGTACCCCGGCAAGATCGGATGTCAACGCGTGTGCGAGGGCTGGGACGTGACCAAGCGGCAGTGCGACGCTAAGCCCCAGTGCGAATGGTTCGTGGACAGGTGCGTGTCTGCGTCGTCCGGGAACGGGAACGGGAACGCGTGCTCGGGCGACGCGCCGGGCCCCGCGAGCGCGCCGGACTCCGCGCCCCCGACGCGAGCGGACGTCGACGCGAAGAAGGAAGTGGCGAAGACGAAGCGCGCCGACGCGGACACGAAGCGCCGGAACGCGGAGGCGAAACGCGATGACCTGCTGACGTCCATCGGCGACGCCCGGGATCGACGCTTAGCCGAGCTCTTCGCGAACGCGGCGCTGGCGGGGGCGTCCGCGATCGCGAAAATCGGCGGCTTGCAGCTCGCGGCGGCGGACGAAGACGCCGCGTGCGACGCCGCGTTCGCGAAGATGGGACTCGAGGCGACCGAGGGAGCCTGTGACGTCGCCACCTTCGCGGCCGGGCGCAAGCGAGCGCTTCTCAGCGCGAGAGACCTCCTGGCGACGTACGACGTTTCCGTGTACCTCGACCCGGCGCGGGTGGACAGCACCGCGCTGGACGAGCTGGTGCTGACCCTGTCGAACGCGGGGTTCGCGCCCACGACCGCCACGTCGGACCCCGTCTCCGAGCTCTCTTCGATCCCGGGCATCGACTCGGGGCTCTTCGCGGCCTTCAAGACGAACGCCGCCGTGGCGGTCGAGGCCGAAGCCGCCGCGGTCGAAGCGGAGGCGATCGCGGAGGATGCGGAGCGGTCGCTGAGCGGCGACGGGCAAGCCGCGACGGACGAGGAGAGCGACGAGGAGAGCGGGGCGGACGTAGACTCGAACGCCGGCGACGCACCTCCACCTCTCGTGCTCATCTACGACGACGAGAGCTCGGCGCGGAGAACGCCCCCCGCTGTCCTCGCCGTTCTCGCGGCGTTCGTCTGCGCCGCCGCGTTCGGTTGACACAAAAACCGACACGTAGAGATGGACGCTTCTTATGTGAATAGTAATTTCTGTACTATGATACACAGGTCTTTCTCGTGAGCAGATAGACGCTCACCTCACTGCGGTAAAATACGCGCTCGCGACTCATTCCTCCCCCCCGCTGGCGATTCCCCAGACGACGAAGACGGCGCACGCCGCGGCGTACGCGCCGGCGACGGTCCACGCGCCCGCGCGCCCGAACGCGCACCGGTGCGCGTAGGGCACGACGAACCCGTAATACGCCAGGACGAACGCCGCCCCGAACCACAGCAAGAAAACCGTGTTGGGCGCGAGCTCGCTGTCGATGGCGACACCTCGCAGACGCACGATCACCATGGAGAGCCCCGTGCCCATCGCGAGTTGGCACAGAGGGCCGGCGAGCGCGGCGGTGACCGCCATCTTGACGTACCCGGCTCGGGCCATCGCCAGCATGCCGCCGAGGTCGCCCGCGCTGGCGCCCCACGCCATCACCGTCGCGCCCAGCAGGGACTCGCGCACGCCGGCGATGCGCCCCGCCGCCTGAAACACGCCCACCAGCTCGTCCGCGCACGCGTGCATCCAGAGGATGCCCACCGCGAACGTGCACGCCCACACGGCGGGCGACGCGCGCGGGTTCACGCCCGCGCGGGGCGCGTACGCGTACACCGAGAACCACGCGCCGGCGGTCCACAAAACAAAAACGGTGATGGACGCGCCCCGCCCGGCGGCGGCGTCGAAGCCCGCGCGCGCGCCCGTGACGGTGGCGGCGAACGCGAACCCGAGCGTCAGTGCGGTGGCGAGGTGCGCGCGCGCGGCGCGCCCGGGCGCGTGCGTGGACACCATCGTGAGCGACATGAGCAGCAGAATAGGCGCCGACGCGTACGCGAACCAGTCCGCGGACGGACGGGATCCCGATCCCGATCCCGATCCGCGCGAACGAGGATCCGACTGAGAAAAGCCCTCGGTTGGAACAGAATCGTCGTCGGAGGACGCCGCGTCGTCCTCGTCGTGATCGCGCCCGAGCCCTCCATGCGTCACCGCCCACCGCCGCAAAGACGCGATCGCGCCCAATACCGGCTCGCGCGCGAGCGCCGCTCGCGTGCGCGCGCCTCGGCCGAGGTTCGATCCCCCGCGCGTCCCGCCGCCGCGCCGAAACGACACGCGCTCGAGGATGCTCTCGCCGGACCAAAAAAAAGAAGAAGCCGCTTTCGCGTTTCCCGCGCCAACCAGCCGTTCGCGCGCGTCGCCGTCGAGCGCGCCGTCGTCCTCGGCGAGATCGCGGAGGTCCGCCGCGCTGTCGAAGACGCCCTGAAACGGCGCGGCGGCGTGACTGGAGCTCACGCGGTTTGTGTTCGAGGACGAAGAAACCCGGGGGGGGGGCCCGCCGCCTCGAAGCGTCGCCGCGGACGCGTTCGCGTCGCGCGTCATCTCCACGTCCCTCCCCGCGCCGACAAAAAAAACGCGCGCGCGACTTTCGCCCCCTTCCGCGTCGCCGCGCGACCGTAAGCCCCGCGCGCGCCGCCAGACGAGCTCGCCGCGGAGCACGACCCAGACGTACGCGGCGTACCAGGCGACGAACACGAGCGCCTCGAACGTGCTTATCTCCCCGTCCGCGACGCTCGCCGCGGTGACGGCGATCAGCCCCCCGTACGCCATGGCGTCCCTGACGTACGGGAACGCGTCCACCTCCACGACGTCAGTCATCCCAGGTGTTTTTTGCGTACCGCCGCGAGCGCGTCGCGCGACGCCGTCGCCTCGCCTCGCCTCGGCGCCGAGCCCGACGAGGACGGCCAGCGCCTTGCCCACGGTGGCGACGAATAGGCCCGCGCCGACGCTCTCGGATATGGCCAGCCGCGCGTCCGGCGTGGCGCTCTCCGCGATGGCCGCCGCCTGCGTGAAGATGTCCGGAGCCGCGCCGCCCAGCGCCAGCAGCGTCGCGCCGGCGACGTCCTCCGGCAGCCGCAGTTTTCGCGCGATGCGCTCGACGGCGGGCGCGAAGAAGCGGTCGGCGACCGCCGCGATCGCCGCGAACAGCACCGCGGTCCACACCACCAGCAATATGGGCTTGAGCCAGTGAGGCGCGGCGGCGAAGGCGCCCGCCGCGGTCGCGTCGCGCGTCCCGTCGCAGTAATAGAAGGAGAGATAATCCACATCCCCGCGCAGACACAGGGGGTTGTTACGTACGTGCGTGCACGCCGCGGCCAGGCTCGCGGAGGCGAACGGGCGACATCCCAGCGTGTAGTTCAGGTGCGGGGGGGCGTACGGCGCGGGTGGAGGGAACGGAAAGGCGCTCGTGTCGTTGGACATCGCCTGAGGCGCGCGCTGAGGCGGCACGAGGAGGACCGATCGAACGCGCGCGCGCGAACCGACACCGCGCCCCACCGCCGCCTCTCGCGCGCGCCGCGCGTCGACACCGACCGACGACACGCACGAGGGACTCGCCACCGCGCGCTCGCCTCGCGGGGTTCCGAAATGGCGCCCGCCCTTCGCGCCTCCGAGTGTCGCTTCCGAGTGTCGCTTCCCGGGTCCTCGAAATATCGGCACTGGTGACGAGCGAACAGCGCGAGCCCGGGGCCCGCGAGGCCAAAACTCGCGCGGCGCGAAAGGCGAAACGCTCGTGGCTTTCTTTCGCGGGCCGCGCGAACTACCCCGTACGAGATACACCCTCATTAAATCGTCGCGTAACGCGTATGCCGGGCAGGTCACGAAAAAAGACGAGCGCGGCAAAAAGCGGCAAAGACGTTTTCGTTTGCCACAGTCAGACGCGCGGAAGCGCGGGGTGTGCTCAGGCGCACGGTCGTAGGCAGAGGAGGCGCGCACGGACACCGCCACACGCGCGATGGCGCCCGTGGGCTTTAGGGCGAGCCATGCATCGCCCCTGCATGCGCTGGCGCGCACGCGCGCGTGCCGCGCGGCGGACGCGCGGGAAGCGGTCTCGTCCGACGCAGACGCGGATGGATGCGTTTGCGACGAGTCCCCGGACGCGGAGGCGCCCGCGGTGCGCAAGCGGGTGCTCGCGCTTCGCGGCGCGATGGTGCTGGCGTGCGCGGCGCTGTCGCTGGCGGCGCTCCAGGGCGGCTACGCCGACGCCGCGGGCGGGGAGGAGATCGACGGCGATCGCGTCGCTTGAGCTGTCGCGTACGAAGCACGCCAGTAGTACGGAAAAGCTGTAATTCTATAACATACATCCAGTATCAAGAAAATGTAAATGAACAACGGTATGCTAGCTGAAAACTTCGGAAGTTTTCGCGGCAACCGCTTTGCGCTCTTTGAACAAAACAAAATGCAGGCCGCTTTCCCCCGACTTCTCTTCGTCCTCGAAGCTCGGCTCCGAGATCGCGCGGCGTCCAGACCCGACCCACGCGATACCTTAAAACACGTTCGATGCGTCTCCGAAAGACGGCGCTCGCGCTTCTCTGCGCGGCGGCCTGCCTCGCCGCCGGCCCCGCGTGCGCGCGCGCGGAGGACCCCGCGGACGCCGCGCCCCCGGGCGAGGTTCCCGACTTCGCCAAGCTTCGCATCGGCGCGCTGCGGCAGATCCTGGACGAGCGCGGGCTGGAGTGCCGCGGGTGCGCGGAGAAGGCTGACTACGTGCAGATGGCGCGCGAGAACTACCACCTGCCGGCCGTCGAGAGGCCCGCGGATACGAAAAGCGACCCGGAGCCGGAGCGAGGCTCGGACTCGAGGCCCGGCGACGTGGACGTGGACGAGATGATGCGCCAGATGGGGATGGGAAACCAAGACAGCGGCGATCCGGAGACGGATGCCGTACTGCGAAAGCTGCGCGCGAAGGGGATCAGCGTCGCGGGCAAGAACGGCATGGCCGGCATGGACCTCGAGCAGCTGCGCAACCTGGAGCGGGCCATGAGCGGCGCGGGCGGCGGCGGAGTGGACAAGGGCGGACGCGACGGCGGGAAGCGGCGTCGCGGGAAAAAGCGCCGCGACGAGAACGAGGACGCCGAGGAGTTGTGATTATTGTGATGATGTCGATGATAAAACGAGGATCTTCGCGGAGACGAGGGACACTACCCATACGACATGAGGGTGAATGATGCGGAATATACGTCGTGCGTGAATGCTATTCGGTAGACTGTGAACGCTATTCGGAATGGTATTCGTGTGTCATTATTTTTCCCACGCCTCGAGCGCGTCGCCGGCGCCGCCCGACAATAATCGCGCCTGCACGCCGTTCAGGTGCGCGGCGCCGAGGATGGCCACCACCGTCCGCGCGGATTTTTTTTTAGCGCCGCGCGCGTCCGCGCGCGCGTCCGCGCGCTCGTCCGCGCGCTCGTCCGCGCACGCGTCCCGCACGGATCGCGCGAGCACGTCGTTCCTCGTCTCCAGCAGCGCCTTCAGGAACAGCCGCGACAGAAACACCACCTCTAAAACGTCGAGGACGAGGAACAGCGCGGAGACGGCGTTTTCCGCGCCGCTGGCGACGTAGCGACGCGTGGTCGCGTCGACGCCGCCCGCGGGCACTAGGCTCGGGAGGATCGCGAGCCCATACACGAACCCCAGGAACGGCACGACCGTTTTCGGGCTCTTGATGGCCCACGCGAGCGGGTACCGGAACAGCGACAGCGGCGTCGCGGCGAGAAGCGCCGGGTCGAGCGCGAGATCGGCGAACGTCAACGTGCTCGCGCCGCCGACGCCGACGACTTCGCGCGCGTACGCGAGACGCGCGTCGTTCCACAATCGATACCACCCGCCATCGAACGGCTTTGTGAAATCGCGCACGGTACTCATGAATTGCGTTTTCGCGGAAACGGAGAGGTCCTCGATGCGCTGATCGCCGAGCACGACGCGCGCGTTTTCGGGCGCCGCCTCCACCGCCGCCTGGAACTCGTTGTCCAGCAGGAAGCGCATGGGCGACCCGCTCGGTTGGAACTTGAGCGTCTTCGCCCAGCGCGTCGGGCACGTCTCCAGCACGACCGCGCTCAGCTCGTCCTTGTCGCCCAGCGACGCGACCGTGGAGGACGCGAGCTCGATGGACGCTGGGTTGTAGTGCATCGTGCCCACCAGCACGACGTCCACGCCGGTGCGCGCGTCGCGGAAACGAAGCGCCTGCCGATGCTTCGAGGGCGTCGAGGGGGACGGCGCGTCCGAGGCGGACGACGCGCGCGCGGCGAGAGGCGCGCGACGCGACCGGCGGCGGCGCGACGGCGCCGTCGCGTCGAGGATGAGACGCGACGCGCGCATCGTCGCGACAGACATCGGGTCCGCGCGGTGAGGTGTCTGTTGATGAGGTGAAGCTCGCGAGCCAGGTCATCAGCGAGACGACGACGTTCTCGAACGTCCAGTCGAAAAGTTTTCCGACGTACACGTGGCAGCAGTCTTCCGAGAAGCGCGGCACACATCATCCGCGCACCTCCGCGTCGCGTCGTCCCCCTTTCTCGATGTTCGTCATCGCTGCATCGCCCGTCGTGGCCGTCGTCGCCTCGCCGCGCGCGGCACGACCTTCGGCGCGCCGAGCGGCGAGACCCGCGTCCTCCACGGCGAAACCCGTCGTCTCGGAACGCGCCGCGTTCGCGCGTCGCCTCCAGCGCGCGGACCCGAAGTGTGCGCCCCGACGACGAGACGTCCGCGCGTACGCGGAGAACGACGGCCGGGGGCCGAACCCGAACGACGTGGGTGGCGTGGAGTTCGGGGGGGAGATGGTCGGCGTCGGCATCTTCCTCCTGATCGCGTTCCAATTCTTCGTTCTGGCGTTCGTCGATTTTCCGTTCCAAGCGCGGTAGCGCGACCGAAGACGAGAGACGCGAGAGGTACGCACGCGGTATAGGAGTGTGATGACGTATCGACAGACTACACACTCCGTCGCGCGCGTACGCCAACTCCCTTTGTGATAACCTTTGTGATCTTAGTCTGCAAAAAACCCCGAGGCGCGACGCGTCGTCGGCGCGCCTCGCGCGGGCGTCTCGGGCTTGCGCCGGCGCGGACTCGCGAAAGTCTCCGCGCGAAAGTCCCCGCCGGACGCCTTTTTTTTTTCGGTCGTGGACGCCTTTTCGGTCGTCCGCGCCGCGCCGCGTTCCTTTCGGGACGCGTCCGTCTCCGAAGCGACGACGAAGCCGTGCGCGTCCGCCCACATCCCGGGCAAGCCCCGCCACGCTCGGCGAATCGAAATCGCGAGCGAGAGCCTGTGCGCCACGATTCGCCCGACGACGTAGCCCACGAACGCGAAGACGCGCGCCAGCGCCCGCGCCCCCGCGCCGAGCGCCGCGGTGAGCGCCCGGACCGCGCGCGCGTCCACCAAACCAAGGCGCGCGCCGCCGGTCCACGCCAGGCTTCCCAGGAACAGCGTGTTCGCGGATGCCGAAGACACCGCGGTGATCGCCGGCGAGGAGACGTCGACGCCGTCCGCGCCCGTTTTTTTCGCAAAAACGCAAAAACGAAACACGTCCCTCGCGCCCGCCGCCGCCGACCACAGCGCGAGCGCTACGAACGCGAGCCGCGCCGCGGTTCGGAGCCACGGGCGGTAATACAGCCCGCACGATGCCATGACTAAGGCCCATACGGGTATGCCGTCCTCGGCGAGCGCCAAAAGCCGACGCTCGGCCGTCACGACGTCGCGCAGCGCCGCCGAAACGCGCGGGTCGTCGAAGCACAAAAACACCGTCTGGTCACGAAACACCGTCTGGTCATCACAGCCGTTGTCATCAGTGTCATCGTATCGATGCGGAGACGTGTGCGATTTCGTCGGAGTGGCGTCGGGAGAGGCGTCGAGAGAGGCGCGCGACTCCCGCTCCGCCGCGTCGGGCGCGAACCGCCGCGCGACGTTTTTGCTGACTAAATACTCGTCGTCCCGCGGGGGCGTGCGCGGCGACGAGCTCATGTCGCTCGTCTCGGCGAGGACGTTTTCGAAAGTGTTTTCGGAAACCCGGGGGTCGGCGTCGAGTCGCGAGCGCTTGCGCGCCTTCGGCGAGCCGGGAGCGTTTTTTTTTCCCGGATTCCGCCGCGCGCCCGCGCGACCGACGCCGGCGGCGCGGGACCCGCCAACGCCTCGTCGGCGATCGAAGACGTCGTCCAGAGTGACGGTGGGCGTCGCGTTCGATGCGTTAAGCAGCACGCCGCGTGTGTCCCGAGCCGATTTCGTCGTCGCGAACGACGCGACGGCGTCATCGAGCGTCGCGTGCGCGCGTTTGACCACCCGCCGCGCCTCCATCGCCAGCCGCCCGTCCGCGCACAGCGGGTTGACGTAGTTCAGACCGACGACGTCGTCGTGATCGACCGCGTACGTCGTGACGTGATCGCGTCGTTCGCGAAACACGTGTTTCGAACGGCGACGCGTCGTGTGGTTTCGCGACGACGCGGTCTCGCGCGATCCCTCCGCGAACGCGACACGCTCGGTGGCGACTTGCTCGGTGGCGACGCTCGCGGTCGCGCCGGGCTCAAACGTCTCAAACGGCGCAGCGAGCGTCGGAGACGGAACCGCGCTTCGACGACTGAACCCTCCGCCTCCGTTCGGACCTCGGTCACCGCACGCGCGTTTATTAGGTTTTCCTGATCCTCCGCGTCGATGTCCCGATGCGAAGGGTGACATCGGGACATCGACGTGCAGACGCCGCGCGACGTGGCGCGTGACCAGCTCGGCGGTCCGGCCGAAGGCGGATGCTTTCTCGGCGCGCCGCCGACGCGTCACCACGAAGACGAACCGTCCGGATGGGAAGTAAAGCCGC
>Ga0181559_10004985_pt1 | contig 12761 bp, 8 predicted proteins | sample 011ome_21_FD_133752 | JGI IMG/M metagenome (GOLD analysis project Ga0181559, IMG submission 133752) | Coastal salt marsh microbial communities from the Groves Creek Marsh, Skidaway Island, Georgia - 011508AT metaG (megahit assembly) | ecosystem: Environmental > Aquatic > Marine > Intertidal zone...
AGTGTCTGATCCAGTGCTTTCTTTACTCGAGCTCTTGACTCGAGCTCTTGACTCGAGCTCTTGACTCGAGCTCTTTCGTGAAAAAAACCGTAACGTTATCACTGCCCGCCGACTCATGAAAACCTCTTTAGCAAACTCCCACTCAACTTATTCGCTTTCAGCACAATCAGCACAATCAGCACAATCAGCACGATCAGTAGAGCCACTAAGCGCCAGCCCATTCGAAAAAATTTAGCCAAGCGCCTGCTCAAAATCCCTCAGCAAATCCTCTGATTCCTCGATGCCGATGGAAAATCTTACCAACGAATCCGCGATACCCATTGAAGCGCGCCTTTCCGGGCCCATCTCGTAGAATATCGAATGTGCGACCGGGATCGCCAGCGAGCGGGTATCTCCCAAATTGCTTGCGCAAATCACCAGATCCAGCTTGTTGATAAAATCAAAGCAGTCGACGCCGTCCGCCAGCTCAATACTGAATATAGCACCGGGATAGCGAAACAGTTCGGCCGCACGATCAAACTGCGGATGGTCCGTAAGCCCGGGATAGTAGACCTGCTTCACCCTGGAGTGCTGGGCCAGGTAGCGGGTCAGACTGATCGTCGTCGTACAGGCACGCTCCATTCGCAATGCTAACGTTTCGGAGCCCACCGACAAGTGATGGGCCGCCTCAGGTCCCAGTGTTGCGCCGAGGTCTCGCAAACCTTTCTTCTTGATTTGGGTAATACCCCAGAGACTGGCCGGACCCGTCTTGTAATTATCGTAAATATTTTCAAACTTCGACCAATCAAAGTTACCCGTATCCGTCACAGCGCCGCCCAAAGCATTACCGTGCCCGCCGATATACTTGGTCAAAGAATTCACCACCAAACTGGCTTTCACAGTCTTTGGCTGAAAGAGGTAAGGGGTAGTCATTGTGTTATCAACACAATAAATTAACCCATGTTGTTCGCATAGGTTCCCGATACCCACAAGATCAGCAACCTGAGTTCTGGGGTTGGCTATCGTCTCGACGAAAACCAGGCGAGTATTAGGCTGAATGGCAGCGGCAACCGTTTGCGCCTCAGTCGCATCGACGAAGCTGACGTCGATGCCCTGCGCGGCAAAGGTATTAAAGAGGCTATTGGTGTTACCAAACAAAAAGGCACTGGAGATGACATGATCACCGCGGCGCAGCAAAGAAAACAATGTGGTGCCTATGGCGGCCATTCCGGTGGCAAAGGCAGCCGTTGCTACTCCATTTTCCATAAGAGTGACTTTGTCCTGCAACGCAGTCACAGTCGGGTTTACCTGACGACCGTAGGTATAGCCGGGTTGTTTACCCTGAAATACTGCTGCAAGATCGCGCGCATCATCATAAGCGTAGGTGACAGCCGTATGGACCGGCTTATGAATAGATCCATGCTCAATCTTGCCCCGTCGATCCGCATGGACAATCTGGGCGGTAAAACCGGGTCGAGCTACCTTGTCTGATTCGGTCATAATGCTTTCTCTCATCTTTCAAATAGCGCGTCAAACAGCGCTTCAACCGTTTACCGGGCCCCGGTATATCTGAAAATTGCAGGCAAAAAAAAACCTGCTTTGATAACCCATGCTGGGCCGCTAAAGCAGGTCAACGTCTTCCTCTTTAGCTGCATTTGTACTGCGCCCGCAAGCTGAAATTCAAATCGGCGCTGGTTTCCTCACTCTGGCAGAAACCGCGGCATTTTATTAACATCACCAGCATAAATCAACAGATCCACCACTCAACTGAGCCTGGTGGCACACCATTAAAACGCCTAAACACAGCCAAACGCTGAACTTTTTGTTAGACTTTGCCTGACTTTGCGTCCCTCGCCTGCTTAGAGAGTCTTAACACCATGAACAAAGACACCTTCAATTCTGCTCTGCTGAATTATCTCGATCGATCACCAACCCCTTTTCATGCCGTCAGCAGTCTTATTGAAATCCTGCAAGGTCAGGGCTTTGAGCGCCTTCACGAACGGGACGACTGGCACTTGAAGCCAGGCAGATATCTTGTCACTCGAAACGACTCGTCACTGATCGCCTTTGTGCTCGGCACTCTCGATCCCGTTAGCAGTGGCCTGCGCATGGTTGGCGCCCACACGGACAGCCCCTGTTTAAAGGTGAAGCCTTCACCAGAAAACTACTTGAAGGGCTACCTTAATATCGGCGTCGAGGTGTACGGCGGAGTCCTGCTAAACCCCTGGTTTGACCGCGATCTCTCGCTCGCGGGGCGTGTGACCTTTCAGACAGACAACGACAAGTTGGCCAGCCTCAACATCAACTTTAAAAGGCCAATAGGCACGATTCCAAGCCTTGCCATACACCTGGATAGAGAAGCTAACAGCGAAAGAAAGATTAATCCGCAAACCGATATTCCACCTCTGCTGATGCAGGCAGGCGATGAGCAAACCCTGAACGAATTGCTCATCGAGCAGATCAAAACCGAACATCAGACCACTAACATCAAACGGATCCTAAGCCACGAACTGTCGTTTTTCGATACGCAGGGCGCGTCCCTGAGTGGCTTCAATCGTGAGTTTATCGCCAGCGCTCGACTCGACAATTTACTCAGCTGCTTTACCGGCATCCAGGGTTTACTCACGGCAGATCAGAACCTGACCAGCCTGGTCGTCTGCAATGACCATGAAGAGGTGGGTAGTGGATCTGCAGAGGGCGCTCAGGGTACTTTCCTTAAGGATGTTCTGGTGCGAATCATCCCTGACGCCGTAGACCGTCAGAGGGCGATTAATCGATCGCTACTGATTTCAACGGACAATGCCCACGGGGTGCATCCCAACTATGCCAGTAAACATGACGCCAACCATGGTCCGATTTTGAACCGAGGGCCTGTCATCAAGGTCAATGCGAACCAGCGATACGCGACCAATAGCGTCACTGCAGCCTACTTCGCCACCTTGTGCGATCGATTAAAGGTGCCACATCAGACCTTTGTCACTCGCACAGACATGGCCTGCGGCAGTACCATCGGCCCAGTGACAGCCAAAGAACTGGGCATCAAGACACTTGATGTCGGCGTACCCACTTTCGCGATGCACTCCATCAGAGAACTGGCAGGAAGTGCCGACGCGCACCATCTCTACACAGCGCTGAAGGGTTTTTTCAGCGATGCAGGTGACCCTGGTATCGCATCGGTCTAAGCCTTGGCATTCGCGGTCGTTCGCGGTAATGAAGATTTCTTTGCCGCAACCGGGCTCAGGGCCAAGGATCAATATCCACTCGCGCGGAGGCTAGGAATGCCAAAACTTCAAATACTGGAACCCAACGCCAGTCGGCAAGCGTTATTGCAAACACTTGAAAAGGATGGCGCTTGTATCATCGCCAACCTGCTACCTGCATCGTTACTTGATAAAATCACGGCAGAGGTCATGCCCTACATCGAGAGGACTCGATTCGGTGGTGACGATTTTTCCGGTCGCCGAACTCGACGCACCGGCGCACTGATAGCGCGCTCGCCAGCGTGTCGAGAACTGGTGCTGAATCCCACCATTCTCGATGCCGCTAAAGTCTTCCTCGCACCTCATACCGAAAAAATTCTTTTGCACCTGACCCAGACCATTTGTATCAGCCCTGGTGAGGGCGCTCAACAACTGCACAGGGATCGTCTCGCCTGGGGTAATCATCTGCCGCGCAGTATTGAACCACAGTTCAACACCATATGGGCATTGACTGATTTCACGGCAGTTAATGGCGCGACTCGAGTTGTTCCCGGCAGTCACCGCTGGACGGATGAGCAAAGAGCCACCGAACTGGAGATCTGTCAGGCAGAAATGTCGCGAGGATCTGTATTGGTTTACTCAGGTTCTGTGATTCACTCGGGTGGTGAAAACCACAGTCAGGAAGCTCGTCTGGGCCTCAATTTGACCTACTGTCTCGGGTGGCTTCGTCAAGAGGAGAACCAGTATCTTTCCTGTCCACCGCACATTGCTCGCGATTTGCCCCATGCATTGCAGGAACTATTAGGCTATACCATGGGTAATTATGCGCTAGGCTACTATTCTGATCCTGATAACGCGCTCACGCGGGGGGCCGGCATACTGTCGCCAGAGCATGCCATTGAAGCAGAATTGAATACCGAAAAATCCCTGACCTCTTAGCAGCGCGCACCTTTTAACACCTGCTCCTCTGTTGAGAGTCAAAAGACCGATCGCCGGGAGCGCTTTATTTCAGCAGAATTTTAAATTAGTCTAAGATTCCATTGAGGCAGCGGGTATTGATCCATCTTTTGAGTCAATTTTCATTCAAATTCTCGATCAGATTCTGACTCAAACTCTCGATCAAGTTCTCACCAAAAATAACAAAGCCCGCTGTCGAGTGATTCAAATGATAAGTCGGTGACGGCAATCTACGTTGAATATGAGCAAGAGGAATCCTTCATGAAGACCCAAGTACGTTATCTTTTATCTTCGCCGCTTCTTAGTCTGGCGCTGCTTTTTGGTACGCTTTTCGCCACTGCTAACAGCCAGGCGCTGGACCCCTGGTCCGATCCGCAAATCGTCCGCGCGGTGTTTGCCTTGAATCTCGCCGATGATCAAAAGCCATTGTTCGCCAGCGCGGTAGAGGATTGCTTGCAGGGTTACATGAGTGACGTCAAAAAATTAATGCGGGCGAATAATCAAACAGATTTGGATCGCAAGCTTGCGAAAAAGCGCAAATCTCGCCTTAAGGCCTTAGATGACGCCATGGCCAAGGTATTGACCGAACCACAAAAGCCGTCTTACGAGGAATTCCGAACCTTATTGAATCAAAAAATAGATCAACAGGGCTAATATCGTCCCCATCGCTGTGCCAGCTTGCTGGCTCGCGAAGTCCAATGCATACCGCCCAATAATGCGGTTATTGGGTCTAGCAAGCCCGTCCTCGACCATCTGCTGCGATTCGACCAGGGGCTGTTAGTCACGCTTTCGAATACCGAGGCCAAGGAAGCGCCTGAGATTGACAATCAACAACTCTATTTCGAAACAGGCGCCCAGTGTCGAAATTGAAAGTCATAGCCTGTAACTCTATACTGCCTTGCCGCTGCCAGTGACTGGCTTGCGGCGAAGATTGGCAAGCCGCTGACCATCTACTTCCTGGTTCTAACACTGATACGCGGTCTTGCAACATGAAGGTTAATCCCTTTCAGACTCGATCCGACCAGCGGGGTTTTTCGCCGCAAAGAGGCGTTATATGCATTTATTGATGATCGGCTGCGGAAAAATGGGCGGCGCTCTGCTCGGCCGGTGGACCCAGCATACTCAGCATTCGATGACCATCGTTGATCCTGCTCTTACTGCAGCACCCGCGAGTGTCACCCTCAAGGCATCCGTTGAGGATCTTGAGGGGGAGCAATTTGACATAGTGGTAATTGCGATCAAACCACAGCTGATCAAAACCGTTCTGCCAGCCTATCAGAAGCACATCGCCAAGGATGGCTGCGTTATCTCTATGGCCGCCGGTTATTCAGTCGACTCTATTGAAAAGCTGATCGGACCTCAGCCGATTATTCGCATCATGCCCAATCTGCCCGCGCAAATCGGCCGCGGTGTCAGCGCCTTGTACACTAATGCCCTTTGCACCCAGGCCCATACAGCGATTGCAAAAGCACTAACGGACGCCGCCGGCTACACGCTGCTGGTCGATAGCGAAGATGTCATAGACAAGGTGACCGCTGTGGCTGGCAGCGGTCCTGGTTTCGCTTTTGAAATTGCTCGGTGTTGGATGAATGCGGCCCAGGCGTTGGGGTTCAGCGCGCGCGAGTCTAGAGAACTGGTTCTCAACACGCTACTGGGCTCGGTAGAAATGGCCCTGCAGTCCACTCAAGGTCTGGACGAACTCAGGGATTCGGTGACCAGCAAGGCCGGCACCACCGAGGCGGGCCTCAAGGCGCTCAACAACGACGGGGAATTAACCGCTCTGTTGAACTCAACCATTGCTGCCGCCTACAATCGAGCCCTTGAATTGCGCTGATACAGGCGGCCCAGCTGCCCTGTGCCAAAGTCTAAAGGAAGGGTGAGCGCCAGGAAACTCACCTTCAGGCAGACACCAAGACAGCGCTTTCCACATCGAATTACGCAGGACCTGTTCATGATCGCAAACGACACTCCACTGCAAGCCGGAGACTATATAGACGACTTGGGCAGACGCGCTCGACTTGCCGCCAAGGCCCTCGCCAAAGCGACTAGCGCGAAGAAAAATCAGGCGCTGCTGACCGCTGCTCTGGCTCTCAGGGCAGAGAAGAACCTGTTGCTGGCTGAAAATGCTGAAGATGTTCTCGGCGCAAAGACAGCCGGCAAACCCGCGGCTTTTGTCGATCGTTTGTTGTTAACGGACGATCGGGTTGAGGCAATGGCAACGGCCCTGGAGACGATCGCCGCCCTGCCAGATCCTGTCGGCCGCCAGCTGGCACAATTTGACCGTCCTAATGGCCTGGTCATCCAGCGTATCGCCTGTCCTATCGGTGTCATCGCGATGATCTATGAATCACGACCCAATGTCGGCGCCGATGCAGGGGCTTTATGTCTAAAATCCGGCAATGCCGTGATCCTTCGAGGTGGCTCAGAGAGCCTACGATCCTCAAGACAGATTGTTGCTTGCCTCGCCAAAGGGCTGCAGGCCGCCGGCTTGCCAGCAGACTGCGTTCAGCTGGTCGATACGACTGACCGAGACGCTGTCACTGCTTTACTGCACTGCGATACCTACGTTGATCTGGCGATTCCCCGTGGCGGTCGCAGTTTGGTTGAGCTGGTAAAAAATGAGGCACGAGTTCCAACACTGTTGCACCTGGATGGTAACTGCCACACTTACATTCACTGCGATGCGGACCTCGACAAGGCGGTCACTATCGTAAAGAACGCAAAGATGCGCCGCACAGGGGTTTGCGGCGCGACAGAAAGCCTGGTAGTGGATGCGGCTATCGCTGCCCAATTTTTACCGCAACTGGCCACCGCCCTCGCAGGCTGCGAACTTCGTGGTGATGAGCTAGCTCAACGCTGCGACGCGAGAATCAAGCCGGCAACCGAGCTTGATTGGGACACTGAGTATCTCGATGCGATCCTATCGATCAAAACGGTCGAAACTTTAGCTGAGGCGCTTCTGTTCGTTGAACGCCACTCTTCAAAACATACAGATGCCATTATCACCGAGAACCCAACAGCTGCCGCGATGTTTTTACAGGAGATAGATTCTGCTGTCGTGATGCACAACGCGTCAACTCAGTTTTCTGACGGCGGCGAATTCGGCATGGGTGCAGAGATTGGCATTGCTACTGGCAAAATGCATGCACGAGGCCCTGTTGGCCTGGAGCAATTGACAAGCTTCAAATATCTCGTTTCCGGTACGGGCCAAGTGAGATCTTGATGGGGTCTCTGCTGCCACGACCGACCCCTGGCCTAAGGTTACACTATGCATGATGCAGCTCTAGTATCCCTTTCAGCCTATTTTATTTTGATGATTGCCATCGGCTATTATGGCTTTCAACAAGGGACGAGTGATCTGTCCGAATATATGCTTGGCGGGCGCCGACTGCACCCAGCGGTTGGCGCGCTTTCTGCTGGCGCCTCGGATATGAGTGGCTGGATGCTAATGGGCCTGCCTGGCGCTATTTATCTTACCGGTGTCAGCTCGGCCTGGATCGCGGTGGGCCTGTTGCTGGGCGCCTACCTTAATTATCTGCTCGTGGCGCCCAGACTGAGGGTCTACACAGAGTTGGCAGATGATGCGCTTACCATTCCAGACTTTTTCGAAAAACGGTTTCTCGATACCTCTCGTTCACTGAGAATACTGTCATCAATCGTGATTATCGTGTTTTTCACGCTTTACACTTCTTCCGGCCTGGTAGCCGGCGGCAAGCTGTTTGAGGCCTCTTTTGGGCTGGACTATGAGATCGGCTTGTTTGTCACCGCTGGCGTCGTGGTGACCTATACATTGTTCGGTGGCTTTCTCGCGGTCAGCATCACCGACTTTGTGCAGGGCTGTATTATGTTCGTCGCACTGGTACTGGTACCCAGCGTCGCTTTGATTGACCTGGGAGGCTATAGCTCCATGACTGCCACCCTGACCTCAATTAATCCTGACCTGCTCAGTTGGTTCAAAGGCATCTCCGCACTGGGTCTGATATCCAGCCTGTCATGGGGCCTCGGCTACTTCGGTCAACCACATATCATCGTTCGATTTATGGCCATCAGAAATCTGAGCGATATCAGAACAGCACGCTACATCGGAATGAGCTGGATGTTGATCACAATTCTCGGGGCAGTGGCGACAGGACTGGTTGGCTTAGCCTATGTTACCGCGAAGGGCGGCCGTCTTGACGATGCCGAGACCATCTTCATCTACCTGTCCCAGGTTCTGTTTCACCCTCTGATTACTGGCTTCCTGCTCGCTGCGATTCTGGCTGCAATCATGAGCACCATCTCATCCCAGCTGCTGGTATCGTCTAGCTCTCTGACCGAAGACTTCTACAAGGCTTTCATTCGCAGGTCGGCAAGCCAGCGTGAACTGGTGATGACCGGGCGCTTGTCCGTACTTGGAGTCTCTCTAGTCGCAATCGCAATGGCCTTTGATCGCTCCAGCTCAATTCTCTCACTGGTTAGCAACGCCTGGGCCGGCTTTGGTGCTGCGTTTGGGCCTATTATTCTCTTGAGCTTGTACTGGAGCCGAATGACCCGTGACGGCGCCCTTGCAGGCATGATTACTGGCGCTATTACTGTTCTGATCTGGATTCATGCACCGCTGCAAATTAACGGCATGGCACTGAATCAGGTTCTCTATGAGATAGTGCCAGGATTTGTGCTCGCCTTCATCTCCGCCATCTTGGTGAGTCTATTGACGGCGAGTCCGCCATCCAGTATTCGAGACCGTTTTTATAGCGTCAGTTCACTGATTAAAGGACAGACTTAAGCTTGCCGCAGAGCACGCACTACTTTTTTGCTCGCCAAAGGTTCAGCATGGCACCTACTAGGCCCCATGGACCGCGCTGTCCTGCCTAGAGTGTTAGCAGGCGCAGGCGATTGGCGTTCAACACGACAGTCACGGACGAGGCTGCCATGGCCATCGAGGCAAATATCGGGTTTATCAGAAGATGATACAGCGGGTATAGCGCGCCAGCGGCGACCGGAATGAGCAATAAATTGTAGGCAAAGGCACCCACCAGATTCTGATAGATATTACGCAGAGTGAGCCGCGATAGTCTAATGGCACGTCCAACTCCCATCATGCTATTTCTTAGCAGGGCGACATCCGCACTTTGAATCGCCACATCTGCACCCCGACCCATCGCGAACCCGACATGGGCTATACTCAGAGCCAGCGCATCATTTATGCCGTCACCCACCATACCAACCTTCTCACCCTGCGCCTGTAAACGCTGAATATGAGCCAGTTTGGCATCTGGTGAGACGCCTGCGACAAATTCATCCAGGCCCAACTGCGCAGCAACCAGGCTAGCCGTTGAGCTATTGTCACCTGTCAACATGACGACTCTCAGGCCCAGCGCTTGCAGCTCCTCAACCGCTTCCATCGAGTCTGACTTCAGGCTGTCGAAGAGGGTGAAATAACCCAGCACTCGGTCATCTCGACCAACATAAATTACTGTTTCGGCAAAATCCATCTGCTTAAGCCCAAGAGTCATACCTTGTGATTGCATAAAGCTGTAGTTACCCATTGCAACGGCGACTCCATCGATCAAGCCTTGCACACCACCACCGGGCAGGATAGAAAAGTTGGTTACTGCTCGCGACTCAACCTGCTGTGCCTCGCAATAGTTAACGATCGCTTGCGCCAACGGATGCTCGGACAAGCGCTCGAGACTGAAGGCGATACTCATCAAAGGCTGGCCTTTGCTAAAATTTACCATGCTCGTGACCTGCGGTTCGCCGTTTGTCAGGGTGCCAGTTTTATCGACGACTATCGTTGTCAGTTTGCTCGCCGCCTGCAGGGCATCGCTGTTCCTGAACAGGAGCCCGGCACTGGCTGCACGACCAATACCAACCATGATCGACATGGGAATCGCTAAACCTAGCGCACAAGGACAGGCAATAATCAGCACCGACATGCTGGTCACCAAGGCGTAGGACAGGCTAGGTTCAGGCCCAAAAAAACCCCAGACAAAACCCGTCATTACCGCTAGCAACAAGACAACAGGCACAAATACTGCAGCAATCTGGTCTGTAATTCGCCCTATGGCCGGTTTCGAATTCTGCGCCTGCCGCATCAGCCGCACAATATTGGCCAGCACTGTATCACCGCCTAACTGCTCCGCACGCATCACCAACATCCCGTACTGATTCAGCGTTCCAGCGATGACCCGACTACCCTCCTGTTTATCAACCGGGACTGACTCGCCTGACAACATGGACTCATTCACAGAGCTGGCCCCAGCTATAACTAATCCGTCTACAGGTATTGTCTCACCCGGTTTGATTCGCAGCAGGTCATTGACTTCGAGACTCGCCACCGGCACTCGCTGGTCGATACCTGACTCAATTCGAATGGTGAACTTCGGCTGCAGATCCAACAGCTTTCTGACGGCCAGTGACGTCTTGCCCTTGGCATGACTCTCCAGCGCCTTACCCAGACCAATGAAACCGAGAATGAACAATGCGGCTTCAAAATAAAGATGCCGCGACGCCGCAGGAACGAGGTTAGGCAGAAGAATGATCAGCATAGAATAGATCCAGGCCGTACCCGTTCCCAGCGCAATCAAGGTGTCCATTGTGGTACTCAAATGACGCGCCGCATTGAACGCCGCCTGGAAGAACTGGCGACCGGAGAAGGCCATCACCAAAGCCACAAGACCCCCAGTCAACAGCCAGAAAGGCTGGTCTTGCAAGGATGGTAAAACGTCAAGCCACATACCCAGCATCAGGATGCTGCCGGCCACCAACGCCACTGCTGACTGAATTCGAGCGCGACGTAATTGAACCGCAAGCTGCGCTTCTTTGGCTTCCAGACTCTCATCAACGCCCTCGGTGGCGTTATAGCCAACCGCTTGGACAGCGGCAATCAATTGCGCCGATGAGGCGCTGGTGACGACAGTTGCCGTTTCTTCGGCGAAATTGACCACCGCATCACGAGTACCAGTGGTCTTCAACAGCGCCTTCTCAACAGCGGCAACACAACTGGCACAGGACATCCCTCGGATCTGTAGATGAACAACCTGTTCATTGGTAGTTGAGTTACTGATCGTTGGGTTACTGATCGTTGGGTTATTGGTCGTTGGGTTATTGGTCGTTGGGTTATTGGTCGCTGGATTATCGAAGGATCCGGTCGTGAAGGACTCGTCTATTTCTTCTGCCGGGCTATGCTTGTCTCCGGAATCAACCAAGTAACCGCTGGCTTCAATAGCATTGATTAGCGATTGCAGATCGAATAAGCCGCGAACCTCTATCAGGCCGGCCTGCAGATCCACCTGAACATCCTCGACACCATCAACAACGGTCGCCGCTGATTTGACTTTGGCAACACACTTCTGACAGTTCATGCCACTAACGGGTATGCTGACTGACCCCTTGAGCGAAAGGTCAGCCAACTGATAATCGGCATCACCAATGGCCTCTCGCAGGCGGTCAGGTGCCACCCACTTCAACAACGTCAAACGAGCCTCATGTTGTTCATGATCGACTGTCAGCGGCATATCACCAACAACGCCGCTCAAGGCAGCAGCCACTCTGACAGCACAGTGCTGACAAGTCATACCCAAGATGCCAATTTTCAGGACTGTATCCATAAGTGTCACGTGTGCTCGGCAAGGTCACAAAAATCGGTCTATCATACCGTTAAATTGACTATTTTCATTGACCTTCGCGTCACTTCGCGTAAGGTCGCCTTATCGAAAACTTGGACTTCTTCGTTTGTTTCCGTCTCGAACTCTGGCACGTCTGATTCTGCCCTGTCTGGTGCTCTTCAGTCAGGTTAATGCCTATGGGATTCATCCATGTCACAATGCGGGCGATAGCACTGAAGCGAGGGGCGTTCCTTCAAGCAGTCATTCAGCTGATCACTCGGTCAATCATTCGATCAATCACTACATGAATGACTCAAGCCTGCACGCTTCCAGTCACTCGAGCAGTCACTGGAGCAATGCTCTCCAGGATACTGCAACGGTGCAGCAGGGCACAGTTTTAGCCCAGGACACCTGTTGTGGCTCCGATCTCGATCAATCAGGATGTCTGTCGAGTTGTGTTCTAAGTCCCTCGCTGACGACTAACATTCGGGTTGCAGCATTCAGCCCTGCGACCCTTATCATCGCATCGCGTTCGGTCGATGAGCCAATTGTCCGTCCACCCAACAAGCCTTTTCGACCACCCTTCCACAGTTGATACAGGATAGCTGCGCCCGAAAAATGCAGGGCACAGACTTCTAGCGCTGACCGCATGATATTTGGCGGTCGGTTTTTTGAGCCTGACCCAGTCTCAATCTATCAACATTCATTGGAGGGGCCTGAAAATGCGTATCGACGCATCAAGCCGCACAACACATTGCCTATTCAGACCTTGGCTATATTTCGCTCTAGCCGCCTTTTCGAGCTGCTTGCCGCGAACATTTGCAGCAGCTGAGACGCCGGTGCTGTCTCTGTCTCGAGCTGTCGAGATAGCTGTACAGGCGGACCCCTGGCTGACAGCCAGCCGGGCCAAGCTAAAGGGGCTCGAGGCCCAGAGTCGAGCGGTCCAAGGACTACCTAATCCCAAGCTGTCCTTTTCCGCAATGAATTTACCGACTGACAGCTTTCGCTTTAATCAGGAAAGCATGACCCAACTCAA
>Ga0181559_10004990_pt1 | contig 12749 bp, 9 predicted proteins | sample 011ome_21_FD_133752 | JGI IMG/M metagenome (GOLD analysis project Ga0181559, IMG submission 133752) | Coastal salt marsh microbial communities from the Groves Creek Marsh, Skidaway Island, Georgia - 011508AT metaG (megahit assembly) | ecosystem: Environmental > Aquatic > Marine > Intertidal zone...
CATGGTGCGCTGGGGGCTCTGGCCCATGGTATTGGTACCTCGGAAGTGGAACATGTTCTGGCCACCCAGTGTCTGGTACAGAAAAAAGCCAAAAACATGCTCATCAAGGTCAATGGTCAGCTCAATCCCGGTGTTACCGCGAAAGATGTTGTGCTGGCTATTATCGGCCACATAGGCACGGCCGGTGGCACAGGCTACACCATAGAATTTGGTGGTGAAGCAATCCAGTCGCTGTCTTTAGAAGGCCGCATGACAGTCTGTAATATGGCTATTGAAGCCGGAGCTCGCGCCGGTATCGTCGCGGTTGATGAAAAAACCATTGAATATGTTAAAGGCCGTCCATTTGCGCCGACCGGTGAGACCTGGGATCAGGCCGTAGCGGCCTGGCGTGATCTTGTCAGCGATGCCGATGCCCAATTTGATGCTGTGGTAGAACTCGAGGCAGCCGACATTGTGCCACAGGTAAGTTGGGGAACATCCCCGGAAATGGTAGCGCCTGTAACTGGTAATGTGCCTGATCCGGCCTCAATGTCCAATGAAAGCAAGCGTAATAACTACCTGCAGGCGCTTAAATACATGGGCCTGGAGGCGGGTATTCCAATCCAGTCAATCCGGCTGGACCGCGTATTTATTGGCTCTTGTACGAATTCCCGTATTGAGGACCTGCGCGCCGCTGCGGCGGTAGTCAAAGGCCGCAAGGTTGCTGCCAATATCAAGGAAGCGTTGGTGGTTCCAGGTTCCGGGCTGGTTAAAGCCCAGGCGGAGCTGGAAGGCCTGGACAAAATATTTACCGAGGCAGGGTTGCAATGGCGAGAACCTGGTTGCTCCATGTGTCTTGCCATGAATGCAGATCAGCTGGGCGAGGGTGAACATTGTGCCTCCACATCAAATCGCAATTTTGAAGGACGCCAGGGCTTTGGTGGCAGAACCCACCTGGTGAGCCCTGCGATGGCAGCTGCTGCTGCAGTGCACGGGCATTTTGTTGATGTCAGAGAAATAGAATTAAATTAATAACATATTTATCAAATAGATAGAGAAATAACATGAACAAGTTTATATCAGAAGACGGGCTGGTTTTACCGCTGGACAGAGCCAACGTGGATACTGACTATATTATTCCCAAGCAATTCCTGAAATCCATCAAACGCACCGGCTTTGGTAAAAATCTGTTTGACGAGGCGCGTTACCTGGACAAGGGATTACCCGATGCTGATTGCTCTGGCAGGCCGGTAAATCCCGACTTCGTGATGAATCAGCCTCGCTATCAGGGCGTTTCTATCCTGCTGGCACGGGAGAATTTTGGCTGTGGTTCCAGTCGGGAACATGCTCCCTGGGCCCTGGATGACTACGGATTTCGCTGTGTAATAGCCCCGAGTTTTGCGGATATTTTCTTTAATAACTGCGTGAAGAATGGGATATTACTTGTTGTTTTAGAAGAAAAAATTGTAGACAAGCTGTTCTCTGACACAGCGGCGATTGAGGGCTATCGTCTGGCGGTGGATTTGCCATCCCAGACCATTACAACGCCAGCTGGCGAAACCATAGCCTTCGACATCGAGGAGTCGCGAAAAAATATCCTGCTTAATGGTCTCGATGATATAAGCCTGACCTTGCAAAACAAGGATGATATCCAGGCTTTTGAAGCAGGCTGGCAGCAGAAAGCGCCGTGGCTGTTTTCCCAGCCTGGCTCCTAACCCCCTAATCTTCAAGTAAATATAGCCATATTTGGCGTATTCAAGGACATCTAATGAGCAAGTTGTATAACGTGGCGGTTGTAGGCGCCACAGGCGCTGTTGGGCGCACCATGCTGAGCATTCTGGAACAGCGAAAATTCCCCATTGATAAGCTCTATCTTCTGGCCAGTGAGCGTAGTGCTGGAGAAAAGGTAACTTTTAACAATAAGCAGTATATGGTTGAAAACCTTGCAGATTTTGATTTCAGCAAGGCCGATATTGGGCTCTTTTCACCGGGCGCAAGCGTTTCTGCTGTATATGCCCCCAAAGCTGGTGCGGCAGGTTGTGTTGTCATCGATAACACCTCACAGTTTCGTTATCAGGATGACATTCCCCTGATCGTGCCTGAAGTTAATGCCCATGCAATGGCTCAGTACACCAATCACAATATTATCGCTAATCCGAATTGCTCCACGATTCAGATGATGGTTGCCCTCAAACCGATCCAGGAATCTGTTGGTATTGAGAGAATCAATGTCTGTACTTACCAGGCTGTCTCCGGCACAGGCAAAAAAGCCATTGATGAGCTGGCAGGTCAAACAGTGAAACTATTGAATGGTAAAGAGGCTGATGTTGAGGTTTATCCTCGTCAAATCGCTTTCAACGTAATCCCGCAGTGCGATATTTTCCTGGACAATGGTTACACCAAGGAAGAAATGAAAATGGTCTGGGAAACCCGAAAGATACTGGAAGACGATAATATTCAGGTCAATCCGACCTGTGTCCGCGTGCCGGTGTTCTATTCCCACTCGGAAGCTGTGCATATCGAGACCAAACAGCATATTTCGGCAGAGGCAGCCAGGGCATTGCTGGAAAAAGCACCCGGTATCAAGGTGATAGATACTCGCGAAAACGGTGGTTATCCAACCCCCATTGGCGAGGGAACAGATCACGATGAAGTCTGGGTTGGACGTATCAGACAGGACATATCTCACCCGAATGGTCTGAATATGTGGATTGTGTCTGATAATTTGCGAAAAGGCGCTGCTTTGAACTCTATTCAGATAGCCGAAGTATTGATAAAAGACTATTTATAATGAATACTTGCGACGAAATCTTAAAAAAGATTCTGTAATTGCAATAACGTACAAAATCGCGACTGACAGGAAAGTCTATGCTGGCCAGATGTAGAAAATTCCTTGCCCTGATTACTTTGCTTGCAGGGCTTGTACATTCAAGCCAGCTGCTGGCATTAGGCCTTGGCGATCTGACAGTAAGCTCCAGTTTGAATGAACCCCTGGAAGCCACCATTGAATTGCTGGGTCTGGACGGCCTGACCAGTGCTCAGATCCAGGCCAGACTGGGTAGCGTCGGTGAATTCGAACGCGCCAATATCAAGCGCGACTTCCTGATTGATAATATTCAGATAGAAATCATTATCTTTAGCAGAGATCAGGGCGTCCTGCGTCTTACCAGTGAAGAACCGGTTATCGAGCCATTCCTGAGCATGGTAGTTAATGTGGGTTGGCCAACGGGCCGCTTGATGCGCGACTACACAGCGCTCATCGATTTGCCTGTTTTTGTTAGCGATGAACCCCAGGTTGTGCCTCTTGATGTCCCACAGACCCCGGCCCCAGTCAGGGAAGAGCCCCCCGCAACGACACCGGAACCGGAACCTCAAACCGAGATCATCAGCAGTGCTGAACCGGTTGGCCCGGCTGTTGAGGATACCCCTGAGCCAGCTCCGGCAGAACCCTCCCAGGATGTTGTTGCCCAGGCAGATGTACAGCAAGAGCCGGAGCCACAGGCAGAGTCTGAGACAGATGCAATGGCAGAGCAGGAACAAAATGCTGGCGAATTAGTGGCCGCTGACGAAGCGGAGCCTGAAGCTGATACTGACGTGGCAGAAATTGCCGCAGAAGTGGTTGAAGATGTCACAGAAGACGTGACTGAAGACTTAGCGGAAGTAGAAGAAGTCGCCGAAGCTGAAGAACCTGTTGACGTGACCATTGAGTCCGGGGACACCCTTTATGACATAGCAGCACGCAATCGCCCGGCTACCAGTGTTTCGGTTGAGCAGACCATGCTGGCAATCCAGCGCGCCAACCCCGATGCTTTTATCGATAACAATATCAACATGATTCGTGTTGGCCAGGTATTGCGGATCCCGTCGATCCAGGAAGTGCAGATCATTGATCAGGCCCAGGCGCTTAATCAGATTGCCTTGCAAAATCAGGCGGTCTCGGTTCAACCTCTTGCTTTCAGTGCAAATAATACGGACACCAGTGCCCAGGGAAGCGATGAGCTGACTATTCTCAGTGGTGAAGACGGCACCGATTCTCTCAGCGGTGACAATGACATGGCTGAAACCATTGCCGCGCTTGAAAATCAACTGGCAATCAGTGAAGAAAACCTGGATCGTGCCAGACTGGAAAATGCTGAGTTAACCGCCCGATTTAACGAGCTTACAGAACAGATCGACATTTTGCAGAATATCATTGCCATGCAGGATGAACGTCTGGCCCAGTTGCAGGCTGATTTGGCTGCCCGTAATGCAGAGGCGGCCCAGGCCGCTGCAGCACAGCCCATCGTGGACACTCCGGCGCAGCCGCCCCAGACGGATAATTCCCTGATTGGAAAATTGAGTTCCATTTTTGAAAATACCCTGGTTCTGGTTTCCAGTCTTGTGGCATTGATTCTGATGGTTGTTGGTTTCCTGGTTTGGCGCAGACAGGCCGCTCAGAATGCAATGGATGATTTTGATATCGCTGAAACCGCCATGGCCGGTGACGTACCAGGGACTGTTGACATGGGTGAGCCTGAAGGGGCCTCGGCGGGTTTCCTGGCGGCCCTGAAAGCCAGAATGTCCCGTAACAATGCAGATGATGGGTCTGAAGCTTTAGTCGCTCAAGATGAAGAACAAGTTGAACTGTCAGTCGATGCTGCTCTGACTGATGAAAAGGATGACGATACAGATATCACTGAAACGGATTTAGAGCCTGTTGGATTAGCTTCCATAGAAGAAAGTGCAGCAACAGGCGATCTTGAAGACGACGTAAATCAAGATGAAGTAAATGAAGGTGGTGACGGTGAAGAAAGCACCGGCCTGTTAGGGAAGTTAAAAGCCCTGTTTAGACGTTCTTCAGACGACGATGAAAACGGAGATGATGATATTGATTTGGCATATGACCCTGAGGACATAGATCATGACTCGGATGATGATGACCTGGATGACGGGTCAGACGGTTCAGATGACTATGAAGAGGATGACGACGATGAGTATTCCTATGACGAGGATGATGACGAAGATGAATTCGATGTCTTGGATGACTTTGATAATGAGGATGAGGATGATGACGACTCGCTTGAAAGTGACGACAGTAGTGAGGAGCTGGTAGCTGAGTCTGCCGATGCGCTACTGGATAAATTCCTTGATGAAGCAGATCTGGATGAGTCTGATGCGGTCGAGGAGGCTGCCGGGGAAGGTGACAAGACAGATCCCGAAGCTGCGCTGCCATCAGAGACGCAGGAAGATCTCGAGCAAGACAGCCCGTTGGACGATGAAGATGATTCAGAAGACGAGATCTCAGCTGATTTATCCACAAAATTCATAGAGGAGGCTGCTCCGCAAACGTCAAATGTTGTGTCATTAGTCGATGATATGGTTGATAGCGAAGCGGAAGACGATTCTGAAGCAGACGATGATGCTTTTGACCTCGGCAGCTTTACCCTTGACGACAATGGCAGGTCTGAAGCAGAGCTTCAAGCCAGTGAGACAAGTCTGGGCAGCGAAGAGAATGAAGAGAGTGGGCAACACACCGAAGTAATGCTCCCGCAAGAGGCGTCAGCGGAAACCGAAGAGGACTCCACCAGCCTTGAGTTTGCTTTGGATACAACTCTGGATACAACTCTGGATGCAACTCTCGATACAACAATGCCAGAGTCATTGGATGCTGTTTCTGGCGTGGCTGAAGCAGAAGAAGATGTTGAGACCTTTGATTTCTCCCTTGATGACAAAAGTCCAGGCGATACCATTGCCACTGACACCAATGGTGAGGAAGAGGACAGCTCTGACCTCGAAAGCTTTGATTTCAATTTAGACGATACCAAGCCAGACACGGATTCCGCTGATGACAATGCCAAGTCCGAGCCTGATGACGTAGAGACATTTGACTTTGATGTCAGTTCGATCTCTTCGTTTGAGGAAAGCCGTAAACCTGACGTATCTGATGCAGATGCGCCGATACTAAAGGAAGAAGTCAAAGACGATCTGGAAACCTTCGATTTTGACCTGGGTGAACTTGCCTCGGCAGATGAGCAGGATGCAGTGGTGCTGGACTATGATGACATCGTAATCGAGGACTCTGAGTCTTCTGACAATTCCCTCGAATCATTGGCGGCAGCGCTGGGCCAGGTAGATAAAGATGCTTCGGATGAGTCTTTAACAAATGATAATGAATTCGATCTGGGTGAGATCAATTTTGATGACAGTCTGTTTGAGATTGATGATGAAGATGATGCTCAGGAAACCAGTGACGAGCCTATATCTGATCGTGATGAAGCATCAACCAAGCTTGATCTTTCTGTTGCCTACGAGGCAATGGGAGATTTAGACGGTGCCAGGGAAATACTCAACGAAGTGGTTGCTGAAGGTAATGCCGAACAGATCGCAGAGGCGACAAAGCTTTTACAGAAATGGTCTGATTCCTGAGTTCAGAACAGGCTTGCTATAAGGTGACAGGTTCTTCCCCATCTCCCGCTGAATCCAGCAGAATTGCCTTGGGCATTGAATACAACGGCAGTTGTTTCAATGGTTATCAGGCACAGAGAGACGACAGCGTTATAACTGTTCAGGAATCGCTTGAATCTGCCCTGAGCCAGGTGGCCAATCATCCCGTGACGTTGCATTGTGCTGGACGAACCGACGCAGGTGTTCATGCTACCGGACAGGTTGTGCATTTTGATGCGCGCTTCGACAGACCTGAAAAAGCCTGGGTGAGGGGAGGCAATGCCTTACTCCCTCGAACTATATCGATTTGCTGGTCCCGACAGGTAGCTGCGGACTTCCATGCCCGCTTTAGTGCGACATCAAGACGCTATCGATATGTTTTTTACAACAAAAAAGTAAAACCGGCGATTCTCAGTAATCTGGTTACCCATCATTACCGTAAACTTGATGAAGTAGCCATGCATGAAGCAGCTCAGCTTTTGTTGGGTGAAAATGACTTCACCTCATTTCGCGGTGCTGCATGTCAATCTTCCACGCCGATGAGAAATTTGATGCAGTTGTCGGTAACCAGACAGGGAGACTTTGTTATCCTGGATATTACTGCGAATGCTTTTTTGCTGCACATGGTAAGGAATATTGCAGGGGTTTTGCAGCCCATTGGAGAGGGTGTCAAACCGGTTGACTGGGCAGCCCAGGTGCTGGCAGGCAAGGATCGAAAACTGGCGGGCGTTACCGCTCATGCTGATGGTCTGTATCTGGTAAAAGTGGCCTATCCTGATCATTATGGGCTACCTGAATCTGCGCCGGGTCCGGCTTTTTTGAAGTGCTGAAAATGATGAGAAAAGCGCCCTGAAAAGGCATGAGCATATAGGCTTAATGCTGGCTGTTTGGTAGAATCAGCGCTGTTTCATCCTTTTGACTTACACCGATTCAGTCTCTGCCATTTAGCGCAGATTTATGCTTAATTTATCAGGAGAATGTCAGAAGGCCGCGTGATTTCTACCGGCAATGGCGGCCTGATTTGGCTTTTTGTTATGCAGGAAAAACAGGCAAACAGCCATACACTGGTGAAGTTCTGTGGTATTACACGTAGCGCGGATGCGGCTACTGCCCTGGGTGTCGGGGCAGATGCTCTGGGCATGGTTTTTTTTTCAGGTAGTCCCCGCTTTGTCAGTGGTGAGCAGGCGCAGGAAATATGCCGTGTCATTGATGACGGCGCCACTGAAAAAAAAGCCTTTAAAGTGGGCTTGTTTGTAGATGCGCCCGCCGGGATTGTGCAGCAGGTACTCGGTCAGGTGCCACTGGATATTCTTCAGTTTCATGGCAATGAAACAGCGCTATTTTGCGAGCAGTTCGGCCTCCCATACTGGAAAGCGTTACGTGTCAGAAATGCCCGGGAAATTCAGGAATTTATCCCGGCTTACAGTTCTGCTGATGCGTTATTGCTGGATGCCTGGCATCCAGACCAGCATGGTGGAACCGGACTGGCATTTGACTGGGACCTGCTGGTGGGGATCAACCCGGATCAAAAAATAGTACTGGCAGGTGGTTTGAGCCCGAATAATGTCGCGCAGGCCATCAGGCAAGTAGCTCCTTGGGGAGTTGATGTGAGTAGTGGAATAGAAGAAGCGCCCGGAATCAAATCAGCAAGTCTTATGAAACAGTTTATAGAAGAGGTTAGAAGTGTCTGAATCAAAAATGAACTATGGTGAATATAACAGTCCTGACGAGCATGGCCATTTCGGCCCCTATGGCGGAATTTTTGTCGGCGAAACACTAATGCCGGCGCTTGATGAGCTAAACAGAAAATATGCCGAGCTGAAAGCTGATCCTGCCTTCTGGGCAGAATTTGATTATGATCTCAAGCATTACGTAGGCAGACCCTCGCCCTTGTATTTTGCCGAACGTCTGACCAACAAGCTTGGCGGGGCAAGAGTATTTCTGAAACGCGAAGACCTTAACCACACTGGTGCCCACAAGGTTAACAATACTATCGGGCAGGCATTGCTGGCCAAAGCCATGGGCAAGACCCGCATCATTGCGGAAACCGGTGCCGGTCAACATGGTGTTGCTTCTGCCACTGTTGCCGCACGCCTGGGACTTGAATGCCATGTATATATGGGGGTTGATGATATTCAGCGCCAGTCTGCCAATGTTTACCGCATGAAGATGCTCGGTGCCAACGTGGTAGGGGTCGATTCGGGCTCGCGCACCCTTAAGGATGCCATGAATGAAGCGCTCAGGGACTGGGCGACCAACGTGGATAATACCTATTACATTATCGGCACTGTAGCCGGCCCGCACCCTTATCCGATGCTGGTTCGAGACTTTCAAAGTGTCATTGGACGTGAAGCCCGTGAGCAATGCATTGAATTGACCGGCAGATTACCCGATACTCTGGTGGCCTGTGTTGGCGGCGGCTCCAACGCCATTGGCCTGTTCTATCCTTTTATCCCGGACGAGTCAGTGGCCATGGTCGGGGTTGAGGCAGGCGGACATGGTTTGGAAACCGGAGAGCACGCTGCGCCACTGTGTACCGGTCAGCCCGGCGTACTTCACGGCAACCGCACTTACCTGATGAATGACGAAAATGGGCAGATTCTGGATACCCATTCTATTTCTGCAGGACTGGATTACCCCGGTGTTGGACCTGAGCATTCATGGCTCAAGGATTTGCATCGTGCCACCTATACCTCGGTAACGGATGATGAAACCCTGGAAGCCTTCAGAATGCTAACCCGGGTAGAAGGGATTATGCCGGCCCTGGAGACCAGCCATGCCATTGCATGGGTGATGAAAGAAGCGCCAAAACTGCCCAGCGATCATATTATTATTGTGAACCTGTCAGGCCGGGGGGACAAGGATATGCATACTGTGTCGCAAATCGAAGGCATGACTCTCTAGGGATTGATTAGCTCTCTCTTTACCAATTAGCAAGGCAAATAACAAAACACAACAATAACAAGAAATCCGGATTTATCGGGTGTGTGGGTAAAAACAAGTATGAGTAGAATTGCTGAATGTTTTGAACAATTAAAGGGGCAGGGGCGCAAGGCCTTGATTCCCTACCTGACGGCAGGTGATCCTAATCTTGAGACTACACTCTCCCTGATGCATGCCCTGGTGGCAAACGGGGCCGATATCATAGAGCTGGGCTTTCCCTTTACCGATCCTACGTCCGATGGTCCAGTTATTCAGCGTGCCGTGGAACGCGCGCTGGCCAATAACACCAGCTTGAAGGGCGTGCTTGAAACTGTTACAAATTTTCGTGAAGAAAATAAAACCACGCCAGTGGTTCTGATGGGCTATCTGAATCCTGTGGAATGCATGGGCTACCAGAGATTCACCGATGCGGCTGTCACGGCCGGTGTCGATGGGGTGTTGATTGTCGATATGCCGCCGGAAGAATCCCATGATCTTGAAGACATAATTCATAAAACAGCCCTGGATGGCATTTTCCTGGTAGCCCCGACAACGTCGGATTCCAGAGTTGGTTATATTTGCAAGCAAAGCAGTGGTTATGTCTATTATGTCTCCCTCAAAGGGGTGACTGGTGCGGGTAATCTTGATATTGAATCGGTCAAGGAAAACCTGGCACGGGTGAGGGCTAATACTGATCTGCCCGTTGGGGTCGGTTTTGGGATCAAGGATGCCACAAGTGCCAGACAAATTTCCGAAATTGCCGATGCAGTGGTCGTAGGCAGTGCCCGGATTAATAAAATTGCTGAACATGATGCCAGCAAACACTATAGTCGGGAGGAGTTGCAAACACATATCGCCTTGATAAAAGAAATGCGTGATGCGATGGATGCATAACCGGCATTATTTTCAAAAGTACTTCATTTTCAAAAGCACTTCGGCAAATACAGACACGTGGTAATTTTCAGATTACGCTTAAGTAAAATACACTTACTATTATTTTTAGCAGGTAACAATGAGTTGGATAAACAAGATACTTCCTTCAGTTGGGCGCTCCGACGACACCAATAAATCGCGCAGCATTCCCGAGGGACTGTGGAAAAAATGCCCTCGCTGTGAAGCCGTGCTTTATCGGGACAACCTGAATGAGAATCTGGATGTTTGCCCCAAGTGCGACCACCACTTACGTATTTCTGCACGTCGTCGTCTGGAGATTTTTCTTGATGAAGACAATCAGGAAGAACTGGGCGCGGATATCCTGCCGAATGACAAACTTAAATTCCGTGACCTGAAGAGATACAAGGATCGACTGGCTGCAGCTACTAAAGCCACTGGCGAAAATGATGCCATGGTAGTAAAAAAAGGGACCTTGAACGGTAGTCCGGTTGTCGTTGCGGCTTTTGAATTTGGTTTTATTGGAGGCTCCATGGGGGCAGTGGTCGGTGAAAAGTTCACTTTGGCGGTGGACCGCTGTCTTGCTGAAAACCTGCCGCTGGTCTGTTTTTCCACCAGTGGTGGAGCGCGCATGCAGGAAGCCCTGATTTCCCTGATGCAAATGGCCAAAACTGCCGCCGCACTGGAAAAAATGAAGCAAAAAGGGCTATTGTACATATCGGTCCTGGTAGATCCTGTCTATGGGGGTGTCTCTGCCAGTCTGGCCATGTTGGGGGATATAAATATTGCTGAACCCAATGCGTTTATAGGTTTTGCCGGACAGGACGTGATTCGCCAAACGGTCCGGGAAAAACTCCCCGAAGGCTTTCAGCGCAGTGAGTTCCTGTTGGAGCATGGAGCTATCGACATGATTGTTCACCGCAAGCAGCTACGTGATCGGATCAGTGCCTTGATTGGCAAGCTCATGCAACGGTTCGCCGAAGACTATTCTCACCAGGATAAGCAGAATGAGCAGGATAAACAGGAACTGGCCTGACAATAATTTTGACCACGCATTCATTTTTAGTCTTAGCAGACACAGGAATTACTCCTGTTAATTTCTTTAGCTGTTTCAGGGGCAGGGCTTGAATCTTTCACAATGGCTTGAGTATCTCGAGCAGTGTCATCCCAGTACCATTGAACTGGGTCTTGATCGTATCAAACAGGTGGCAGACAAGCTCCCTATCTCTTTTGATCGGAGTAAGGTGATAACGGTTGCCGGAACCAATGGCAAAGGCTCCACGGTGACCATGCTGGCATCAATTCTTGGCGAGGCGGGCTTTAGCACCTGCTGTTATACCTCGCCTCACCTCATCCACTACAACGAAAGAGTGAAGCTTGGCGACCGCCTGGCCACAGATGAAGAGTTATGTGACTCTTTTGCTGCAGTGGAAGCCATGCGTGATGACGTTCAGCTTACCTATTTTGAATTTGGTACGCTGGCAGCCTTCCAGATTTTTTCAAGTTACCAGCCCGATTACATCATTCTGGAAATAGGTCTTGGCGGCCGTCTTGATGCTGTGAATATTGTTGACCCTGATCTGGCAATACTGACCAATGTAGCTCTTGATCACATGGATTGGCTTGGGGATACCAGAGAAAAAATAGGCTTTGAAAAAGCCGGAATTTTTCGAGCCGGCAAACCGGCCTTGATCGGGGAAAAGGATATTCCGCAGACTGTTCTTGACCAGGCTGCGACCATCGGAGCGATAGTTTTTGCCAATGGACAGCAGTTTAACGCAGAACCTGATACACAGAGCTTGCCAGAAAAACCTGCAACCTGGAGCTGGCAGGGTAAAGATGACAAGGGAGAAAGCAGATTCCTGCAGGCACTCCCGCAAAATGATTTTCCGCTGGATAATTGTGCCGCAGTGGTACAGGCAATTTCCCTGCTTGAGCCGACTATTGACGCCGGGCAGATTGCTTCTGGTCTGCTGCATGCCAGTTTACCGGGGCGTTTTCAGCAGGTGAACAGAGGCTATCCGCTTATTCTAGATGTCGCTCATAATCCCCATGCTGCAAAACGTCTTGCTTCACAAATTGCGTTACGTTTTCCCGAACAGCAGGTACACCTGGTACTAGCCATGCTTGCGGATAAAAATTATCGTGAAGTTGTGGATATTTTTCAGGTTCTCAAGCCTAACTGGTATGTGGCCGGAATTGAGGAAGAGCGAGGACTGAATGGAAAAACGCTATATAATTACCTGCACGAATCAGGTACGTCTGAAGTAAATTGTTATTCTTCAATAAGCGAAGCCTTTAATGCGGCAGAATCTGCAGTGATTGCTGGAGTAAAGGCCAATGGTAAAGCTCAGAGCAAAGAAGGATTAATGGAAAATTCCAATAACGGCGTGGTACTGGTTACCGGATCGTTTTTTACAGTCACAGCGGTACTGGAGTTGATTTGAATACAGCGATGAAACAGCGACTGGTGGGCACTGTTGTAATAGGGTGTCTTGCCATCATTTTCATCCCTGCTTTACTGGATGGTGAAG
>Ga0181559_10004997_pt1 | contig 12744 bp, 9 predicted proteins | sample 011ome_21_FD_133752 | JGI IMG/M metagenome (GOLD analysis project Ga0181559, IMG submission 133752) | Coastal salt marsh microbial communities from the Groves Creek Marsh, Skidaway Island, Georgia - 011508AT metaG (megahit assembly) | ecosystem: Environmental > Aquatic > Marine > Intertidal zone...
TCAAGGACCGGTAAGACACTGGAAGGCCAATGACCAAAGAAAGTTGCGACAGATCGTTCCGGAAAACCGACGCGCTGTGTACAACATACGCGAGGTCATTGAGACGCTGGCCGATGCAGACTCCATGCTGGAACTACGTCCTAATTTTGGTTTAGCCATGGTCACAGCCTTTGTGCGAATTGAAGGCAAGCCCGTGGGGGTGATTGCTAACAACTCGAACTCCCCGACCGGTGGCGCAATTGATTCAACAGCCGCCGACAAAGCTTCGCGATTTATGCAGCTCTGTGAGGCGTTTGATATTCCTATTCTGTCTTTGATTGATTGCCCGGGTAACATGGTGGGACCTGAAGCAGAAAAGGAGGCCTTGATCCGGCACTGCGGCCGTATGTATGTGGCGGGTGCTAACCTGACGGTACCCTTTTTTGTTGTGGTCCTCAGGAAGGCTTATGGTTTAGGTGCGATAGCCATGGCCGCTGGAAGTTTTGACGAAACATTTTTTGCAATTTCCTGGCCTACTGGGGAGTTCGCGGGCATGGGTCTGGAAGGCCAGATCAAGCTGGGGCGACGTAACGAATTGGCGGCGATTGAAGACATTCAGGCGCGCAAAGCGCGATATGAAGCTTTAGTAGACGAAGCCTATGCGTGGTCGCGTGCCTTGAATGCGGGCACGGTGTTTGAAGTGGATGATGTTATTGATCCGGCCGACACCCGTAAATGGGTGGTCATGGGACTCAATTCGGCACCGCCCCCGATCCCCCGGGAAGGCAAAAAATTGGCCTGGGTAGATACTTGGTAGCGCGCGATACAATATAGGAACGTCGCGTCACAGGAAGACAATCATCAACAAGCGAAGATTCATGCAAAGCAGCATCCTGGCCGCAGTGGTTCCGGGATCCGTGCGCGTGGGAGCAGCGGTAATGACGATGCAGGATAGGGTCGGGCGAATCATAGATGAGTATGCGAGTCAGGGCATACATCGTACCGGCACGGAGGTAGACCACCTAAGTGCGGATTGGCTTAAAGCGCAGATCTCTGGGCTGGGGGTCGAGGCCAGCGAAACGTCTTTCCCGTTTCGTCGTGTGCAACCGGTGGAAAATGCCCTCTACCTGCAGGACCTCAAGATTTCCGGGGTGCCGCTTTATGATTGTCGTTACACGGGCCCGGCGGGTCTCTCGGGTACTTTGGGTGAATTGGGTAGTCGTGCGGACATCGGGGTGATCATGGCATTACCCTATGCAGCCTCGGCGCAGGGACAGCGTATTCACGCAGCGCGCCTGGCTGGGGAGCATCAAGCGATTGTCATTGTTACAGATGAAACATTACCCAGTGAAGGCGCTGCGCTGCTAAATGCGGAACACTTTACTCGACCGTTTGGGCCGCCCGTTCTGCAGGTAGCGAACGCGCATTGGTCAGCGATAAAAGCAGCGCGCAATTCTGCATCAACGGTCACGCTCAAGGTGGACTGTCGGTATGTTGATGCCGTGGCGCGAAACATTGGCGCCCGAATTAGTGGCTCCAACCCCGCACTTGCGCCACTGGTGATCATGACCCCGCGCAGCGGTTGGTGGGCGTGTGCGTCGGAGCGAGGCGGCGGTATTGCCTGTTTTCTAGAAATGATGCGCGCCTTACGCGCAAATCAGCCGCAGCGGGATATTATTTTTACCGCGAATACTGGCCACGAACTGGGACACACGGGCTTAGACCACTATCTTCATGATCAAGCTGGGTTGATCAAATCTGCTCACCTGTGGGTGCACTTAGGGGCAAATTTTGCGGCGCGTTACGGTGCGGCCGTGCGTCTTCAATACTCCGATCAGATGGCAGTGGAGACGATGGCGCCCTGGCTAAAGGCGAATAGACTCGCGCCGGCATCACAAACACTGGGTGATGAGCGACCGCTGGGAGAGGCGCGCAACATTTTTGACGGTGGTGGGCGATATATCTCGATTTTGGGCAGTAATGGATTGTTCCACCATCCAGCAGATGTTTGGCCGAATGCGGTGGATCTCGCGACAACCAGCAAGTGGGTGAATGCATTTGTCCAGCTAGGCATCAAACTCTCGGGCGGATGAAACCATCGTCGTGACAGTTCGCTACAGACCGATGAACCTTAAACGCACCAATTGTGCACACCCGCTGGGTGGCTGCGTCATCCCACGCATAGGGCCGCGTTCTACAAACCGTCTCAGTAGGTTGATCACCGATCGGTATTGAACCTCGCAGGGTGTGGGTGGAGTGCGGCCGGTGTTTAATTTCAGCCGCGAGGCTCGGGCGTGGAAGTAGAATTCCGCAATAGGGTTTGAAATCCAACAAACGTGGTCATAGCGAAGGTTGCGCCGCAGCATAATTTGGCAGATTCCTCGAAGATAATCGACACGGTAGTTTCCGGCTCTGCGGTCGAATCAATTAAGGTGTGCAAGACGTAGAAGAGAAAAGCGACCACGAACCCTTCCAGCATTAGCGGGTAGCGCAGCAGGTCAGGTAGCAGCATGGCAGCGACAGGTAAGGCGATGATACCGTAAAGGATGACGACCATATCGTTCCAGTTACGGAACACCCCTGAGCTATATTGATCATCAAGGACGTTACCCACTCGCTCATGAAACTGGGCGGTTTCGTCGAGAGCGAGGAACACAAATCCTAATGTCATAAGTACCCAGAGCCTGGTGTAGGGGCGTGTCATGTGTATTTGGATTGCGAGCGCAGCCAGACAAAACGCGCCTGCGGCCGATAGCAAGATCGCCGACATAGCGGTGACTAAACCTCGCTCGCTGACAAAGTGATACTCTAATCCCCTATCGTGCGGGGCCATTAGAATTGAAAAAACAATGAATCCAAGTACGCCCAAGACAGTCCAGAGCACAAGCGATCGGACGTTGGGGAGTTCTGTTTGTGCGCGGACCTGTCGAGCCTCTTGAATTCGTATTCCGAATGGTTGGTACATATCCTGTGTCCCCGTTAGCTATGACCGTCGATGGTCATCGTTGGGTAGTCTTTTGCTATGAAAGAGCAAAAGACTGAACCAAAAGCGTGTTTTTCTTCGAGTAATCCAAGACAACAGGATATAGCATTTTCCCCAACGGACTGTTGGCGATGTCTCATTTTGGCCTGGTGGTCAGTCGATGGTCCATAGTGCGCATGAGTCCATTCGGCGAGAAGCAAGCGGTACACATGAGTCCATGCCGGGTGGCATCGACGTAAATCCCGGCGTGACAAATGGGTGTGGTTCGGCGATCCTTTGCGCATGAGCCAACAACATATAGATTACGACGCAATCATCATCGGTTCTGGTTTCAGCGGCCTTTACACGCTCCATCACCTGCGAGACAACCTTAATCTCAAGGTGCGCGTGTTTGATAGCGCAGGCGGCGTGGGTGGAACCTGGTGGTACAACCGCTACCCTGGGGCAAGAGTTGACGCCCCCAGTAGCCCGTTTTATGGGTACACCTTTTCCCAGGAGCTGGTCGACGACTGGACTTGGAAAGAAACCCAAACCCCCCAGGCTTCGGTGCTCGCCTATCTTGAGCACTTTGCGCAACGCTTTGATCTGGTGAAAGACATTGAGTTCAACACCTGGGTGACCGATGCCCGATATGATGAACAAGCCCAGCGCTGGACCATCGAAACTGATCAGGGTGGGGTTGCCTCAGCGCAGTTTTTAGTCTGCGCCGTCGGTGCGCTGTTTGTTGCGAATCGGCCAGATTATCCCGGAATCGATGATTTTGCCGGTGAGTGTTACCACACAGGTCGATGGCCACACGACAAAGTGAGTTTTGCAGGCAAACGTGTAGGGGTGATTGGCACGGGATCATCGGGCATTCAGTCAATTCCGGAGATCGCTAAAGAGGCTGAGCACGTCACTGTTTTTCAACGCACACCGCAGTACTCGCTACCCGCACGTAATCGCCCGCTCTCCGAGGAAGAAATGAACCGCTCCCGTGCTGATTGGGATGAGCTGCGTCAGTCCATGCTCCATCGTGGAGGGTGGCCCCACAAAACGATGCGCAGAAGTGCGCAGGACTATACCGCACAGGAGCGCCATGCAATTTATGAAGCGCTTTGGGATGAAGGGGGTATTCATCTCTCAATCAACAGCTTCAGCGCGGTTTTGATCGATAAAGACCTCAACGATGAAGTGTCAGAGTTTGTGCGGGGTAAAATTCGAGAGATCGTGGCAGACCCGGCGACGGCCGAGAAGTTGTTACCCGATTACCACTTTGGCACAAAACGCTTGATCCTCGATAATGGGTATTTTGAAACCTACAACCGATCTAACGTATCTCTGGTAGATTTGCGCGAGGACCCGATTAAGGCATTTACCCCGAGTAGTGTGCAGACCCGTCAGGATGAACATCCGATCGACATGCTGGTGTTAGCAACGGGCTTTGATGCGGTCACCGGATCCATGTTGAACCTTAATCCCAAGGGGCGCGGTGGTTTGAGCCTCCAACAAAAATGGTCCCAACGCTTTGAAAATTATCTCGGCGCGACGATTGCCGGATTCCCGAATCTGTTTATGATCCATGGTCCGGGTTCACCAGGGGTGTTGTACACCATGCCGCTTGGCGGAGAGCGGACAGCCAATTGGATTGGCGAAAGCATCGCTTACCTGCGCCAAAATAATCTGGGTGCCATAGAAGCGACGGACGAAGCGGCACTGCAATGGGATGAAGAGATTAACGTAGCTGCGTCAAAAACGCTGTATCCGTTGACTAATTCCTGGTACATGGGGGCCAATATCCCAGGCAAACCCCGACAGTTCCTGGCTCATTTGCGCGGTTCCAAATATTTCGAACGACTCACTCAAGTCGCGGAACAGGGTTATGAGGGATTTGTGTTCGAATCCACGAAGTGAGGGCCGCCCCGCAGGTGTGGAGACTCCCCGTACACCAGCCCGAAGTCATCGGAGTGGTAGGCCAACAGGGTGAGCAGTGTTTCGGACGCTTGGGAGAGGACATCGGGATGCAGCGATAAAAACCAGTTCTCCTGAGTGCGATAAACGGGCGTGCTGTAGAAGGCAAAAATACCCGCTCGTGTTTGACTCGCTGAACTGTTGGCTCCGCTGCGGTGCCATAAGCGACTTTCGAAGGCAACCAGGCTACCGGCGGGAGCAATGATGGGGACGGTGCTGTGTGAAGCATCCGCGGGTCCCGGGTTGCGATGCAGCAAATGGCTCCGAGGGACGATTTCTGTGGCACCATTTTCTTCGGTGAATTCATCAATGCACCACAGCAGGTTCAGACCCTGCGGGGCCTTGGGCCAAGGCTCTGGTACGAATATCTGATCAGCGTGAAGCACGCCAGGCGCTGCGCCCGGTTCAGTGATGTTTCCAGAAATATTGCTCAGTAACGCAGGCCAGCTCAGTAACTTTTCAACCAAAAATAACGCGGATGGATGTTCGGCAAGATGACTGAAAACCGGGTCTCTGTTAAGTAGGTTCCAAACTCGCTGGTTGTGCTCATTACGGTCCAGAGCAAAACGAGTGGAGTTATGCTGACCATGTTGGTCGTCATTGGCTGCGGTGTACAGCGCAGCTCTGATCTGCCGGCAAGCCTCGAATTCGATGGCGTTGTGGATAACGCAAATACCGTGGGTTAACAACGCGCCCGCCGCCTGCTCTAGATTGTCCGCAGGAGAGAGCAAGTCTGTGGTCTGTTGTCTGGTCATTGAAATTGAGTGGATTCTCGTTGGGTTGGACTGTTGTAGCGGCCCTGAATGGTCGGTATAAACACCGATCAGGACGTGACGACTTCGCCGGTCCCAGCATACCTTCTCTGGCGGGTTTCTGCTTGGTGCCGTGGGCGCTCGACAAACGCGTTGGACACCAACGCTCAGGTCGCCAGCGATGGCTCACAAGGTGATGCCTGAACCAGCCAGTCTGCGTAATGAACCATCAGTAAACTAGGGTAGAGAAGGTGACGTGTCAGTAGAACAATGTCGTGGTTGGGCCTGGGTTGCCGGTGCCTCAGAAGGACTTGGGTTGGCCTTTGCCGAAGAATTGGCTGCGCGCGGATATGCGACGTTGCTCTTTGCCCGGCGAAAGACTCTGCTTGAACAGCACTGCGCGCGCCTGCGGACAGAGTATGGTCTGCCCTGCGTCGCGGTGGTTGCCGACCTCGCGGAAGATTCGAGTGCACTATTCAAACGCTGTCTGGATGATTATCCGCCCATTTTGGGTGTCTACAATGCGGCCTACGTACCGGCCGGAGCATTCTTAGACCAGCCATGGTCAGCTCACAATACTGCACTGGCGGTGAATATCAGTGGGCCTGCCAGTTGGATGTTTGTGTTGGGTCATCACATGGCCCGTCAGGGGCGCGGTTCGTTGGTTTTAATGTCCTCGCTTGCGGGTGAGCAAGGTGCTGCAGGTATCGCGACGTACGCCGCAACTAAGGCCTTTAACACACGGTTGGCGGAAGGCCTGTGGGAAGAATTCAGAGCCCAGGGGGTGCAGGTGTTGGTCACGTGCGCCGGTGCTGTGAGCACGCCAGGCTATGCCAAAGCATTATCCAAGGCGGCTGTTGGCACTCTGACACCCCAACAGGTTGCGCAGGCGACGCTGGATCGGTTGACTCGATCGGGTGGTCCTCGCTTTATTCCGGGTTGGACAAACTATTTGGGCGCATGGGTGTTGGGACGGTTGTTACCGCGTGCACTGGCGGTGCGTTTAATGAGCCGGATTACTCGTCAGTTGGAGGCTGAGACATGAGCACCGGTGGTCTTTTCATCCCGTTGGTCGTCTATGCTGCGGTTTTGGTTGTGCACTTGTGGGTGCCCACCCGAGCGGTAGCGGGATACGTGATCGACCCGCAAAGTGGAGCGCCATTGACCTACCGCATTAATGGATTGCTTACCGCGGCTGTGGTTTTGCTGGCCTGGGTAATCCTCTGCACGCTCAATCTACTGAGTTGGGAATGGTTATACCTGCAGCGTTGGTGGAGTCTGGCGGGTGCGCTGATGATCGGTGGGCTCTACACCGCGTGGGTCGTATTCAGAGCACCGCCAACGGGAAAAGGGTTGTTGATGGATATATTTTTAGGCCGAGTCGATAACATCCAATACTTCAATGCACGCGTAGATGCCAAGATGTTTCTGTACCTTGTAGGCGCAATCATGCTCACGCTGAATGTCTGGGCCTTTACCGCTTTTCATTTGAGGCAGCTTGACGCTGTGAATCCGGGCGTCATTCTGCATGCTGCGCTATTGACCTTCTTTGTGTTTGATTACCTGATATTCGAGCGCGTACATTTATACACCTATGACCTCTTTGCGGAGAAGGTGGGGTTTAAATTGGGTTGGGGGTGTCTGGTGTTTTATCCTTACTTTTATGCGGTGGGCTTATGGGGCACTGCTCACCTTCCGCCGACTAGTCTGACCACCCTATACGCTACCCCTTGGCTACTGTTTTGTGGGGTTTTGTTCACCCTGGGTTGGTGTTTAACTCGCGGGGCAAACCTGCAGAAATATTGGTTTAAGCGTGATCCTGAGCACGTGTTTCTCGGTCTGTTTAAGCCGGAAGTTTTAGTCGGTGGTAATCAGCGTTTGCTGTGTGGTGGCTTCTGGAAGATAGCCCGCCATGTCAATTACCTGGGAGAAATTCTCATGGCCCTGGGGATTGCGCTGGCGCTTGGGCATCCTGATAGTCTGTGGCCTTGGTTATACCCGTTGTATTACGTGGCATTGTTGGGCACCAGAGAACGCGACGATGACCGACGGTGTGCTGAAAAATATGGTCCGTTATGGGCGACCTATAAACAACGGGTGCCCTTCCGAATCATCCCGAAGATTTACTGACCATTAAATGTACGCTTTCACTCGCTTAACCTGTTCATCGCGAGCAAGCTGTAGTGGCTCAGTCACACGTGCACTGTCAGCCGTTAATGCCGTCGCGAGATATCATATGCGCTGCGGATTTAGTCAAGGTCGGGGGTTACACGCTAGATCATGGCTCCAAACATAAAGGGATTAACGGCCAATGCCTTTTTGGGGGCGAGTTGACACTCTGAGTCTGACGAGGCGGCATGTTTAATCTGACCAGTTGGTACTTTGGAGTGGTCGCATTTGAGGGTGTCTGGACAAGGTCTGGGGCTGGCTGCCCCGTCGTTTTATCGAAACAGTGGGCTCCGATGCCACGTTTGGTGTTGTGAGGGATCATCACGGTGAACCGTAAAAGCCCCAGTAGGGATAGTAGGGATAGTAAGGATAGTAAGGATAGTAAGGATAGTAAGGATAGTAAGGATAGTAAGGATAGTAAGGATAGTAAGGATAGTAAGGATGGCTTTGTCATGCGCATGAGTTGGCTGGCACTGGCGGGGATACTGTGTATATCGAGCCCGGTGGTGGCGGAGTCGGACTTAGCCCTCAGTGAGAAGGTGAGAGCTGAGTTGTCACGTTTGGTGTTCAGATATAACCCGCTGCCACCTCGGGTTGGGGCTGATGAATTTCGCGCCTATCAGGATCGGCCCCTGCAATCACCTCTAGCACAATTTCAGCAGGCAGAGTTGTCTCGACTGTATGGTGACGATGTCCGACTTAAGGTGATGTTACACAGGGATACTGACGGGGATGGTATTCGCGATTTTTCCGTGAGCGATTATTTCGGCAGAATCTATGCCAACGACACCGATATCGATGGGGACGGTATCATCAACGTATTGGATGCATCGCCCTATAACCCGTCTGAGCCAACCACTGGTGAATTTGTTGAGGCGAATACTGGTCTTGAGAGTGTCCCCAGGCACATTTCTTTTTGCGAGCCCCGTCACCGAACAGACTTTAGATTCAATCTCCGAAAGTGCCATTTACAAACGCTGATTTATAACCGATTTGGCATTGCCGTGGTTGAATTGGGTGCCCACTTCACCGTCGAGAATCTTGAAGTGCTGTACGACGCCTTACAACTCTACACAGGATCAGGCGCGGATAGATTCCTCAAGGTTGTTTACGCGGATCAAGATGCCTTGATCACCCCCTCACCGGGCGATATTGAAGCCTATGAGGCCGTATGGGGTATGTATGACGATGTGCAAGGCGCGACGGCCGCTCAGGTACTGGATAAGAGTGAGGCCATGGTGTTGTATGCAAAGCATCTCAAGGCATCAAAAGTTGAACAGCTGGGCACGCTGATGCATGAATTGGCCCATGCGGTGCAGTTCTCTTATGGCCTCAAGGGCGAGGTGAACATGTTCCAGCGTGGACAGTCCGTGTTGCCGGGTTTCTATCGACTCGTGGAGTCGTTTGGTTGGGAAATCACTTTTCCGCAGGCTCGCCTGTCAGAGAGTGAATATCCTTTGTTTGTGCCTACCTATGGCGGAGAGTTGAATAAAGAGTATGAAACGGCTGCCTTTCACGGTAAATCTATCGATGAGTGGAGGGCGATCATTGAGCAAAAGCGTGAAGCCGATGGCGCGGCATACCTGCGCGATGCAGACATTCAGAGTCGCTCTATTGTCGGTTACTATGCCTTGTTGAGTCCGTTCGAGTGGCATGCGGAGATGCTAGCATCGTTGTTTTTCATTCGGGTTGAGCAAGCGTTGCGGGTCAAATATCCCGCTCAGGCAGATCTTTTAATTGATGAACTGGAGAGCAAACAGGCCAGTTCGTGGGGCTACCGCTATCAGAATGCCGCCAATTTACAGGGCAAAGAGCGCCTTGAATCGACGTTGAATATGCCCGCAGATGATTTGTCGCGATTGGTGGATAAATACTTTCCTGTATCGCGGCGGGTCTTAACTCAATCCACGGTCGAATAAACAGTCTACGCTGGATCAATCGAGCGTGTTCCCTGAGCCTTCAGTGGCGGCGTTTTGCGCGGCCAATTTTTCGAGATTCAGCTGATGTGTTTGTCTGTCTATGCGATATCGCGTGATCAGATAGATCGCCAACAAATACAAACCGCAGTAAGCGGGTAGGAAAAAACTAGCAAGGTCGTAGCGCATGGCGTTGGTCATGTCACTCGCGCTTTGAATCCCATCCATGCCCACCAGGCTCACGATTGAACCGGCAAGAACGATGCCCAGAGCGCTGACGGCTTTGGCGGCGAAACTGCGGGCTGCGTAAAACAGGCCTTCCGATCGTCTGTTGGTTTTCACCTGACTATCCTCGACCACGTCAGCCATCATGGAGTCCAGCATCACGCCACCGATAATAAAACCAACGACCTCGCTGGTGACAAAAAGAGAGTACAGCATGAGGCTGTTCCAGCTGCCAGATTCTGGCCAGTATCCGGCGAGGGTCATGAGATAGGGGATTGGATACAGGAAAATTGCGCCGATTAATGCCAATATTGCGGCGGTCTTTTTCCCAAGTTTTCGGCCCATCAAAGGTGCTAAAAAGTAGCTGATCAAAGGTGAGGCAAAAACAAATAACCCGGTCACCGCGATTTGTGGCCCGGTAAACTCGAAGAAATAGGTCACGTTGTACAGGTATAAGGCCGTGGACATGCCCGCAGCTGCGCCAACGATTAAGGAGTAAACGAATAACCAAAGGAAATTTGGGTTAGATAAAGACTGCATGATCTGTTTGATCTCATGCCAGATCTCTTTGATTCGAAAAGGTTCAGAAGGCGGCGGCATAGCCGCGGCGACCTTTTGCGTTCCGACAGAAGACGCCAAAATACTGGCCGCAATGAGTAATGCACCTGCGGTGCCATAGATTGAATAGCCCGCTTGACTTGCGACACCATAGGCGCCGACCCAAATGCCCATATTGATCACATGTATGCCATTACCGCCGTACCACCCGAAGGCGTGTCGCAAAACGAGCCACTTGTTCCGCTCGTCGTAGTCTTTGACAAGGTCTGGGAGCAAGGCGACGGAAGGGACTTCAAACAAGGTGACAGCGGTCCGGATCATAATGGCGGCGGCCAGAAGATAAGCCCACCGGTTGGCCTCGTTCAGCTCGATTAAGGGGTTGAACAAGGCGTAAAAAGAGAAAGGCAGTAGGATGAGACCGGCGTACATGAATGGGTGTCTTCGGCCCAGGCGCGAATGGGTCTTGTCTGACCAATGTCCTAAAAACAGGTCAGAGACCGCATCCCAGGTCATCGCCAAAGCCAGTGCCAATGCTGCAAGATAACCTGGGATGCCCAGGACTTGAGTGGCGTAGATCAGCAGCAGATAGCTGAATGCATTGTTCTTGACGCCATAAGCAACGGCGGCTGAACCGTAAAACCAATAGACCGGATTTTTTTCCGCTCGAGCACTATTCATGATCAAACCTCTCCCACTACCCGGGTTAAGAGTATGCCTTGGTGGGCTCTTTGAACAGGTCCCTGGCAGGTTAATATTTGGACTGTATAAGCGCCCTGACATCCAAGTTGGAGGAGGTCCTGCAACCATTGACCGACTTAGTGCGTAAAATCCTTTAACATGGTCGGTTTCAGCGATGCTGTCATGAGGTTCCTTTGAGGCCACAATCACGACCGAAAGCAACAACCCGAACCTTGCCAGAAATTTTTCTCGACCAGTCAACGAAGATTAGGATCACGGTGTTCACGCTGTTCTATGCGGCGCAAGGCATTCCTATTGCATTACTGACCGTGGCCATGCCGGGTTGGCTCGTGGCGCAAGGGGTACCTGCGGCAAAGATTGCCACATTGGTTTCTGTGACCGGATTGCCGTGGGGGTTCAAGTTAGTGGCCGGACCGTTCATGGATAGATTTTCCTTTGCGCCAATGGGATTCAGGAGACCTTGGGTCATGGCGGCGCAAGGTGGATTAACGCTGAGCATGCTGGGTTTGTGTGTGGTAAGCGATGCGACTACACAGTTTTGGACAATTGTTGTCATCGGCTTTTTGATCAACACGTTTGCTGCACTGCAGGATGTCGCGGTTGATGGAATGGCGATTGATCTTTTGCCAGAACGCGAACGGGGCCGGGCCAATGCGTTCATGGCGTTTGGTCAGGTGGCGGGTTACTCGGTGTTCGGAGCCCTCAATGGTTGGCTCTTGGTGGCGTACGGTATACCACTGACGGCGGCGATATCTGCGCTGTTTATCGCGCTGGTTTTTGCCCTCGTAGCGGTGGTCCGAGAGCGTCCGGGAGAACGCACGTTTCCCTGGTCGTCAGGACAGGCAACGCCCAGGCCAATGCCCCCGGCCGGTTCTTTTAAAGTGATCTTTAGTGACCTAATCAGGGTTTTCTTCTTGCCTATGAGCCTGATACTCACCGCTGCCGAGTTTCTCTCACGGATGGGTGCGGGCGTCGCGCTCACTGTATTCCCGTTGATCGCAGTTCAGGATCTTGGCTTTAGCTCGGATAAATTTGCTCTGTGGATCAGCATGGCGTCGGCCGCAAGCGCACTCGTAGGCATTGTTTTTGGTCCTCTGGTTGATCGTTATGGTGCCAAATACTTGCTGCTGAGCGGAATGGTATTGTCGCTCATTTCTGTGCTTGTGTTTGCCTTGAGCGAGCCGCTATGGCAATCCTCATCTTTTGTTGCCACTTCCTTGTTTTTGACCCAATTAGCCGGGCAAATGGCCTTTGTTGCAGCAATTGCGGGTTTTATGACCATCTGCTGGACCAAGATAGCGGCGACGCAGTTTGCGGTGTACATGTCTTTGGCTAACCTGGCGCGCTCAGTCGGGGCCGGGCTTTACGCACTCCTGGCGGTGCATCTGAGTAATGTCGATGCGCTATACCTTATTGTCGGATTGAATGCGGCTGCGGTGGGGCTACTGCTTTTTCTGGATTTGGAAGGGCATAAGGCCCGTATTGATCACATGAATTCACACCTTTAAAAGCA
>Ga0181559_10005008_pt1 | contig 12735 bp, 9 predicted proteins | sample 011ome_21_FD_133752 | JGI IMG/M metagenome (GOLD analysis project Ga0181559, IMG submission 133752) | Coastal salt marsh microbial communities from the Groves Creek Marsh, Skidaway Island, Georgia - 011508AT metaG (megahit assembly) | ecosystem: Environmental > Aquatic > Marine > Intertidal zone...
CGAGAGCACGTGCGAGAACACGTCCTCGTTTTGGATCAAATGTTCCCACAGAGGAAAAAAGGAAGACGACGACGTGGGGTCTTCTTCTTCTTCCTCTTCTTCTTTTCCGCTCTGGTGCTCTTTAACAAACTTCTTCATCAGCTTTTTCACCAAACCTTCCTTTTCTTTTCCTTTTTCTTCGCGCGGCGGCGGAGATGTCGAGGACGACGGCATCGAAGCGAGAAGAAGAAGAAGAAGAAGAGAATTACGCCAACGCGTTCGCACGAAGTCGTCCGCGCTCTTTTCGTCGTCTTCGGCGTCGTTCTCTGTTTCTTCTTCTCCCCACTTTCGCAAAAAAAGGTCGACGACGACGACGATTCGACTCGTAACCGAATCGCCGCTTCGCGAAGAAAATCCAAAATTTTATTTAGGGTTTTTGACTCAAACGAGAGCAAAATCCCTCCTCTTTTCTTTCAAAAAGAGCGGCTTCCCTCCTTCAAAAAAAAATCGTTCGGAAACGCGCTTTTCTCGGAAAACTCGCCCTTCCTGCACCCGGGTCTCTTTCGTAACTCCAAAGACCGGATATTTGCATCGAAGAAATCCTTCACCTCTCGATAGACTCGTCAAAAAGAGCTCGCGGTGGTCGCGAGTCGAAGGAAGAGAGAGGAGGACGCATTTCTCTTTTCCGGTAAAAAAACGAGAGTAGTAAAAAAGAGCTCATTCTCTGAGTGTACATTTCTCGAGAGCGCCTGCCTTTTTCTTGTCGAAAAAACACAAAAAGGGAGAAGAAGAAGAAGAAGAAATTCCACCTGTAAAATAGAGAGAGAACCGGAGAGAGAGAGAAAAAAAAGACGCAAACGCGAACGTATTTTAACCTCCTCGGAACCGAAAAATGTCCGACCGAATCACGCCGGATTCGTTTTTCAGCGACACGCACGCGTTTCACGGTGTCGGTGGCACGACGACGGTACGTTTATCGTCTCTCGTTTTTTCTTTCCGCTTATTAAAATTTTTTCAACGCGCAAAAAACGAGAGGGAAGCGAAGGAAAACGGAAGAATAATTTTCATTTTGGACCGTCGGTCGTGACTCAGCTTTTTGGGGAACTTTTTTTTTCTCTTCTCTTCCAATTATATTCCGCAAACAACGACGACAAAAGAGAACAGACGACGCTTTGCGCCGCGCGTTGGTGAATTTTGTTTTGACATGCACGTTTTGCTGACCAAAGTTTCGTTTTGTCTTTTTTCAACGACAACAGTCGCAACACCCGCCGATGTTTACGAACCCGCCGGCGCCGATGGTACCCGCCGCGAAAGGAGGAGGAGGAGGAAAAGATTTCGACGACGACTCCGGTCAAAATCGCCAACAGAATTCAAACAGCAAAGACGATAGTAAAAAAAGCAACAACGATACGATCAATACCAACGCGGGGGGGAAAGGATTTCATCACTCGGACGCGAGGAATATGGATGAGAGACCGATTCCGACGATTGGCGCCGCGCATTTGCAACAGCTGGAGCAGGAGGGGGCGACGACGACGGGCGGCGGGAGGGGAACGCACACGACGACGGCGTTTTTATCCGTCCACGATTTAGTGCACTTTGCAATCACATCGTCGAGCACGCGTTCGGCGACGTTGAGAGAGATTTACGACGCGTGCGAAAAGCACGGGCGAATCGCGCATAAGCACAATCGCAAGTCGAGAGTGATTACGTCCAACGGACACTGGAAGTCACAAGTGAGACACGCGTTGTACACGAGTAAAAGGTTTACGAGGAACGATGCTAAAGGCGTGCAAGGCGATCGATGGCGAGTCATTCCGCAGTTTGCCAACGAACCAGTTCACACGGTTTACGTTGACGATGCCGGAGATAGCGAGACGAACGGCATAGCGACGGCGACGATAGCAAACAATCACAACGGAACAATAGGAAGCAACGGGGGTCTTCATAATAGTAATAAAGCAAAGGCATCAGTAGGAGCATCGAAGAAACCACCGAAAACGACAGGTACCGGGGTGACGACAAATAAAAGAACAACTAGAAAGAATCCAACAAAGGCGCAATTAGCGGCTGCCGCGAAGAAGAACATGGCTGAGAACAATAAGAGCATTTCGTCCGATTTGCTTCACGACGCGCACGCGACTGGGTTCCAAAATGGACAAGGAAAGAGTAACGGTACCCAGGATATCTTCTCTCCGTCGACAGCGGCAAAGCGATCGTTAGGCCAGATTATGGACGAGGATCTATCTTCATTTGATATGGAAGCAGTGGGTAGAAAGTTTATGCGCTTCACGCCAGACCCGTCTCTGAACGACCAAACGGCGAACATGGGCGGCGCCATCGGCGGCGAGGTGAAGCATCAACATCCGTACGACCAAAACCCAAAAGTAAACGGGCACATGGTCAGACCGTTGAGTCCAGTAGCTAGACGATCGATTCCGATATTTGGGCCGAATGAGTTGCGACATTTGAAGGCGAAGCCACGAGATTTGCTTCGAAATAGAAGGAAATCGAGTTCGGCGAGTGTCGGGCAAGCGCCGTGTTCTCCAGACGCCATCGATAAGCTGAACGAATACTTCCCGAAAGAGAGTGATATGGCGACCATGTTTTCATTCTTCTAACCAAGGATTCGCGAGAGACGAACAAAAAACAATCATTCTTTCTTGCGTTACCACACATCATAGTGATCATTTATTATAGAAACACCGCGCGCGGCCAATTTGAGCGCAGCATATAAGGATATGCTTGAATGTATTTTTCTTCAACCGAAAGAGTGAAAGGCAAAGCTTGTGAACGGCTCACTTCTATTTATCTCATGAACAATGTTTGTTGTAATGCTAACTAAAAAAACGTAATATTAACATTTAGCTAAATATGCGGTGCAATAATTTTGAAGCGCTTTACATTTTATATTCTAGAAATCTATTTATGACGACTATTTACGGCAGTGGTGTTTTACTGCGAGCCTCCGAGGGAGACGCTCTCCACCGCGGCTAATAAAAGTTCCCTCGGTGTCATTTTGTCGTCGTCCGACATCGATCCAGTTTCCCTCCACGCGTTGACGCCACCTTTCTTGTTTCTCCATTCCTTTGCCATTCTCGCGAGGCGCATAAACCGTTCCTCCTCGGAATCCTCCAACTCCAACTGGTACTTGCGAATGCTCTTCGCCTTTTCGCGTTCCGCTTCCGAGGGAGCGTTCGCGTGATTACCGTATCGAGATCTCAGCACGTGCTTTCTTCTCAAGCCTTCCAGTTGCGTGTTTAACGTGTCGTGCGCGGCATTTGTGGACGACTTCGACGCGTCTGGTCCTCCAAACGCTTTGAAATTTATTCGCTTCTCCTTTGCCTCGGCTTCTCTCTTCAGCCTTTCCTTTTCCGCCTCTTGAACTTTTTGAAAGTTTTCCATCGGCGACGACTGTTTGCTTATCGGTTTAATCACTCGTTTTTTCTTCTTATTCATTCGCGATGGGAACAGATTACCTTCTATTCCTTCTCCCCCTCCTTCTGCTGTTCCTCCTGTTGTTGTTGTCGTCGTTGCAGCTCCCTCTTCTTTCATCTTTGCCATCCGCTTCATCTCTTCCACCCTCCAAAACGCCTCCTCTCTTTTCCTTTGCGACTTCGCGGTGACGTTTTGATCCAACGCCTTCTCCTTCTCGTATTTCACCTTCCAACGCCAATCGTGCTCTTCCCACTCCTCGTCGTTGCTCATTTCCGCGGTCAACGCCTCGTTATTCGGGCTCGCGAGTTCTAAACGCAACGTCCGGTAGGCTTTTTGAACCTCTTGAAACGCCTCGGTCGAGGCGGACGCGCCGCCGGTATCCGGGTGCGTTCTCAGCGCGTGTCTTCGGTACGCTCGCTTCAGTTTTCGCTCGTCTTTCGCTTCCTGTTCGTAAAAAAGTGGTTTTGGTATCTCTGCGTTAATAACAACTATGGAGTGTTGTCGCAAAACAAACAAACAAACAAACAAACAAACAAACAGCGAAGAAGAAGACAAACACAAAACGAAAAACAAAAGAACAACGAAAACGCACCGACGCGGACAACCCCAACACCCCGGCTGCTCTCGCGTTCCCATCGGACGTTCGTATTTCGCATCGCGTCGTCGTCGTCGTCGTCGCGTTCGATGATCTCCTCGCGAAGCCGCTGTTTTTGTTTCCTCCTCTTCGTTTAAAAGAAGAAGAAGAAGAAGAAAAAAAAGACGACGACATCGCCGTCGTTTCGCCACGTCCTCCTCCTCCCTTTGTTCTTCTCGTCGAGGACGCCAAAATGGAGGTGGCGGTGGCGGTGCTCCCCCCGAACGTCGTCGTCGTCATCATCATCATCATCTCCTTCTCCTTCTCCTCGTCGTCGTCGTAGCGTCGTAGCGTCGTCACGAGATGTTGTGAACTTCTTTTTAATGCGTTGTTTCGTGTGCGCGACTTTGTGACTTGTGGTGTACTTACTTGACGAGAGAGAGAGAGAGAGTTTAGGGCTTAGGGTTTAGGCTTTTTCGTTGGACAGTCTTCGTCTGCGCAAAATTCGAGAAGACGACACAAAAACTTTTGCTCGCAACGAACGAACGAACGAACGAGAGAAAGAAAGAAAAAATATAAAAATAATGGCGACGGAAGCGCTGAAAACCTTGGGCAACGAGGCGTTCAAAAACAACGATTTCGCGAAAGCGATCGAACATTTCACGGAAGCGATCGGAATCGACGGCACGAATCACGTGTTGTATTCGAACCGAAGCGCGGCGCGGGTGCGTCGTTGAAATTTTTTTCTTCTTCTTTTTTTCTTTTTCGAAGCGTTTTTCGATCGTCTTCATCTGTCTCTCTTCTGCTTCTCGTTTTTAAAGAGGAGCCGCGAAGGAGGGACGAAGGAGGAGTTTGTCGCGCTTTTATCGCGTTCTCTCTCGCGTGCGTGTGTGTGTGCGTGTGATTTCTTCGCGTCGTTGTTTCGCGCTTTGCGTTCTCCCGGCTTTAAAAAAATGAGATTAGAGAGAAGAGGCGGCTGCTCTTCTTCTCTTTTTCTTCTTCTTCTCTCTTTGACCGAGAGAGACGCGCGCGCGCGCGCGCGCGCTGGTGGGCGTTGTTGTTGTTGTTGTTGTTGTTGAAAATCGACGAAAGCACTGACCGCTGACCACGCATCGTTTCTCGTCGCGACGACGAAAAAACAAACAGGCTGGGAACAACGAGTTCGACTTGGCGCTTTCCGACGCGGAGAAAGTGATCGAACTGAAACCGGATTTCGTGAAAGGCTACGGACGCAAAGGCGCGGCGTTGTTCGGTAAAGGCGAGTTTGAGTTGGCCAAGAAAGCGTACGAGGATGGGTTGAAAGTCGATGGGACGAACGAGACGTGTAAAAATGGAGTGCAAGAGTGCGAGCAAAAGTTATCCGGCGAAGATGAAGAGTCGAAAGCGTTCAAGAAGATGTTCTCGGATCCTCAATTGTTGGGGAAGTTGGCGACGAATCCGAAAACCAGAGCGTATTTGCAACAGCCGGATTTCATGCAGATGTTTGCGGAGATTCAAAAAGATTCGAAAGCTTTACAGAAGCACATGAACGATCCGAGAGTGATGGATTTGTTATCGGTGGCTTTAGGGGTGAACGTCATGAGCGGAGAGGACTTTCAAAACCAAAATCAAGCGCCGCCGGCGCAACAACAAACACAAACGAAAGCTCCAGAGGAGCCAAAACCAAAGAAGAAGACACCCGAAGAGATCAAGAAAGAAGAGGAAGCCAAGTTACCGGAGAATAAGAGGAAAGCTTTAAAGTTGAAGGAAGAAGGAAACGCGTTTTACAAAAAGAGAGAGTTTGACGACGCGGTGAAGAAGTATGAAGAGGCTATGGAGAGCGATCCGACAGATCCGACCTACATCAATAATCGAGCTGCGGTTAGATTTGAACAAGGTGCTTTCGATAAGTGCATAGAAGATTGCGAAAAGAGCATCGAAGTTGGCAGAGAAAACCGTGCGGATTACCGAGTCATCGCGAAGGCGATGGCGAGAAAAGCTTCGGCGTACGAAAAGATGGACAAGTTGACGGAAGCCATCGAGTGGTACCAACGATCGCTCACTGAACACCGAGAAGCGTCGACGCTGAACAAATTAAATAGCTGCGAGAAGAAATTGAAAGACAAAGAAATCCAAGCGTATTTGAGCCCAGAGTTGGGAGAGAAGGCGAGAGACGAAGGGAACGAGTTGTTCAAAAATCAAGACTTTCCAAACGCCGTGGCCAAATACACCGAGGCAATCAAAAGGAACCCGAACGATCACAAATCCTACTCGAACCGATCCGCGTGTTACACGAAACTAGCCGCTTTTAACGAAGCTTTAAAAGACGCGGAGAAGTGCATCGAGATCGACCCGAAATTCGTCAAAGGGTATTCTAGAAAAGGACACGTCGAGTTCTTCACGAAACAATACGACAAAGCTTTAGAAACGTACCAAGCGGGATTGGAAATCGACCCCTCGAACGAAGAGTTGAAAGATGGCGCTAGACGATGCATCATGGAACAAAACAAAGCCGCGAGTGGCATGCTGACCGAAGAAGAGTTGAAAGCGAGACAAGAAAGCGCGATGAGAGATCCAGAAATTCAAAGTATTTTAGCCGATCCAGTCATGAATCAAGTGTTGCGCGATATGAGCGAAAACCCGCAAGCGGCGATGGAGCACCAAAAGAACCCGATGATCATGGCGAAAGTGAGAAAGTTGATCAACGCCGGGATCGTCCAAACGCGCTAAGAAGAAGAGGAAGAAGAAGGAGATGAAGTGTGAGATACGAAATAATTGATAGAACCGCAACCTTTTATAAAAGTAATAAGAATACGCAAAAACGTAACTGTATGTGTGTGTTCGTGTTCAATTGCTTTAAAAAAAAATATTACAAACGCTCTCATATTCCACTATTTATATGCTCATGTATGTGTATATATACATACTGACGATGATCTTGTTATGACTTGCACCTCTTTCTCTCTCTCTCCCTCTCTATTTACACTGTGTTTTTAATAAAAGAATAATAATAATATGTTGTTGTTGTTGTTGTTGTTCCCGTATTTTCTCGCTCTTCTTCTTTTTCATCGTCTTACAAGAGCAACTGACCGTACCCTTTCGCCTCTTCGCTCAACGAGTACGAAAACTTTCCACCGCCACCTTTCAACACGAACTCCACCGTTCTCTTCTCCACAACCTTCATCTTCGCGTCTTCCGGATAAATCGCTTTGAAATCATCCGCGGTAATCGTCGAGTTCTTTTCCATCAACTCGTCGAATTTCAACAAAGCGACGTTGTCGTACTTCACTTTTTCTACGGTTCTATACGCCCCAGTGGACGCCGCTTTTTTCTTTGTCGCGGTGGTTTTCTTCGTTTTCGGTTTTGACGTCGTCGTTGCAGCTACGTTTTCTTCTTTCATCTTTTCTTCCCCTTCGCGAGCGAATTCCACCACGTTTGATTGCACCGTCCCGCCCGCGTTCGCCGCGGCGGTATTACCCCCGTCCAAAACACTCACCTCCATTTCCGCGTTCTTCCCAAAAGTACTCTTCACTTCCACCGCGTTGCTCGCAGTCATCACCGTCTTCTCCAATTTCCTGTTCTCGCCTTTTTCCCAAAAAGTTTCCCCCGACTTCTTCTCGACGACTAATTTGAACTCCAAACTGTCTCGTTCGACCGGTAAATTCCCTCGCCACACGTTCCCTTCCGTCCACGAGAGTCTGAACCCATCCTCGGCTTTCCATTTCCCCAACAAAGGCGTGGAGCCGACGATAACGAGCGTCTCCCCGAGTTTCAGCTCCGCTTTGAACGCGCATCTCAAAGCTACCAACTTTGTCGTTTCGTTGTTGCTGTTGAACGAATCGGCGCCTTCGTTCCCATTGATCATTTCGGCGCTCGTGGTGCTCGTCACCAGCGTCGCTCTCGTAAACGAGCGAAACGACGGCGTCGATCTGTTTGATCGGACGGTAGATTTACACGCGAGAGGGTTGGAGCGAGAGAATTGCGCGCGGTATTGTACCAATTGACTCATTTTAGAAGAGTGTGTGTTTGATCTTACTCTCTGAGTGTGTTTGTTATTGACGCGGTTGTGTGTGCGTTGAATTTGACGTTTCGGAGGAATTCGCCTTTTTGCTTTTACGAAATATCTTCTCCCGAGAATTCTGGGACGCAAGTTTTTTTGTGGTGTGTGTTTAGGGTTTATGTACTTTTTTTTTTCCTTTGCGGAATTTTTTTACACCTTTTGCGCTCAGATTTCTTCTGGTGTACCGCTTTACAGGTGCTATTGGTGATGTTAGTGTTATTATATTACAAATGCAGTGTTTATAGAACTACCCAATTTACTATTATTATAATTATTATTATTAACTAGTACTGCTGCTACTACCGATTTTCTTCTCTGCCCAACTGTCGTAAGCCATCTGGACTCTTCTCGCGGCGCCGTCGCGAGCGAAATCGATGGAGGCGGCGATGGAAGCTTCGCCGATGTTGGTGAAGCCCGGGATGGCGTTGACGAAAGACGGGAGCAACGCGGCTATGGTGACGTCTACGTCCGCGACGACGATTGGAGTGACGTATTTGTCGTCAGTTTTGTTATCGTCGTCGTCGTCGTCGTCGTAATCTTCTTTTACTTCTTCTTCGTCGTCCCGGTCTACTCTCAACTGGCAAAAAATGTTCGCAAAGACGGAGACGTCGTTCACCCACCCGCACTCCTCCGCGTCTTCGTCCGCGCAGAGCATCAAATCAAATCCCCGGAAAGCCTGCTTACCAAACTCCGTCTCGTTCGGTAAAATCTCCAGCGTAAACGCCGGGGAGAGTTCCCAAAACGCAATCTTTTTCTTCGACGCGACGAAGACTTTCCACTTATCCTCGGACAACCTCTCGTTTCGATCGAACACGACGCCGAGAGATTCGTTCGGGTCTTTCAGCCAATGCTCGATGGAAGCTTTCTTTCGCAGCGCCTCTTTTCTCTCTTTCACCGGCACGCGCATCGTTTTCTTCGCTCGGAACACCTTATGGTCCGGTGGGAAGGTTGTTTCTCGTCCTCGTTCTTCTTTCGCTTCAGCGGCAGTAGGAGCAGAAGAAGAACCTTCGTCTTCTCTTCCGCTCGTGCTCGGTTGTTCGTTGGATAACGCGTTTCCTCTTCCTCCTCCTCCTCCTCTCGCGGCGGAGAAACACACCGACGAGCCCCGCTCAGTGGTACCATCGTGACGACGGTAAACACCGCAGCCGTTCTTCCTCTCCGACGATGTGGAAGAGGAGGAAGACGCACCACCGAGCGCTGAAAACGCGATTGATGATTTTTTGTTCAACGACGTGGCAGCGCTTCTTTTCCCACGACCACCACCACGAGCGGCGTCAGCGGAAAGAACAAAAGAAGAAGGCGCAAAAGCAGCCGAAGATGTCATGTGCCTTTTCCTCTTTTTATCGCTCTCCGTCCCTTCTTGTCTTCTGTGCGCGTGCGCGCGTGTGTGTCACTGGCGTTTGCGTTGCGTTTGTACCCAAAAACAACAACTTTTTTTCCCTCTGATTTCTAAACCCTAAACCCTATTTAGATCGCTTTTTTGATGATGAGCAAAATGCAAAACTACAGAAAAAGAAGTTTTGGCGGCGTTTTCGTCTCTTCTTGTGTGCGTGTGTGTTTATACTACGCATACGCGGACGTTTTTTTGAACAACCGAATCATCATCAAAAACAAAGGATGCCTCGATTACCGTCCAACTTTGCGGCGGCGGGAAGCAAAAAGAAGCCGACGGGCAAAGGAGATGCGATGAGGGACGGCGAAGGAAGCGAATCCGAGGAGGAGGATGAAGACGGCGGGTACACGGTGATTGGAGAAGACGTGACGGATTCCTCCGCCTCGGAAGGAGAAGAGAACGACGGTGGGGAGGAAGGGGATGCGATGATGGCACCACCGGGAACGAATGCGACGCGCGTTATTCAGAGACCGAAAGTGTGGCGTCCGGAGGAGAATGAATTTTTGGAAGGAGGAGAAGGACAACCACCGCCAGAGATGGAGTACGACTCCACGGCGTACGATTGCTTGCACGCGTTTTCGCACGAGTGGCCGAGCTTGTCGTTCGATATTTTGAAAGACGATATGGGTGACGAACGCGCGCAGTTTCCGCACGCGTTTTTTATGGTTTCTGGGACGCAAGCGGACCATGCGAGTAAGAACGCGTTGTCGATTTCGCGGGTGGGAAGGTTGAAGAAAACCGGAGGAGGGACCAAGACGAAGAAGAAAGATAGCAAGAACAATAGAAGTAGCAAAAATAAGAATAGCAACAATAGCGATTCAGATAGCGATTCAGACGAAGACTCGGACGATTCAGAATCGGATACGGACGATTTCGACGCGTCCAATCCCTCCAAGTCGGGGAAACCGACTTTACACGTCTCGTCGATTTCGCATCCGGGCGGGATTAATCGAGTTCGATTAATGCCTCAAAACACGGCGATTTGTGCTACTTGGTCGGACTCCGGCCACGTGTTAGCCTGGGACATTTCCACCGCGTTTCGTTCGTTACAAAATTCTGTGGAGGATCAGAAGAACCAAAACGTGGTGAACGAGAAGAAGCTGAAAATCGCGCCAAAGAAAGTGCACTCGAAACATAAGGAGGAAGGATACGCGTTAGATTGGAGTTCAGTGTCTGCTGGACGATTAGCGTCTGGTGATAATACCGGCTCAATTCACGTCTGGGAGCCGATGGACTCGAGCAACGTCACGGATTGGAACATAGATTGCGGATACACAGACGGTCACGACGGGAAATCCGTCGAGGATATTCAATGGAGTCCATCCGAAGCGACCGTGTTTGCCTCGTGCGGCGGAGACGGCGGCATCTCCGTCTGGGATACTCGACAGAAACCAAAACCCGCAATTCGCGTCAAAGCAGCGGAGAATTGCGACGTCAACGTCATGTCTTGGAACAGATTAGCGAATTGCATGATTGCCACCGGCTTGGACGACGGAGGATTAAAGATTTGGGATTTACGCCATTTCGACCCGAAAGGGAAAACGAACCCGAAACCAGTCGCGCAATTTACGTTCCACCGAGGACACGTCTCGTCGGTCGATTGGTCTCCGTTCGATAGTGCCATGCTCCTTTCTGCGGCGAGCGATAACACCGTCTGCGTGTGGGACTTAGCCGTCGAACGCGACGCCGAAGAGGAAGCGCAAGCCATGGCGGAAAACGAATCCAACGCGGAAATCCCGGACGATTTACCCCCCCAGCTCATGTTCGTCCATCAAGGCATCACGGACCCAAAAGAGGCAAAGTTTCATCCGCAAATCCCTGGTTTGATCGTCTCGACCGCTCTGGATGGTTTTCATTGCTTCAAACCGTTCAACGTCGGCCCGGAAACGTAAAACTTTTTAATACTATACATATAATAATAAATGACACTCTGGAAAATGTACACGTATACAATATACAAACTACTTCGTTACGCGCGCTATCAAAACTCTATTTTCTTTTCTCTCTATTTCTATCGAATACTACTACTACTACTACTATTGCTGCTACGATCGAGCGCATCAGAACATTCAAGAACGACTCAGACGACTTCGAAAAGTATCGTGTCGTTTCAACCGTACGCTTGCTGAGCGCTATAGTTTACCACCAACATTTGCTTCTTATTCTTTTGTTGTTGTTGAGAAATCTCCTCTCCATCTTCTCCCACAACGACATCCGACGAGGACGAGCCTCCCGTCGCGAACCAATCGAACAACCGTCCAACCTCTTCCTCGTACCGAGGGGTAAAAGCGTCGTTCAAGTAGACAAACACGTGCGCTCTTTTCACTTGTCTCGAAAGATGCGAGACGACGTCCACGAATTTCGCGGAGCGACTCACTTTGACTTTGGTTTGTTTCAAGAGAGGCGTATCACCACCGGTCGGTTTGAAGAGGACGACGACTTTGTTATCGTCGACGGCGACGGCGGAAGGCGCGGGTGCTGCTGGTGATGGTGGTGGTGGTGGATCAGCGCTCGCTTCTTTTTCGTCTTCTGGTACGACGGATGACATTTTTTACTCGTAGAAAAAAATAATTTTTAACGACTTTTGGAGAAGTGAGAGAAGATTATTTACGAACTTACTACGGTCGCGCGCGTGGAATACTGTTTATATATTTGTTGATGTTTTGGAGTGAAATTCATCTCTCTCTTAAATTACACACTTATATTTTATCATTTTAAAATCTCTCTCTCTCTTTTACTGCGCGGCATTTAATACGATGAGTAATTTACTTGTCGTCCAACGCGGCGACACCCGGGAGCACCTTGCCTTCCAAGAGCTCCAAGGACGCACCACCACCAGTGGAGATGTGGGACATCTTGTCCGCCAAGCCAGCCTTTTCGACGGCGGCAACAGAGTCGCCACCACCGATGATAGTGATACCGTTCAAGTTGGCCAAAGTGTCCGCGATAGCGAAGGTACCCTTGGCGAAGGCGTCCATTTCGAACACGCCCATCGGACCGTTCCAGATGACAGACTTGCACTCGTTCAATTCCGCTTGGAAAGATTTGACGGAGTCCGGTCCGATGTCCAAACCCATCCAGCCTTCCGGGATCGCGTCAACGGAGACAACTTGCGTGTTGGCATCCGCGGCGAACTTGTCCGCGACGACGACGTCAGTCGGCAAGAGCAACTTGACGCCCTTCTTTTCAGCTTCCGCCATCAAAGTCTTGGCGAGTTCAACCTTGTCGTCTTCAACCAAAGAGGCACCGACGGATTTGCCCAACGCCTTGTAGAAGGTGAAGATCATACCACCGCCCAAGATGACCTTGTCA
>Ga0181559_10005009_pt1 | contig 12731 bp, 10 predicted proteins | sample 011ome_21_FD_133752 | JGI IMG/M metagenome (GOLD analysis project Ga0181559, IMG submission 133752) | Coastal salt marsh microbial communities from the Groves Creek Marsh, Skidaway Island, Georgia - 011508AT metaG (megahit assembly) | ecosystem: Environmental > Aquatic > Marine > Intertidal...
AGGTCGACCTACCGAAAAGGAAACCCTGACTTCACGACTCATCGACAGACCGATTCGTCCCTTGTTCCCGAAAGGTTTCATGAACGAAGTACAGGTTGTCCTGACAGTCATGTCTTCTGACAAAAATATTGATCCGGATATTCCGGCCATGATTGGTGCTTCTGCTGCACTGGCCATTTCCGGTATTCCGTTTGCAGGCCCGCTGGGCGCTGCCCGTGTTGGTTATAACGATACTGACGGTTACCTGCTCAACCCAAGTCATGAAGTCCTGGAGACTTCCGACCTGGATATGGTTGTGGCTGGTACTGAAGCCGCTGTATTGATGGTGGAATCTGAAGCCAAGGAGCTTCACGAAGACCTGATGCTGGGTGCTGTACTTTTCGCCCACCAGGAAATGCAGGTTGTTATCCAGGCGATTAATGACTTTACTGCTTCAGCTGGCAAACCCGCCTGGGAATGGCAGGCACCTGCGACCAATGAAGTGCTCACTGATGCCATTACTGCCGGCTTTGCCGAAGGTATCCAGGCTGCCTACCAGATCTCTGACAAGATGGAGCGCCAGGACAAGCTGGGTGAATTGCGTGACCAGGCTGTTGAGCAGTTTGCCAACGAAGACGTCGATCCGCCTGTAAGCAGCAAGGAAGTTTCAGGTATCTTTTCCAAGCTGGAAAAGAATATCGTGCGCCAGAACATCATCAAGGGTCAGCCGCGTATTGATGGCCGTGACACCAAGACTGTGCGTCCGATCAGTGTCGAAACCGGCATCCTGGAAAAGACCCATGGTTCTGCCCTGTTTACCCGTGGTGAAACACAGGCCATCGTCGTGGCCACCCTGGGCGCCCTGCGTGATTCCCAGATTATTGAAGATCTTTCCGGTACCAAGAAAGATCCCTTCATGCTGCATTACAACTTCCCGCCGTACAGTGTCGGTGAGACCGGTTTCATGAGCGGCCCGAAACGTCGCGAGATCGGTCACGGTCGCCTGGCGCGTCGTGGTGTGGCAGCTGTATTGCCAAGCGAAGATGAATTTCCATATGCCATTCGCGTGGTGTCCGAGATCACTGAATCCAACGGTTCCAGCTCCATGGCGTCTGTCTGTGGTACATCACTGGCCCTGATGGATGCCGGTGTTCCTGTGAAAGCCCCTGTAGCAGGTATTGCCATGGGCCTGATCAAGGAAGACAACGGTGTTGCCGTGTTGACCGATATCCTGGGTGATGAAGATCACCTGGGTGACATGGACTTCAAGGTGGCCGGTTCCGCCAAAGGTGTAACCGCCCTGCAGATGGATATCAAAATCCAGGGTATCACCGAGGAAATCATGGAAACTGCGCTGGAGCAGGCCCATCACGCCAGAATGCATATCCTTGGCGAGATGAACAAGGTCATCTCTACTCCGGGTGAAATTTCCGAGTACGCACCATCCATGGCCAACCTGAAGATCCATCCGGACAAGATCCGTGACGTAATTGGTAAGGGTGGCGCTGTCATTCGTTCCATCACTGAAGAGACCGGTGCTTCCATCGATATTGATGACGACGGTAACGTGCGTATCTACGGTGAAGATGCCACTTCACGTGACGCCGCTGTCGCCATGGTAGAAGAGATTACAGCTGAAGCTGAAATCGGCAAGCTCTACAAGGGCGTGGTTTCCAAAATCGTTGACTTTGGTGCCTTCGTCACCATCCTGCCTGGCAAGGATGGCCTGGTGCACATTTCCCAGATCGCGCAGGAGCGCGTGGAAAATGTCACTGACTACCTGAAAGAGAAGCAGGAAATTGTGGTCAAGGTGCTCAAGATTGATGATCGCGGCAAGATCAGCCTGACCATGAAAGATGTGACTGATGAAGACAAGGCTTCTATGGAAGAAAGCCAGTAAGTTATCAGTAAGCATTAAAAAAGCCGGTAGCTGTTTCAGCTACCGGCTTTTTTTTGCCATTCAACAAATGACAGTTTACTTGATGATCTGGTCCTTGATCTTCTGGTGAGCTTCGGCAGGCAGCCTGGGGCCAAAGCTGCTCACAGTGGTTGCCGCTGCAAGGCTTGCCAGGTTACCGGCGGTTTCAAAATCATGGCCGGCTGATACGGCATACAGGAAGGCTCCGGAGAACATGTCGCCGGCACCGTTGCTGTCTACTGCCTGGACCTTGTTGGGCGCAATGCTGATGTTCTTTTCACCATCAAACAGCAGGGCACCCTCGGAACCGCAGGTCACCACAATCTGCTTCGCAATGGATTTCAGGCCTTCAATGGCTTCTTCGACAGTTTCCATGCCAGTCCATTCCTTGGCTTCAACATCGTTGGCAAACACAAGATCAACACCATCGCCGATCATTTCCTGCAGGCCACCGCGGAAAAATTGCACCATGGCCGGGTCGGACAAGGTGATGGATGTCTTCACGCCGTTTTGCTCAGCAATTTCCCGGGCAAAAATAGAGGCTTCACGCCCGGTATCGGAAGTTACCTGGTAGCCTTCCAGGAACAGGTATTCAGAATCCTTGATGGCATCAACATCGATTTCATTCTTTGAGAGGGTCTCGGAGATGCCCAGGAAGCTGAGCATGGTTCTTTCGGTGTCTGCACTGACCATCACCAGGCATTTACCGGTGACACCGTCTTCACGGTTGCTGTTGTCGAGATTGGTATGAATGTTGTGATGTCCCAGCTGGTCCACGTAAAAATCGCCGGCTTCATCGCTGGCCACTTTGCAGGAGAAAAAGGAGTTGCCGCCAAACTGTGAAATGGCATACATGGAGTTGGCAACGGAGCCACCACCGGAACGGGTTTTCAGTCCAAACTTGTCCAGCAGGCGTTTTTCCAGCGTAGCCTGGGATTCGCCATCCACCAGGGTCATGATGCCTTTCTGAATACTTTCATGCTGGAAAAAACTGTCTTCGACTTCAAACTCCTGGTCAACCAGCGCGGCACCAATGCCATAGACGTGATACTTCTTCATATTGTTTCCCTTTCTCGTTTAATGTTTATCTTGTTGAGCTTACCTAGTACTGCTACAGGGCGGCGAACGCCTTCTCTGCAGCATCCAGTGTTTTTTGCAATTCCTCGTCACCATGAGCTGCGGAAACAAAGCCCGCTTCAAAGGCTGACGGTGCCAGGTAGATGCCACTTTCCAGCATCAGGTGGAAGTATTTCCTGAACCGCTCCACATCGCAGGCCATGACCTGTGCGAAAGTGGTCACAGACTTTTCTTCGCTGAAGAAGCAGCCAAACATGGCGCCAACCTGGTTGGTGGTAAACGGGATGCCCGCGGCATCCGCTCTTTCTTTCAGGCCCTTCAGGAGGAATTCTGTTTTCACTGACAGTGAATCAAAGAAATCCGGCTTGCTGATTTCCCTGAGTGTCACCAGCCCGGCCGTGACGGCCAGGGGATTGCCCGATAGCGTCCCGGCCTGGTAAACCGGGCCAACGGGCGCCAGCATATCCATGATTTCCTGTTTGCCGCCAAAGGCGCCAACGGGCAACCCGCCGCCGATGACCTTGCCCAGCGTGGTCAGGTCCGGCGTGATGCCATAAACCGCTTGCGCACCGCCAAGGGCATTGCGAAAGCCTGTCATGACCTCATCAAAAATCAGCACGACACCGTACTGATTACATAATTCACGCAGCCCTTCCAGGTATCCGGGTACCGGGGGGACGCAGTTCATGTTGCCTGCAACCGGCTCGATAATGACACAGGCAATGTCCTTGCCTGATTGAGCAAACAGCTGGCTGACAGACTCCAGGTCATTGTAGGGCAGGATATAGGTTTCAGATGACGTGGATTCAGGCACGCCCAGGGAATCCGGTGAGCCGAGGGTCAGGGCACCTGATCCTGCCTTGACCAGCAGTGAATCGACGTGGCCGTGATAACAGCCTTCAAATTTCAAAATCTTGCTTCGCTTTGTATAACCCCGGGCCAGGCGAATGGCGCTCATGGTGGCTTCTGTGCCGGAATTGACCAGGCGCACGGAATCAATGGAAGGTACCAGTTCGCTGATCAGCTCGGCCAGTTCGACTTCCTTGGCTGTCGGGGCGCCAAAGGTTACGCCCAGCTCAAGTTGTTCTTTCAGCGCAGCGATGACTGCCGGATGCCGGTGGCCCAGGATCAGGGGGCCCCAGGAGCCGATGTAATCCACATAGCGATTGCCGTCTTCATCAATCAGCCAGGCGCCTTCACCGGACTTGAAAAAGACAGGGTTTCCGCCCACGCCCTTGAAAGCCCGGACGGGAGAATTAACACCGCCGGGAATATGGGTCCTGGCGTTTTCAAACAAAGCGGCGGAGCGGGAGTGATCCAGTTCAGATGACATATACAATCCTGGGTTAAAACGGTTTGACGACGACCAAAATAACAATGACGATCAACAGAACAGTCGGCACTTCATTGAATATCCGGTAATAAGTGTGCGGGCGTGTATTCCTGTCGTCACGAAAAAGCTTCAGGTAATGCCAGCACATGTAATGATAGATCAGGAGCAACAGGACGCAGAACAGTTTTGCATGCATCCAGCCGGAGGCCATGTAGTACTGGGGGTTATAGCCAATCACAATGGCACCAAACAGTACGGTGAGCACGGCTGATGGTGTCATGATGCCCCGGTACAGCTTTCGTTCCATGATCTTGAAACGTTCAATGGTTGCCTTGTCCTCGGTCATGGCGTGGTGGACATACAGGCGCGGCAGGTAAAACAACCCGGCGAACCAGCAGATAACGGCAATAATGTGTAGGGCTTTGAACCAGAGCATCGTGGCTTGGCATCATCCTGTAGGTGAAAAACCGAGGAATGATAACATCTTATAATAGGCGGCTAAAATGCAGGCCCCCTTTATCTTTTCCCGGAGGGCTACTATCATACGCGCCCCCTCCCTTACCGGAGAAAGCGCAGGCAACAGGCCTGTGGAGCAGTTTTAATCAATCGTGAGTGGCAAACCAGGCCGCTCGGTATGACAGGAGCAGATCCTTGACCCAGGCAGTCATCAAAGCAGGCATAGTAGGTGCTACAGGATATACCGGACAGGAATTGTTGCGGGTGCTGGTCAAGCATCCGCATGTCACCTTGCAGGCAGTAACTTCACGCAGTGAGGCCGGCAAGTCGGTAACTTCATTGTTTCCCAACCTGCGTGGCCATGCAGAGCTGACGTTTGTTGAGCCGGATGCCGAAATCCTGCAGTCCTGCGATGTGGTGTTTTTTGCCACGCCAAACGGAACTGCCATGACGATGGTGCCGGAGCTGATCAATGCCGGTGTGAAGGTCATTGACCTGTCTGCCGACTTTCGCCTCAAGGATGTCCAGGTCTGGTCACAATGGTACGGCATGGAACATGCCTGCCCGGATGTGGTGGCCGAGGCTGTCTATGGCCTGCCGGAAATGTTTCGCGAGCAGATTCGTGATGCCCGCGTCCTGGCTAATCCGGGGTGTTATCCCACCGCGGTACAGCTGGGTTTTCTGCCCCTGGTTAAAAACGCGCTCGTGGACACCAGCCGGCTTATTGCAGACTGCAAGTCCGGTGTCAGTGGTGCCGGTCGCAAGGCGGCCATTGGCACGCTCTTGTGTGAAGCCAGCGAAAGCATGAAGGCTTACGGCATTAATGGTCACAGGCATTTGCCGGAAATCTGCCAGGGGCTTGATACGGCATCCAGCGACCAGGTCGGCCTGACCTTCATGCCGCACCTGACGCCCATGATACGGGGCATACAGGCCAGCCTGTACGCCACATTGAAAAATACCGACACCGATTTGCAGCAATTGTTTGAAGATTTTTACCGGGATGAACCGTTCGTGGATGTGCTTGAGCCGGGCATGAGTCCGGATACTCGCAGTGTCCGTGGCACCAATAACCTGCAATTGGCCGTTTGTCGGCCCCAGGGCGGTGATACCGTCGTGGTGTTGGCCGCCGAGGATAATCTTGTGAAGGGCGCCGCAGGACAGGCGGTACAAAACATGAATATAATGTTTGGTCTCGAAGAAACAGCCGGTCTGGATATCGTCGCCGCATTGCCCTGACCACCAGGTCGGCATTAACACACTGAACACCGGGCAGGAATTTCCTGGTACCAGCAGTCAAACCAGCCTCTCCTGCACTGATCATTTTATTGACAGGTATTACTGTTGAGCAGAACACCGACAGTCAAAGGCAGTAAACAGCTCAAGATGGTTGTCGTTCCCTATAATCCATGGCGAACGGCTTTTATCCGCCTGGGTATTTTGCTGGTTCTGGTTGCCACAGGCGGGGGGTTTTACCTGTATGGCTACAACGCTGGTGTTTTCGTCAATGGCGATGCCAGGGCTGAGCGTGACCGCCTCATGTTCCAGGTGGATGACATGACCCGGCAAATGGACGTCCTGCAACAGGAGCTGATCAACAGCGAGCAGGCCGGCGCCGTGGACAGGCAGGCCCTGGAGGAAGTGCAGGGGACTATCATGAACCTGCGTGAGACCATTGCCCAGCTCCAGGAAGACGTGTTGTTCTACAAGCAGATCATGTCTCCGGAGAACACTGAAACCGGGCTGATGATTGGCCAACTGGACCTGGAAAGTACAGAAGCCCCGGATCGTATTCGCTACCGGCTGGAATTGCGCCAGCTTGGCAACAATGAAAATATTGTCAGTGGCTACACGAATGTGAATATTCTCGGCAGCCAGGACCGGCAGGAAGTCTCCATGCCATTGCGAAGCCTGTCAGCCGAGGAAGATCAACTGGATATCAAGTTGCAGTTCCGGTATTTCCAGAATATCCAGGGTGAAATCGTACTGCCTGAGGGCTTTGAGCCACTGGGTGTGCAGATTGTTGCCGTGGACGAAAGCAATGACGGCAAGACCGTCCAGAAGAGTTTTGCCTGGGTGGTTGAATAATCCTCTGGAGCATTCAGATTAATTGCCATTTTCGGAGAAAATGTGAAAAAACCTTTCAGTACAGACAACATTACGACCCTGGTTTCCAAAGCCACTGAAATTACCGGTGATCTGCATTTCAGCGGTGTGCTGGAAGTAGAGGGAAAAATCCGCGGCAATATCTATGCCGACGATGATTCCTCTGCCGAGGTGCGTATTCGTGAAAGTGGCCTGGTGCAGGGCGAAATCAAGGTGCCCTCGGTGATTATCAATGGCCTGGTGGAAGGTGACGTGCATTCCACGCAACACCTGGAGCTTGCCGCCAAGGCCAGGGTCGTGGGTAATGTGTTTTATCACCTTATTGAAATGGTGATGGGTTCCGAGGTCAATGGCAGCCTGTGCCATCGCTCTTCGGCAGACCTCAAGCCTCGCCAGATAGGCATGGAAAAGCCGGATGTACTGGGCAAGGAAGGCCAACCGGAAGTCGTCGAAAAGGCTGCCGGAAACTCCTGATCAGCAGGCTTAATACTTGACTATTTTGCTCAGGTTTTAGATAATTTGCTCCCTGAATCCCTTATGGAAACCCAGTCATGACAGCTGCAGAAAACGTCAATGATTCCGTTGTCGGCACCCACGATGCGATAGCCATATCGCTGACGGACAATGCTGCCAGGAAGGTCAAGACATTGATTGGTGAGGAAGGCAATCCTGACCTGAAGCTGCGCGTGTTCGTCACGGGTGGCGGCTGTTCCGGTTTCCAGTACGGCTTCTCTTTTGACGAAAGTGTCAATGATGACGACACCGTGATTAAGCACCAGGGCGCCGAACTACTGGTAGACCCGCTCAGTTACCAATACCTGGTGGGCTCAAAAGTGGATTACACAGAAGGCCTGGAAGGATCACGTTTCATCGTCGAAAATCCCCTGGCGACCACAACCTGTGGTTGCGGCATGTCTTTCTCGATCTAGCCTGGAGTCTCAGAGCTGGCGCACTGGTTTGCCGGCGTAATAAATGCCCCCGGCAATGACTGGATGGGATGAACCGGTAATGTCCGTAAAATTTACCGGGACCTGGTGCAGGGTCTGTTGGGCCAGCCAGGCAAAGGCTACTGCTTCAACACTGTCTTCAAGTACTCCCAGGCTGGAGCTGCGCATCACCCTGAATGCGGGCAGGGCCTCGGCAAGGGATTCCATCAGGTAGCCATTGTTGGCACCGCCACCACAAACAATTACCTCACCTTTTTCAAGTTCCCGGCGTATATCCCGGCTGATACTTTCCAGCGTCAGTGCCATCAGGGTGGCCTGGACATCGGCATTGGCAGTTTCCTGCGCAAACCCGTCCAGGTGTTTTTCCAGCCATGTCGCATTGAATAATTCCCTGCCCGTGCTTTTGGGGGCCGGTAACTGGAAATAGGGATCTGACAAAAATTTCTCTAGCAGTGCGGGGATGACCATACCTGACCTGGCCCAGCGTCCATCGCGATCATAGGGATGTCCCTGGTGCTCGCCTATCCAGGTGTCCATCAATACATTTCCCGGGCCGGTGTCATAGCCGCGAATTTCTCCGCTTTTTTTCAGGACCGTGATATTGGCCATCCCGCCAATATTGAGCACGATGCGGTGATTGTCGGCGCTGGAGAATATTTCCCGGTGAAAGGCGGGAACGATGGGAGCACCCTGGCCGCCGGCAGCCATGTCGCGGCGCCTGAAGTCAGCCACCGTGGTAATGCCGCTCAGCTCGGCAATGGTATTGGGATCGCCAATCTGCAGGGTAAACGGCGCATTGCCGGTTGGCAGGTGACGAATGGTCTGGCCGTGGCTACCGATGGCAGCGATTTGCGAGGGTTTCAGGTCGTTCTTTTCAAGAATGCGATCGACGGCGTGGGCCAACTCGCGCGCGAACTCCACATCGGTTTCGCCCAGCAATGGAATCTGCCCATGGTGGTCTTCGCAAAGCGCCAGCAGTTTTGCACGCAGGTCTTCAGGGATGTCCTGGGTAATGAAATCCAGTTGTTCCGGGCGGCGGTTCCTGAAATCTACCAGGGCACAATCAATGGCATCCATGCTGGTGCCAGAGATAAGCCCTATGTAGAGGGAAGAGGCCATGGCCTACGGCTGAAATTCAACAAGAGCAATATTCTTCGTATTGCTTGCGTGGTTTTCAAGCCGGGACAGCAGAATCTGGGTGTGTTCCCGAAAACGTTGCAACTCCGATTCGGGAATGGATTCAGCTTTCGGTAATTGGTCGTGAATAGTGCGTGAATTGCGATGTACGCCATCCATCAGGAATTCGTAGTGAAGGTGCGGCCCGGTTGCACTGCCGGTTGAGCCCACATAGCCAATGATCTGGCCCTGTTTGACACGGGCTCCCTGCTTGACGCCTCGAGCATAGGTATTCAGATGGGCATACTTTGTCTGGAAGCGCTCGCCATGCTGGACAACCACAAGCTTGCCGAAAGAACCATTGCGGGCGGCCCAGGTCACTCGACCATCACCGGCAGCTATCACGGGAGTGCCACGCGGTGCGGCATAGTCGGTACCCTTGTGGGCGCGGATGGTATTGAGAATGGGGTGCTTGCGTGACAGTGAAAAGCCGGAACTGATGCGGGTAAAGTCGACCGGGTTGCGCAGGAAGGCTTTACGCATGCTTTCACCCTGGGGATTGTAGAAGTCGATGTCACCGGCAGTGTTGATGTAGCGTACCGCGGTGTAGGTCTCGCCCTGGTTGGTGAACTGGGCTGCCAGGATGGCACCGTTGCCGATGTATTCGCCATCCAGGTATTTCTCTTCATACAACAGGTTGAATGTATCGCCCTTGCGTGTGTCCAGCAGGAAGTCAATGACGCCACCGAATATACCGGCCAGTTCCATGGTCACTGCATCCGAGATGCCGCCACGTTTTGCTGCCATGAACATGGAGTCATCGATAGTGGCTTCACGAAATACCTGGCGAATTTCAGGTTCACGCGTGATGTCATGGGTTGTATAGGTGCCGTCTTCGCTGCGCGTATATTCTGTACTGGCCAGTTTATTACGGGTGATCACCAGGTTTTCCAGGTCGCGGTTTTCGTCGAGGAAAAATTCCAGCTTGTAGCCAGGATACAGGTTGGTGAGCAGGGATGATTCCGGTTTGCTTCGGCTGACCTGGTACACATCCCTGGGGGTCAATCCGGCGCGGTCAAAAATCAGGCTGAGATTGTCGCCGGGTTTCACCTCGGTGACGTAATCCGGCTCGATGATAACGGCCTTTTGCTGGAGGCGTTTTTCCGTGTCAGTAAACCTTGCTTCCCTGGACAGCATGGGCACCAGTGATGCTTCGGCAATTTTTTCGGAACTGGCAGTGGCCGGGGATTCAGGTGCCAGTTCCTGGTACTGGTCCTGGTACTGGGCATCCTGGGCAGGCATCGAAACGGCAATATCAGCTGCAGGCTTGCCGGCACGGGCAACCAGGGACGGCCCCTGGTATTCACCCTCATGGGTGATAATGACCAGGACAGCAGCCAATGCCAACAGCAACCAGCGGTGGTGTTGTGGCAGGATGCCGTTAAGACGGCTTTTTAAAGAATCAAAGAGATCCATAAAATTCTTGCAGTATCTTATTTAATGGTGGTCGTAATTTGCTGGATTATAACAGAATTTTCCAACTGCCAAATAATCTGGTTGGCGCTATTGTAAGGCCCGTGAAGGCCGTCACACCAGCGATTTTATGCACAGGCCTGAGATTCAGGCCAGGAACGTGATCTAAGGCCACTTTGTTGCCCCTGGGGGCGGTTTCCTGTCGTTACAGGCATACTGCCAGGGGTAAGCGTAGAACTCGTCCAGACTGCCTAGAATTATTCAGGAGGTTCTAGTAAAGTTGCGCCTCTTTTTAACACAGACAGCGCAGAAAACACCCGTGACAGATACCCACTTGATTGAAGACCTGGATAATCGCGGTCTTCTCATGCAGGCCTCGGCCCAGGAAGAACTTGTTGATCACCTCGCCAGCGCCTGCAGAACCGTTTACTGCGGCTTTGACCCTACCGCTGACAGCCTGCATATCGGTTCACTGGTGCCCTTGCTGGCCCTGAAGCGTTTCCAGCTGGCAGGCCACCGGCCAATTGCCCTGGCCGGCGGCGCCACGGGCATGATCGGCGACCCCAGCTTCAAGGCCAAGGAGCGCAAGCTCAATTCCCTGGACGTAACTGCGCAGTGGACTGACAAGATCAAGAGCCAACTGTCCCGTTTTATCGATTTCGACTGTGGCGAGAACTCTGCCCTGGTGGTCAATAACCTGGACTGGACGGCAGACAAGAATGTGCTGACCTTCCTGCGGGATATCGGCAAGCATTTCTCCGTGAATGCCATGATCCAGAAGGAGAGCGTCAAGCAGCGCATCGACCGGGAAGGGGAAGGCATCTCCTACACCGAATTCAGCTACATGATCCTGCAGGCCTATGATTTCGCCATGCTCAACCAGATGCACGACTGTACCCTGCAGATCGGCGGCTCTGACCAGTGGGGCAATATTACTGCCGGTATCGACCTGACCCGGCGCATGAACCAGCAACAGGTCTATGGCCTGACCCTGCCCCTGGTCACCAAGGCCGATGGCGGCAAGTTCGGCAAGACCGAGGAAGGCACGATCTGGCTAGACCCCAAGCGGACCTCGACCTACGCCTTTTACCAGTTCTGGATCAATACCGCTGATGCCGATGTGTACAAATTCCTGAAATACTTCACCTTCCTGTCCACGGCCGAGATAGAAGCTATAGAAGAAGCAGACAAGGCGGCCCAGGGACGTCCCGAGGCCCAGGGGATCCTGGCCACCGAGGTCACCCGCCTGGTGCATGGTGAAGAAGGTCTTGCTGCAGCGCAGCGTATTTCCGAGGCCCTGTTCAGTGGCGATATCAGCAGCCTGACCGAGGAAGACTTCGGTCAGCTGAAACAGGACGGGATGCCTTCTTGCTCCCTGGAGTCAGCTGGTTCACTGGTGGAAGCATTGGTTATGACCGGGCTGGCGCCATCCAACAAGATGGCGCGTGAGTTCATTGGTAACGGTGCTGTATCAGTCAATGGTGAAAAAGTAACAGACCCGGCAGCTGAACTGTCCTGGGATCAGGCTTTCTACGGCCAGTATTTCCTGCTTAAACGGGGCAAAAAACTGTTCTGTCTCGGGTATCGGGAATAGGCGAATTCCACTCCCATACCTGTATTTACAGGACCAGAGAAAAAAGCAAGGAGCAGGCCTCAAAAAAGCCAAAATTTTCTTTTGGATTTCTCTTGTATTGGGCGGCGTTTACAGTAGAATGCGCGGCCCTGGACCTGACAGCCCAAACCCGCATAAACCTTGGTTTTCGGGCGATTTAAAAAACATCAAATTTTTTAAAAAAAAGCTTGTCAGACCGAGCGCAATCAGTATAATGCGCGTTCCCTGTTTCCGGGGAAGCTCTTTAACAACACAATCAAGTAATAGAAGTGGGTGTTTGCTGGTTGAATTTGTATCAGAAAATACAACTCAACGAGTAAGCAACTGCGTTAATTCAAACCCTTGAAACTGTTACAAACTGTCGTAAAAAACAGGGCGGATCAGTTTTAAGTTAAGCAGTAGTTTTAGCGTTGAGCCTAAACTTTCATAGTTTAGAAACAGTTTTAAGTACGGCGTCAGGAAGTAAGTAGTCGGATTCCGTGCTTTGAAAAATTTAAACTGAAGAGTTTGATCATGGCTCAGATTGAACGCTGGCGGCAGGCCTAACACATGCAAGTCGAACGGAAACGATGGGAGCTTGCTCCCAGGCGTCGAGTGGCGGACGGGTGAGTAACGCGTAGGAATCTACCTGGTAGTGGGGGATAGCTCGGGGAAACTCGAATTAATACCGCATACGACCTAAGGGTGAAAGTGGGGGATCTTCGGACCTCACGC
>Ga0181559_10005013_pt1 | contig 12728 bp, 10 predicted proteins | sample 011ome_21_FD_133752 | JGI IMG/M metagenome (GOLD analysis project Ga0181559, IMG submission 133752) | Coastal salt marsh microbial communities from the Groves Creek Marsh, Skidaway Island, Georgia - 011508AT metaG (megahit assembly) | ecosystem: Environmental > Aquatic > Marine > Intertidal...
GCGGATCAACCCGGAGTCGAATTGAGTAGAGTAGCGATAGGGGAACCGGCTGATCTCGTATTGCTGAAATCGTCCTGGCCCACTATCGCCGCAACGCAGGATTTGAATCCGGTTGCACGAACGTGGGTCGGGGGGCAAGAGATCTATCGAGCCTCTTAAACCTCCCAAAACTAACAAACCCTCTAAAACGACCAAACCAAACTGAACCGAACCGAACCGATCCAAGCCGATCCGACCTACAGCACAGTTCGAGTGTAATATGGTCTTTACACTTCACTTAACCGGGGCTTGGCTTACGTTTTCTCTTTTGTTGTTGCAGGCCTTGACTTAGTTCGTTTTCCTTACTGCTCTGAGTCTTTTCTCAGGAGCAACCTAAACCAGCAGCTGGTTAATCGTTCTGTTGGTCGCCATGGATAAACCACCCCACGTCTCCACATTAAGCCCCATCGCCTGCTGCACCGTAAGACCAACACGGGTTACCGGGTCCGCATTCCCAGCCAGGTGAAATCCGGTTTTTATTCGCCCGCCGGCGTTGCCCGCGATCATGACGGGTATGCCCTCAACGGCGTGAGCGTGGGCGAGCGAGCAGTCCGAATGCGCCAAAACCAAACAGTTATCGAGCAAGGTTCCGTCACCCTCTGGAATGGAATCCAGTGCGTCCAAAAAGTCTCGCCAGGCGAACATGCTCTGCTCCGCAAACCATGCCACCTCACGCTGATAACCGAGCTCGCGATCAATAGGCTCTTCGTGGGTTAAGGTATGATGGGTAGAGGACACACCCGGGCGGCGCAAATTCGATGTCGTATCCGAAAATAGCACATTGAATACTTTGGTTTGATTGCACTGCAGCGCGCGTGCCAAAAGACTTGCCATAATTTTGTGATTCTCGATTACATTCGCCATCTCCGCATCAACCGGTTTTACCTCGGGTGGCTCAGGCATCACAAAATTCTCGACCGGCGCCGGCGGCTGGAGCTGGAGGGCCAGCTTTTGCTCAAGTTCACGCAAGGAGGTGAAGTACTCATCCAAACGCTGGCGATCCGCCGCACCGACTTTTGCCATGAGTGCCCTGCGCTCTTCTTGCACGGCAGACAGCACACTCTGTTGCGCCATGTAGCGCGGATCAGGCGTAAAACTGGCCTGATTGGGATCCTGAAACCCCTCTCCAAATAAGCGATGATAGAGCGCCAGCGGGTTTACTTCGCTTGGATTCGGCGAGCCCGCATCTCGATACGAATAGGATCTCTGCATACCCGTCGTGCTCAACTCAACCGAGCGGAAGCGCGTATCTGCGATGGCATCGGCAATCAACACATCGAAAGTCGGCGCTTTAACCTGCCGATCAGGAATGGGGATGCCCGTGCGCAAGCCAAAACAGCCCGTCACGTGCGGCTTATTTGGCACACCGTCGAGCTTCACATCAAATCCGCTCAGCAGGGCCAACTTATCGCGATAGCCTTCAACCGGCTTAAGGTGCTCAGGCATGGTGTAGTTGTAGCCGGTTTGCTTAGGCACCCAAAGTTCTGGAATCATCCCGCAGCCCCAAATCCAAGTGCCGAAGCGTACTGGGATACGTTGCCCGGTCGCAGCAAAGGCCTTACCCGAATCGTTCAACATGGAGTCAAGAAAAGGCAAGCCCACCCCAATAGCGGCGCCCTTCATGGTACCCCGCAAAAACCGACGTCGAGATAATGTCTTCATAAACTCGCTCCTTCATACCGAACGGCATCACTATCAATTGTGAAAAAATTCTCGCTCATCGCGATGTCGCGCATGAGTGATGGCACTTTGTATTCGCGCGCTTTAAACGCTTCAATTAAGTAATCCATGTATTCGCGCTCATACCAGACAATATCTCTTCCGACTGCAAAGCGATACATACGCTCCGCGACACATTTACCTGTTTCCGGATGATCGCGGAGTGCCTCACCAAATTCCAAGGGCGACGAAAATGGGCGCCCATCTAAATTACCGCTGGCATCGATCACCGCGCCGTTTTCTGTGTCTCGCCAAGTACCTACACCATCGTAGTTCTCAAGCGCGTAGCCGGGAGGATCCATTATTTTATGGCAGCCGGCGCAAGCGGGCTCGGAATTATGCGCATGCAAGCGATCTCTAGCTGTTGGCATGGTGTTGCCGCCGGTATCAACCAAGGCATTAAAAACAACGTTTGCGGGCGGATCAGGCACCTCCTGACAAAGAAACACCTCGCGAATCGCTTTGCCGCGGAGCGAAGGTGAAGAGCGCCCGGGATGCGAGTGCAAGGCCAGGAACGACAGATGACTCTGGATACCGGCATACTCGCTATCCTCGGGAAAAACGGTTTGCTCCCAGCCATTGCGAGTTGGCACTGGCAATTGGTAAACGATACCCAAGGCGCGGGTCAAGAAAGTCTCGCGCAGAGTGAAGAGGTCACGATAGTCACCCTGCTGATCTACAAGATGGTGCACTATCGTCTTCAAAGTCTGCTCCTGCGCATCGAGCGCCACGACCGGACTGAAGGCCGGGTACAGCTGAGCGTCTTTGGTCAAATCCTCGAATAAATCAAACTCGAGCATGTCGGCGAAGAAGGCCCGAAGGGCCTGCTCAAACTTAGATGAGGACATCAGACGCTCAACCTGTTGCTCCAGGCCCTCAGCGGTATTGAGTGCACCGCTCTCAGCCGCGGCCAGGAGAGCGTCATCCGGCGCGGAATTCGTCAGAAAGAAGCTCAATCGCTCCGCTTTTGAAAACGCACTGAGCGAATCGGGATTTTGTTCATCCACTTCTTCTATGCGAAACAAAAATTCTGGCGCCGATAATAGGCCTCGAAGAGCAAGGCCTAGGCCTACGTAATAATCCGCCACCAATTCAGTCGATCGCCGAGCCTGCTCTAGGTACCGTGCTATTTGCTCCTCTCGGAGTGGGCGTCGAAATAACTTCGAACCATAGTGCTCGATAGTAGTTCGCGCGCACTGCTCATCGAAGTCCGAATCTGCATCAGGCTCGCAAGTCATAAACCGAGCCCGATTTTCGGGGGCAAAAATGAAATCCACAATACCCGCCGCGGCATTGTCGTACTGCTCGAGACTGAACGGCGAAATGCCCGCTTTGCTGGTACCGATGGCAATCATATTATCGGCTCGAAGCTCGCGACCAAAGCGCGCAACGATGGGTACATCTGGCCCAAATATATCGGCGATTGTGGCGCGATATTGGGATTCAGTAAGCCGTCGGACGAGAGGTGGACCGCCCACGGGCGGTGGCTCACCTAGGGCACTGACGCCGTTTCTGTCTGAGGTACCGAATTCAGCGGAACAACCCGCCAAGTTTAGGATGACAATCACCGCAATAGCGCTGGCACGTGTAAGGTAGCCCACAGTAGATTGGGCAGTTTGCCTACCGAAGTTCAGGCCTCCGAATCGGCTCTTTCGAAGATCCATCAGAGAAGCCTCCCTGGAGTCAGCTCGCTGTTAAGACTTTTTGTCTCTACATCAACAATAAAGGCCGGTATGGCGGAAAACTCGTATTGCGTTGAGATCGCGGTAAAGAGGCCGGTTTCGGGATCTGGGAGCCCGTCGGCGTGCTCTTTAAGGGCATAGTAGCCACCGTTGCAAGTATGGCCAAGCACGAAAGCTGTGCCGTTCGCGGAACGCTCACGCAAAGGAGAGAGCTCCCCTTCGCTCGTCTTGCCGCTTCGGTAGCCATAAACGAAATCATAGAGGGCCTCTACCGGAGTGTAACCCGCAAGATAGCCGTTCAAGAGACCCTCTTCTGTTAGCGTCGCCACCACTCGCGCCTGCTGTAGCGGTCGCTCGAGGATCATACTGTTAACCACTTTGTGAAAACGCATATCGACGGGGTCGCTTGTGAGCACACCATCCACTAGGCGGGCAGTCGTCTCTGCGCGAAATCTCGGATCCTGACTTCGCGCATAGGTGGCATATGGCAATGCATCGCGTGCGGCGCTCAACTGTATGGGGTCGGCATTGGCGGCAATCACCACTTTTACTTCGTTATCATTCTTAATGTCGTCGAGCCCAGACAATTGAATTGTGATACCCCATGCACCGGTTTTCATTGTGGTGACAAAGTGATTCGACAACCCCTCTGACTGGAATGATCGACTGCAGCCAACGACACGAAAGAATTGATTATCGATGCCTCGATTTCCCTGAGCATCCAGAAAGTCGTTGAGACTCGCTCGTCCGTCGATATTGATACCGCGAACTTTGATGTCGCTCCGCTGAACCGTCTTAAAGTGCGGATCGGGCTGGGCGAGCTCCGGAAAACTACAGTAGTTCTTTCCTTCAGGGCTCTGAGAATAAATCCGCGAGTCGCGTCTCACTCGTCTGTTGAAATCGCCTTCGGTCTCACCCTCACCACGAACTATCCCATGTTCTTCGATATAGATCTCCACCACGTTCTTGCTCATCCCCGCAGGACAGGCACCGGTCTCACTGGCATCGGGCCCTAGCGCGTACTTAATATCCGACACAACGAAACCCGCCGCATCCCCCTGCATAAAGCGCGGTTCCGCATGAATCGCCACGGCATACATGGCTGCAATGATGCTAAGTGTCGCTGCCTTACTTTTTTTCATAATAGATAGCCCTCAACGCTGACGCTTAACCTGAGCGGCATCCACCGCACCGGCTTGATTGCCGAAATTGACCCGCAGATAGCTCGAGACCGCCGCAATCTCATCATCTGATAGCCGCTTACCAAACATTTTCATGGTAGTTCGGTTGACGGTAAACGGAGGGGCAGGCAAATGTGGGCCATACAGAATGACGTTAATGAGTGAGGAGGGATCATCGGCTTGTATAATGGGGTTTTGATTCAAGGTCACTCCGAGACCCGAATCCCCGGTTCCATCGGGCAAATGGCATGAACCACAATGCACCGTATACACCAATTCTCCGGCGGCGAGCTGCTCATCACTCGGGACAGACTCGATCACGTGCTCAACGGACTCTTGCGCCTTGAGGTAGATCGCCATAGCGTGAAGATCCGTGTCTGTCAGATGCTGAGTAGAGTGCATCACCACCTCGACCATCGGGCCGTGTACGACGGCCTTGTCGTTCTGACCTGCTTTCAGATAAGCGACGATATCTTCCTCGCTCCAACTCGCTAAGCCTCGCGGAGAATTGGTCAAGTTAGTCGCAGCCCAGTCACGGTAGAAGCCCAATTTTACTTTGTCTTGAATAACCGCACCGCTCAGCGCCAAATCGGCGCGCTCGGCTCCCAACGCATTCCGGGGGGTGTGGCAAGCACCGCAGTGTCCTAGCGCCTCTACTAAGTAGGCACCCCGATTCCACTCATCGGATTGGCTTGGATCGGGCTCAAAGGTCGCACGATCGTGAAACAAAAACTTCCAGGGCGATAGCAGGGCTCTCTGGCTATAGGGAAAGGATAACTCGTTCTCTCGCGCCCTAGCGTCAAATGACTCAACCGACCTAAAATACAAATACAGCGAAGCAAGATCGGAATCACTGATCTGAGCAAAGTCAGTGTATGGGAAGGCGGGATAAAGGTGTTCGCCATTGGGCCGCAGGCCCTCGCTCATTGCACGACGGAAGTCCTCAAAACGCCACGAGCCTATACCCGTCTCTGGATGGGGCGTGATATTCGTAGAGTATAGTGTGCCGAATGGCGTCTGAAACGCGACCCCGCCGGCATACGGGCTCTCGTCTTGAGCTGTGTGACAGGCATAACAATTGCCTGCCCTCGCTAAATAGGCACCCTGTTCAGCGGACGCCTCTGGGTATTGCACACGCAAATCTTCAGCGCCTAACGAATCGCTGATCAGCAGAGCAAGAGGCAATATAATAAACGCAATGGTTCTCAAGATTATCCTCTCAGCGCAGCCAATAATTGCTACTATCACTTCCTAATTTCTATCGTATAAATAAGATCACAGGCCTCACTATTATGCAACAATGTTGTTGACTTAAAAGTCATTTTGACGCTATTTTCAATCGCCTCAGCGAAAGCGATTCACCGACTCTATAAGAAAGGAATACCTATGATTGGCGCAGACCCCCTCGATTTAAAAGGACAGTTCGCTTTGGTAACAGGCGCAGGGCAAGGCGCAGGGCGTGCCATCGCAATCGCTTTAGCCAAACACAATGCGGGCGGAGTCGCGGTCAATGATTACCACCTAGATCGCGCCGAGGCCGTAGCACAAGAGATTCAAGCGCTGGGTGTCGCCGCCACAGCAGTGCAGGCCGATGTAGGCGACTATGAGTCCGTGGAGCGTGCCTTCGACCAAGCGCGGTCTGAGCTAGGCCCAGTTACCTTGCTTGTAAACAACGCGGGTAACGCCGGACCGACTGACGCCATGCGCTCGTCCCCTCTTTTCTGGGATACGGATCCAAACGATTGGGGCAGGTTCTTTCATACTAATCTTCACGGCGTGATGAATTGCTGCCATGTTGGGATACAAGATATGATTGCGGCCCAAACTGGACGCATCGTAACCACAATATCCGACTCAGGGCGCGTCGGCGATGCTCGGCTTGCCGCCTATGCCGCAGCCAAGGCCGGTGCTGCCGGATTTATGCGATCACTCTCCAAGGAAACGGGTCGCTACAACATCACGGCGAACTGCATCTCGCTATCGACCTTGGAGCCCCCGATGTCTCCGGAGCAAATGGAGCACTTTATGGCAACGGAGCGCACCAAGGCGCAGCTGTCACGCTATGCGATCAGACGCTTTGGCACCCCAGAAGATGTTGCCGGTATGGCCTTGTTTCTGTGCTCGGATGCGGGGGCTTGGATTACAGGGCAAACCTACCCCGTCAATGGCGGCTACTCCGTCACACAGTAATAACCAAAAGATTGGGCCGCTACCGCTCGCGACAAAAGAGCGGCAATCGGCAATCGGCAATCGGCAATCGGCAATCGGCAATCGGCAATCGGCAATCGGCAATCGGCAATCGGCAATCGGCAATCGAATGATCAAACTTGATCGAGTAGGTAGCGATCCAGCTCCTGATGCATATTCAGAATAATCTTTTCGTTATAATCGGCCAGCCAAGTCCGTGACATACCACCCGAGCGCATCCCTTTCTGCATTCTGGGAATATTGCCCAAATCCTGCCGAGGGATCAGTCGCACCTGATCCGGATCATAGGGGTCAGTCACATCTTCACAAACCGCTCGGGTTGGCGTCTCTTCCTCGCCTAGCGTAGTGGTCGACATGATCTCGAAAGTACAACGATTCGGATCATTACCGACTGGCAGGGCCCGATACACCATCATATTGCCGGCTGAGAAGAGCAGGCAAACGTTGGGGAACAGGAAAATCTCGCCACCCCACATGGCAAACGCTTCGGGTGTTGGATCTGGCAAGGCACGCTTTCGCTTCGCCGCGTCTTCGTAGATAACTCGCATAAACTCGCCGCCGACGCTCGAGCCTTCTGGTACCGACTGGCCTTTCAGTCCACGTAAAAGATCAACGTCTTTCTGCAGAACCTGAGCATCCATCCCGTCCACGAGCAACTGCAAACGGTCTGCCATAATATCGACCGGATCCTCTGTAGGCACTGCATCGGACTTTTCGCTTACCTTACCCTGCATGACCGAGCCGGTCTTACCCGCGTAAAACCGCCCGTGCCCACCTTCGAAGGCATCGTAAGCAATGTTGTAGTGCTGAAACGGGAAGTCGTCTGCTATCTCACTGCCGTAGATAAAATCGGCTGCTGCTGTCTCGAGCTGTGGGTGAGTAGCGGGAACGTGGTAGCCCTCATGAAAGGCCTCTTGCGCACACTTCCAATTGGCCTCGACCGGAATCCGCTTCCACCAGTAATTGCGCATGTGTTCGACGGCCATCATTTTCATCTTGTCTTTGATTGGCGCAATAAACTCGTCAAAACTTGGCGGATTACTCGAGAAATTAACAAACACAAAGCCTAAAAACTCACGGCAATGCATCTCCTTGAGCGGAACATCCGACGACTTTAGCTGACCGCCTTTGAACTCGTCTTTCGCCAGAATAAATTGGTTTTCGCCTTCGACATTCCAGCGCCAGCCATGAAACGGGCAAATAATGTTGCCTTCCTCGAAACACCCACTCCCCTCGCCCAACGCTGTTCCCCGGTGGGGGCAAAAATTAAAGTAAGCTTTAATCTTCTCTGGCGACACACGTACGACTAAGGCCGAGCGCTCGCCTACGTCGTATACCTGAAAATCATTCACCTCGGGTACCGCATCGACACGGCACGCTACCTGCCACACACGACTCCAGAGCTTTTCATGCTCCAAGGCCTGAAACTCAGAATCAGTATACCGACCTACCGCGATTCCATTGGCGAATGTTTGCCATTTATCGGGCAGATCAGCCTGCACAGCGAACCGCTTCACGCCCTCAACATCTGTGCCCATGCCACTCCCTAGCTGTTTTATTGTTCAACATCGATGTGCAATAGTAAAACTCAAGTTAGCGATGTGTTCAAGTAAAATCGAGTTGTAGTGAGGCACACAACCGAGTCAGCCCCCACTAAAAGCCAGCTCAAAATCAATCCAATCAACAGGAACACACGCCGTGGCTGGCCGACGCCAAATTACCAATGAAGACCTAGAGACTGGCGAACGCCTCGTAAGTAGCGATCGTTTTTCGCGCCTGTGTCAAGTGAGGCATATCGTACATCTTACCCCCGATCCCAACGGTACCAAGATCTGGGTTCGCCTCGAAAGTCGCCACGATCTCACGAGCCAACTGCACCTCGGATTGGGTAGGTAAGTAGGCCTCATTAATCACACTCACTTGCGCTGGATGGATAGCCAACCGCCCGGTAAAACCAGCCGATCGAGACGCTCTGCTTGACGCCAGCAACGCTCTGTCATCCTTGAAGTCAGCTAGTAATGTGTCGACGGCATTGACCCCCATCGCGCTCGCGGTAAGCAAAGTTTGAGAGCGCGCCATCTGGTACGTAAAATCTAATTCGCCGGTCGCGTTCTTATTGGTCGAGGCACCAACCGCGGCACTTAAATCTTCGGCTCCCCAACTTAAGCCATAAACACGTTGCGATTTAAAGCGTGCGTACTCTGCTAAACGAAGTACCGCCTCTGGGGTCTCCGTAACAAGAGGCAGGATTTGCGTCTGCCCAACTTCAATCTCATGCTCAGTTTCGAGAATCTCCAAGTAGTGTGTCAATTGCTGTACGCAAATTGGCGATGCGGCCTTTGGCAACATAAGGCCATCGGGGCGCAAAGGTATGACAGCAGCCAAGTCCTTCAGCACATGATCGGAATTGAGTGCATTGATGCGAACCCAAAGCTGACTTTTGCGATCAGAACGCGAACGATCCACAAAAAAATCAGCCAATACACCTCGCGCAAAGTCTTTGCGCCCCATAGCAACTGAATCCTCTAGATCCAAAATAAACGCATCGGCTGGTGTGGTATCGATTTTTGCCAGTTTAGCGTCGCTGTCGGCGGGCACAAATAAAAAAGATCGTAAGCTCATGGTTTCTTCCACATCGAACAAGATAACGGGGTTGGGTGGAATACAGAGTCCGTGCTCGGGTGCACTGCAAGTCCACTGCGTAAATACACTGTATCGGCAGTGCTTAAGTGCGCTGTAAATCCACCACTCGGGCGCACCGAAATTTCGGCGCTGAGGTGCACTGCAAACACACGGTTTATCTGCGCTGAAAATCCAGCAAGCAAAAGATGAGAGACTAGCTCCCTCATACTTTGCACACCCCAGATCAACTCAAATCAAAGGTGTAAGAGGGGTCAGTGAGGTCCCGCGCTCCCACCACTTTCGGGTCCACTGAGTCACCGAAGGGCAGCGGCGAACTGGGCAAGGATCCATTCCATTCAAGCACATTGCGCCGCGTTGTAATGCGCCACTCGCCGTCAATGCGAACAAGACGATCAATGTAGCGACCACCCGCTATCCAGTTACTGTCGTCGCGGTTACGACCAATAAATTGGTAATACACTTCGCTAAACGCGAGATCACCTTCGACTCGGCAAAAATGATTCGACAGCGTGTGCTGAGTTGAGATCTGCCCCTCGTGGTGCAGTTCGCGCGCCCAGTCGTACATATCGGCCGCCGACTTCGATAGATCGCCCACCGAAATCATCGCATCCTCAGTAAATGCCGACAAAAACAGGTCTCGATCGAAACGATCAAGACCTCGGCAAAACTTCAGTAGGCAGGCATGGATTGCAAACTGATCAGTAATGGACGTCATAGGACTTGAATCACTAGGCAAAGGCGAACGCTTCGTCGCCTTCCAGCTTGGTACGATGCATGCAACGGCCCGATCGCGGATCGTAGGGTGTGGCGCGATGCAAGGTACCGGTGTTATCCCATATCACCATATCCCCAACCGACCATTTGTGCTCATACACAAATTGCTCTTGAGTTGACCAAGCCAGCAATTCGGTCAGTATTTTGCGACTTTCCTTAATGCCCAGGCCTTCAACCTCATAAGCTGTACACCCTAACACCAGGGATTTACGACCCGAACGATGCTTCCAAACCAAGGGTAATCGCGCGTCACCAATATTCATCATGGCATTGAGCATCTGGGGATGCGGCTCAGGATCGTAGTAATACAAAGAAGCCCAAGCACCGTGCATGACACACATCTCTTCATACTTCGCCTTATCTTCGGCCGACAAATACTCGTAGGCGGCATACGTGTTACTAAAATGCGTCTCACCGCCTTTGTCGGACAACACTTTACCCGAGAGCAGGGACGCGAAGATCGGCTTATCGTTCATAGTGCCGTCTAAGTGCCAATACATAGATCCCTTCAGGTAATCCGCACTCGGCGTTTTGACTGGATCCAGCGTGATTTTATGCAGTTCTTCGCCGTTGTGTTCCGGATAGAGAGTACCTAGGGTTTTTGTGAACGCAATTTGCTCATCATCCTCGAAATCGATTTTCGGAAAAACGAGAACGCCTCGCTCCTCAAGCAGGTTGCGAATCTCTTCCGCATACTCACCGCTCAGCAGATCTTCTTTAGGCGACAGAACCCGGCTACCGATTTCTGGCTTAATTGTTTCGTGTTGTAACGCCATAACTCACCTCTTTCTTATGAACCTTCTTTATATCACCCTTTCAGCAATACAAAGAACAGAATAACCCTTGAGTCACTTATCGACCTGAAGTGCCTAATCGAGGCATAACCTGTAAAAGACAAGCACATTCCAATGCATACCTGCACGCTCGAGACCGTGTAGGACCCTGTTGTTTAGTGTACACCATTGTTGTATAGTCGCAAGACATTCTCTTGCTTCCCTTGTCAAAAAGGGAAGCCACAATAAATGGCGAAAGACTATGACCAAGCGAACTCTAGACTGCTCCGACCTTGACAAGATTATGGGCATTCCCATTCAGCCCGGCCGTCTACATGAACCGGTATCGGGCACCGACATCAAACGCTGGGCACAGGCCATGCGCTACCCAAACCGCTTGCATTACGACCCTGGGTTTGCGTCTGAAAGCCGCTATGGCAAATTAGTTGCGCCCGTTTCATTTCCTGTTGCCTGCGATGACGGTCACGGTACAGCGCCATCCTGCATCGGACTGGTACCGAACTCACATATGATTTTTGGTGGCGACGAGTGGTGGTTTACCGAGACTCGCGTCCACCCCGGAGACATGGTTGAGAACGAGCGCATTCCATTCGATTACGTCGTAAAGGAAACCTCGTTCGCAGGGCCCACCTGCTTTCAACGAGGCGATAACTTCTACCGCAATCAGCACGGCGAACTCATCTCAAAGCAGCGCTCAACATCCATTCGCTATAACCCCGAATGGGCTCGTGAGAACATCAACGAAACGGAAACCGAAGAACCCGTTTGGACGCGAGAGCAGCTCGTAGAGCTTGAGGACCGCAAATACGAATGGATCAAAGAGTTGCACAATCTCGGGCACGGTAAGCGATTTATCGACGATATCAATGTCGGAGATAAGCTCCCCACCCGCGTAATTGGACCACACAGCATCGCCAGCTTCACCACCGAGTGGCGCGCTTATTTATTTACGATTTGGTGCGGCGTTATTCGCCGAACCGATCTGGACATGGAAGCCCTGGGTTTTACCGCCGACATGGCAGGTAAAGAGCAAGACCCCGTACTCGAACTGGACAACCCAGAACTCACCGACGGCGCCTACATTGGCCCTTCACGCGGCCACCTCTTCCCCGAATGGGCGCGCCACATCGGCATGCCGAGAGGCTACGGCTATGGCGCTTCAATGGGCGCTTGGATTCTCGATTATTTCAGCGGCTGGGCCGGCGAGTGGGGTCAACTCGTTCACGTTAACGCCTCTTACCGCGGACCCGCCCTCACGGGTGACATAACCATTATGGATGCCGAAGTAGTCGAGAAATCGATCGATGAGCAAAGCCGCCACCTAGCGCACCTGAAATTTAAAATGACGACCCAAACGGGCAAAGTCATGGCAACCGCCACGGGAGAGGTAGCGCTACCGAAACGCCAGGGTGATTGAGTTCCACCTCGTTTTATCAACCCATAGAAAACCGGAGCCATAAGACTCCGGTTTTTTTTTGGGGGGGGTGGTCAGGACCTATCCATTAGACGGGGACCACACTTTACCTAAAACACACCGCCACGTGCATTCGTGCTCTCAGGACAAGGCTCACATATTGCGCATCATTTGCCACTTATCCTCTTCCATGTAGCAATATTCAACGTAGTGCCCAAGTGTCGCGCGCTCATCGATATATAAGTACTTCACAAAATCGGTTGCGCCCTCGAGC
>Ga0181559_10005030_pt1 | contig 12701 bp, 7 predicted proteins | sample 011ome_21_FD_133752 | JGI IMG/M metagenome (GOLD analysis project Ga0181559, IMG submission 133752) | Coastal salt marsh microbial communities from the Groves Creek Marsh, Skidaway Island, Georgia - 011508AT metaG (megahit assembly) | ecosystem: Environmental > Aquatic > Marine > Intertidal zone...
CGGCGGGGTACGAGCGCTTTGAGAGCGCTTTGTCGTCTGTTCCTTCGAGCGACTCTCGGTGCGCGGTCCGCGCGGAGAACGGTGACCCGCTTCTGCGCATGCGTCCCGCGAGACCGCCGGGCTCGGACCCGGCGGCGTACGATATTGTGACGGGCGCGGCGCGCGCGGCGGCGCCGTCGGCGTTTGAGCGCCCGGGCGCGGCGCGGAAAAACCCGGGGCTGGCGGCGATGGGTTTAGGGTCGAGGCGGGGGTTCGTCCAGCTCGAAAACGGCGATCCCGCGGCCCGGGCCGGGACACTCGGCGCGCGGAGAGTGGACACGACGCCCTGGTGAGGCCCGCGAGAGGCACGTAGGGGAACACGTAGGAAAACACGTAAGTAAAACACGATAGACTAGACTACGAAGGCTACGAAGGCTACGAAGGCTACGAGCTACGTAGAGCGTATGAGACGTGTAGCTATCAGATTCCGTACGGCTCGGCTAAACGGCTAAAAGTCATCTGCGTCCTCGATGTCCTCCTGCTCCTCCTCGTCTTCGTCCCCGGCGCGCGCGCGGTCCAGCCCCGAGTTTAGGCTCCGCTCCCCTGGCCTCGGCGCGCACCGCGCCCCCTGGGGGAGCCCCCCGACGCCGCCCGCCGCCGCCGGGTCCTCGCCCGCGCGCACCCATCGCGTGGGCAGGTACGGCACGCGCTCGGCGCCCTCCGCGCCGGCGCCTGCGATGACGCGCAGCATGGGCAGCGTCTCGGCGGCGGCGGCGACGCGGTCCGAGCCGACGGAGAAGTCCCCGCCGGCGGCGGCGGCGACCACCGCGCGCACTTCCCGCAGGTTGGCGACGGCGGCGCGGTGCGCCTTGGCGCTCTGCGGCCCCTTGAAGGCGCGGAATCCGCGAAGGGGCGGGCGCGACGGGTGCGGGGCGAAGAGCAGCCCGCGCGTCGCCACCGAGCCCGCCACGAGCTCGCCCACCGCGCCCGGGTCCGCGGGCGCGCCGTTCCCGTCCGTGAGCGTTCCAGTCGCGTTCAAGTCTCCCGCGAAACCGCCTCGCGCGCGTCCCGCCGAGGCGAACCACGCGGCGTCCGACAGGTACGCCGCGCCCGCCGCGGCGTCCTCGGCGGCGTCGTCGCGCAAGCCCTCCGGGAAGTTCTCGAACAGGAACGTCGTCGCGCGGTCGGCGCCGAACCGCGCGCGCGCGAGGATCGTCTCGGGGGAGGCGTATTTCGTGCGCGCGCGGCGGAACGTCGCGTGGAGCGGAAACGCGGGAACCGCGTTTCCGAACCAAAGCGCGCCGTCGGCGCCGCGCGCGGGTACGCCGGAGGAAAACGGAGCGGAAGGATTCGCGTCCGTCGCGTCTTCGCCGTTAACATCACTGACCTCCTCACTGTCATCATCGTCCCTCTTGTTGTACAGGATCTTACCCAGCGCGTGGAACACGGACAAACCTCGATCCCGACGCGCGCCCTCCGCGGCGGCGGCGGATGCGCCCTCCGGATGCGTTTTTTTAAAACCGTCGTCGTCGTTGGAACCGTCCGTCCCCGCGGCGCCGCGCCGCGCGGCGGCGGGCGCCTTGCGCTTCCTGCTCCCGGGCTTGGTCCTTTGTCCTTTGTCCTCCGCGCGCGCGCGCCCGCCCTGCGCCCCGCTGCGCCCGGCGGCGAACATCTGCAGGCTCGCGAGCGCGCAGCGCACGTCCCCCTCCGCGGCGGCGGCTATGGCGAGCAGTCCGGCGTCGTCCACGTCCACGCGCTCCGCCGCCGCCACGGCGGCGAGCGCCTTGACGATCTTCGGCGTCGTCGCCGGGTTCAAGGCGACCGTCGCGGCGCCGGCAGCCTCCATCGCCGCGACGATTCTCCGCGCGGTGAGTCCCGTCCCGAAGGCTTTCCTGTGCCCGCCGTTGGTGCCCCCGCCCCCGCCCCCGCCCCCGCCCCCGCCCCCGGCGGGGTTCGAGCCCAGGCCGCCGACGCCGCCGGCGTCCTCCTCGGAAACCGCGACAACCGCCGGGACGCGCGCCTCGCGCGCCAGGCGGACTAAAAGCTCGAGCGCGCGCCGGTGCTGGTCCTCGCCGCCGCCGACGGGCAGGTCCTCCACCAACAGCAAGGGCTGCTTCGGCTGCTTTTGGCTGCTTGTCGCGCCTCCGTGCCGTGCATCGTCGTTTTCGGCGGAGGGGGACCCGGCGCCGGCGAACGCGAGCGGCGCGTACCGCGACGCCCTCTGCACGAACGCGGCGAAGTCGTCGAGCTTGGACGAGTACGCCGGCGCGAGACTCCCGGCGCGTCCGTCCGCGAACGCGTTTGCGTGCTTGTGTTCGTCCCACAGCGTGGGCACGGGCGCGCGCCACTCGTGCACGCCCCGGCCGAACTCGCGCGCCACGAACCGCACCGCCGCGGTCTTGCCGCTCCCCGGCGGGCCCACGACGAGCAGAACGCGCGGCGACGCGGGATCTCGCCGCGGCGCGTCCCAGCCCGCGAGCCACTCGCGAAGGACATCCAGTTTCTTCTTCGCCACCACGAGCGTGGCCTCGCACGCGGGGACGTGCTTCGTCGCCCACAGCTCGAGGGACGGGTCGCGCGCCGAACCGAGCGGCCCAGGCTCCGCGCGCGGTCTCGGCGCGGGGGGCGGCATCGACGTCGTGTCGCTCAGATCCCCCGAAACGTTCGCAGGTGCCGAGGGAGGGTCCGCGCGGCGCAGGAGGTGCATGATGTTACCCGCGCCAGGCACCGCGGGCGCACCCTTCTTACGAGGACTGCGCCGCGTGGGGGGCGTGCCGCCCGACCCCCCCATGACGAGCACCCACGCCTCGCGTGCGGTCGACTGTGACCAATTCGGCGAAAGGCGCGCGAAAAACAACAAGCGCCGAAAAAGGAAAAGCGCGAGTTTCATCATAATTTCGTTGTTCCGAGAAGGGGACTTCAGAACTCATCGCGCGCCCCCGGGGGCGTCTCGCGTGGCGTCGGTCGAGAGGTGGGTCGATATGGACGTGTTTTGCCGGTGCGCTGGATGCCACGGGTGCTCGGGGGTCCGCAACCCCCTCGGGGGCACGTGCGACAAAGCTCCTCAGCGGTACAAAATAAAAGGCAAGTCGGGGAAGCCCGACCGCGAGGGCTTCCGCGCGTACTGCAAGCCGTGCCTGCGGAAGCAGGAGCAGGCGCGCGCGGCGCGTTCGAGCGCGACCGAGCTCGGCTTCGTCCCCGCGGGGTCTCCGAGCGCTCGCGCGTCGGGCCACGACCACGTGCCCGGCAACCGCCCGCGCATCGTGCTGTTCGGGGATTCCATCACCGAGCAGAGTTTCGGCGAGGGGGGCTTCGGCGCGGCGCTGGCGGACCGCTACCGCCGGCACGCGGATGTCCTTCTGCGCGGGTACTCGGGGTACAACTCCAGGGACGCCGTGGCGCTTCTCAAGCACGTCTTCCCGCTGGATGACCCCACGCCGCCGGTGCTGGTCACCGTCTGCTTCGGCGCCAACGACGCGGTGAAGGAGACGAGCTCCATGGCGGACGTGCAGGGGTGCCCGCTGCCGGAGTACGCCGAGAACCTGCGTTTCATCCTGCATCACCTCTCGCGGCTGGACCCCCCCCCGCGCGTGCTGGTCATGACCCCCCCCCCCGTGAGCGCGCGGCGCTGGAAGCGCACGTGCGAGGAAAACGCGTACCACGACGACCCGACGCCCGACCGGGACCTGAACCGCACGGGGCGATACGCGCACGCCGCGCTCGGAGTCGCGCGCGCCGCCGGGTCTCAGTCTCGACGCGGCGCCGCCTCTGGAGATTCGCCTCTGGAGGTCGCCGGTTTGAACCTGTTCGATAAGCTCGCCGGGGTGGAGCGCTGGGAAGAGACCATGCTGTCGGATGGGCTACACCTGTCCCGCGCCGGGTACGAGCTCGTGACCGCGCTGATGGTGGACGCGCTGGAGCGGACGCTGGACCTCGAGGCGGACGAGAACCCGTCGGATTTCCCGTCGTTCCTCGACGTCGACCACCGCGCGCCGAGCGCCAGCGTCGACGCGTTCGTCGTGAAAAAAATGCGCGCCGCGCGGGGGGAGGCGTTCGAGATGTGACGCGAGATACACGTAAAAACCTTAGCTAATTTTTACTCACCACGGCGAAGAAGCGTTCGGTCCTGGCGCCCTGTTCCCAGAACCGGTCGAAGTACGACTGCTCGTGCACCAAGTGGCCTGTGCCCTCGCCGGGAACGCCGCGGTACAGACGCACGCCCTCGATGTTCTCGAAGGAGGCGCCGCCGTTTTTCTCGTCTGCGTCTGCGGCCGCTCCCTCTCCTCGAGCGTCCCTCTCCTCGGCGCGCGGCTTCGCCGCCTCCGCGGCGAAGAGCGGCTCGCCCGCTCTCGCCGGGTCATCCCCCGCCTCCGGGTCGTACGTCAGCTCCGCGAGTGTCCGCGCGAGGTCGCGCATGTACCGGTGGTTGTCGCTGAACAGCGTGAGCCCCCCCCCCGTGACGAGCGCCGCGTGCGTCCGCCGGAAAAAGTCGGGCGTCAACAGGTGGAACTCGTTCACGGCGTTGGCGTCCCCCGAGTGGTGCGGCGGCTCCGGGAAGTTCACGAAGACGTGCGACACCGACTCCGGGCGAACGCGCTTGCGCAGGACGGACGCGGCGTCGCCGCCCATGGCGCACAAGTTCGGCGCGCCCTCGCACACGGCGCGGCTGAAGATGGAGTACACGCGGTCGTGCCGGAGCTCGAGCGCGACCCAGTCAGATCGTGGGTCGGCCAAAGCCTGCGCCACCGCCCAGTCGCCGTTCCCGGCGCAAATCTCCAACTTCACCGGCCGAGACCCTAAAGACGTTTCGGGAGGTATCCGCTCTTCGTCCGAAGAGCGCGTGTTTTCCTTGTCCTTCTTGTCCTTCTTGTCCTTCTTTTTGGCCTTCTTCTCGGTCTTCTCGGCCTTCGTCACGAACGCGCCCGGCTCGTGGGCACCGTGAGGCACGGGCCGCGTCTCGGCGTCACGCGAGAAGAGCGCGGCGAAGTCCACGCGGCCGTCGTCGCCGAACGCGCCGCGCAGGCGCGCCTTCGCCGCCGCGGCGGTGACCCTCGCGCTCACCGCGCACGCGCGTTCCAGCCCGAACGCGTCGCACAGGCGCACGTGCAGCGCGGTGACCAGCGCGTCCACGTCCGTCTCCGCGTCGTCCGTCTTTCCTATGCCACCGCCGCCGCTCGGACCCTCGACGCGGCGGTTTTCAAACACCAGCGCGCGAGTCAGATACTCGGCGACGTCGGGTTTTTCCTGCGCGCCCTTCCTGACGCGTTTCAGGAACCCGCCCACGCGCTTGAGCTCCAAGCGAAGCTCCGCGCGGGTCGTCCTCTTGTACGTCGCCGTCGCGGACGAGTCCGCGAGCGCGCCCGCGAGCGTCGCAGCCTTGACGTCCACGTTCGGGGCGCGCGTCTCCTCCGCTCCCCCGCCGTCGCCGCCGGCGCCGGGCTCGCCCAGCTTCAACGCGAGCGCCTCCGCCTCGTCCAGCGCGTCGTTGGCCCTCTCGATGGCCAGCCTGGCCGCCTCCGCCTCGTCCAGCAGCGCCGCGCAGTGCGCGAGGTTGACGTGCATGGCCGCGACCGCGTCCGCGGCCTCGACGTCCGCGCGCTGCGTCTTCTCGGGGTCGTGGAAGAACGCGCACGCCGCGCCGCGGTCGCAGCCGCCGGCGTTCCAAAACTGACACGGCGCCGCCGACGCGTCGCCGCCGCCGGCGACTCTGGCAGCCTTGTCCCGCGCCGCGCGCGCCGCCGCGTCCGCGATGACGGCCCTTAAGTCACCGAGGCTCAGGCTCTGCGACAGCAGGCGCGCCACCAGCTTGTACGTCGCGTCGTCGGGGACCACGGAGGCCCAGCCCGCGGTCGCCGCGCCCGCGTCGCGACTCGCCTTGATTTTTCGGTACGCCGCCCAGGCGCGCGGCGCGTCCCCGGCGCGCTGGCACACCCGCAGGAACGTGTTCACGGCTCGCGCGTCCAACTCCACGGGCGGCTTGCGGCTGGGCATCTCGTGATACACGAGCGCCTCGGCCTTGCGCACGTCCCCGGAGAGCATGTGCCCCTTGAGCATGGTGGTGTACACGACCACGTTCGGGGCCATCCCGGGCACGGCGTTCATGCGCCGCAGAATCTCCTCCGCGCCGCGCACGTCGCCCGAGTTGACGTAGGCGTTGAGCAGGGTGGCGTACGTGTAGCTCGTGGGTATCAGGCGCTCGTGCTTCACGAGCCGCCGGAAGTGGTTCACGGCCTTGCCCAGCTGCTTGTGCTGCGCCGCCGCCGCGATTTGCCGCGTGATAGCCTCGGCGCGGCTCCTCCGCGCTTCCTTCGCCGCCTCGGGCAGACGCGCCTCCTTCGAGCGCATCCACTTCTCGACGTCCGGCACGGTGGAGACGTCCGTGCGCTCGTCGTCGCGCCAGGGCGGCGGAGGCGGGCGGTCGCGAGGGGGCTTGGCGTATCCTCCCGGGGGCCGAGGGAACGCCTCCGGGGCGTCCGCACCCGAACCGCCGCGCGAAGCGGCGTTCCCGTCGGGGTCGGGTCCGCTCCATCCGTCGTCGGCGGTCGCGTCCGCGCCGTCGCCGCCGTCTCCGGCGTTCCCGTCACGACCGCCGAAGCCACCCTCGTCGTCCTCGCCTTCGTCCACGAACCGACCGGGATTCTGCTCCTTAAACGCGCGCTCGCGAGCCGCTCGGTCCGCAGCCTTCCGTTTCTTCCGCCGCTCCGCCTCGGCCAGCACCGCCGCTTCCTTGCCGCCGCCGCCCTCCTCCGCCGCGGCGATTTTGGCCTGGATCCAAGGTCGCTTCTTGCCCTTGCCCATGGTCACCGAGCAAGGCCGACGGCCCCGACACGAATCCGAGAGAAGGACACGAGTCGCGACGTGCCGTCCGGGCTCTCGGTCGTCCGCGCGCGCCGCAGTGAGGCGCACGCTGGAGGTGAGCGACGACACAGACCTCGCCAAGGACTTCTCCGTCAGTCATCTGCACTCGAGGCGTCCGATGCCCGAAATCAGGACACCTCTTTCGTGTGGGTCGACGAGAGAGCGCCAGCTCATCGGCAGTGTTTCGATAGCTCCGGAAGTGCCACTTCCGCGTGCACGGTCGTTCCGCCGTCACCTTCAGTCGCAGTCGCGCGCTCGTTCACGCGCGTCGAACACGCACACGCATCCCGCGCCGTCTTCCGCCGCGCCTGGTCCGCACCAGCCCCTCGCGGTCCCGTCCGACACGAGACACACGACGATAAAATGAGCACCCTCGCAGCCATCGCCGCGCCATTCGCGGGCGAAGCCGTCGCCGCGCGCCGCCGCGCGCCCTCGCGCGCGCGCGCCGCGCGCTCCGCGCGCTGCGCCGCGTCCGAGGAGGTGCGTTCTCAACCTTCGATTCCTTCGCGTCTCTCTCCTCCTCCCGGTCCACCTCCGCGTGCACCTCACCCGGCGGACCACGTCATCCGACACACGTTCGTGCACGCGCTGACGATCGCCATCTTCTCGCGAACGCGCAATCGAATGTACAAACAGCGTGACGCCGCTCCGTCCGCCACCCTCTCCCGTCGCGGGCTGGGCGCTGCGGCCGCCGCGCTGGCGCTGGGCGTTTCGTCCGCGCCCGCGCCCGCGCTGGCGGTGCAGGGCATGATCGCGGGCCGCGTCCCGGGCTTGGCTCCGGCGGACGCGAACGGCATTCGGCGGTACACGCGGCCCGAGGGCAAATCCGGCGGGCACGGCGTGGGATGGACGGAGATCACCCCGTACACGTTCGACGTGTACGAGGGCTGGGAGGAGATCCCCGTGTCCATCGCGGACCCCGGTGGGACGGAGATCGACGTGCGGTTCAACAGCGAGACGGACGGCGGGCTGAAAGTCGTGCTCGCGCCGGTGCTCCGCTTCGCGGACGTGCAGGAGGGCACCAACCCGACCATCGAGGAGCTCATCCCGTTTGAGCGGTTCATGGCCGGGTTCGGGCCGGAGCTGACGCAGAACCCGGTGGATGACGACATGATCGTAGACAAGTTCGTGGACACGCGCGACGGCCTGACGTACTACAACTTCGAGCTCAAAGACCACACGCTCGTCGCGGCGACGGTGTGGAAGAAACGAGTGAACATAATATGCCTAAAGGCGCCGTCGCGGCAGTGGCGGACCAGCGCGGACAAGTTGCGGAACACCATGAAGACCTTCAAGGTGCTCACCGCGCAGGCGTAAAGTCGTATAAGCGGTGGGCACTTTCGTGCGCGGCGGTAGGGTGTGACTGCGTACGCTTTCGCTTCATGAATCGACGCGTACGGTATCGTACGTAATCACGATTAAGACGGTATCGTTTTTTCGTAGCTCTCTGCTTCGCGCGCGTCGCGCCGTCAGTTGTACGTCACCATCCCGCGCCCCTCGACGGACGGCAGGTACGCCTTGGCGTCGCGGATGCCCTTCTTCTTGGCCACCTTCCCGACGAGCTTGCGCACGCGCTGCTGGTCCGCGTTCTGCGTCCTCGCTTTGATCTCCGCGGGGTCGATGGTCAGCTTGGGGCGCACCTTGTAGTCGAGCGACTCAGGCTCGGGCACAACCGCGTGGTAGCGATACCCCGACTCGCCGTACTTGGGCCCGTCGCGCGTCTTGGCCGTCAGGTCCTGGTCCTCCGTCGCCGTTCCGCCCGCGACAGCGTTTTTGCGTTTCTTCTTCTTCGGCCGGTCCTCCTCCACCTCCACCTCCTGCCGCAGGTCGCGGTACTGGCTCGAGAGCTCGTACACCGGCCGGCTCCACTTCTCCACCAGGTCCTTGCACTTCTTCCGGTTGGCGGGGGTCTCCTCCGGGAGCCCGCTGAGGAACATGATCATGCGCCCCAAGCCCGAGCGCTTCAGCTCCTCCTTCCTGTCCGTGAGGTCCGTCTCGATGGGCAGCGAACGCACGGCGTCGATCACCGCGGTGCGCACCGTGGTGTTGGGCAAGTTGTGGTCGGGAAGCAGCGCGAGCCACTGCGCCAGAACCTTGAGCAAGCCGTGCCGCAAAAACACCTCGTGCAGATCAACCTCCTTGAGCTTCGCGGTCATCTCCTTGAGCATGCGCAGCTTGTGCACCGCGGGGCGCCCGGCGGTGACGGACTCGCGGTCCTGCTCCGTCGCCACCTCCATGCGCGCCAAGAAGTTGAGCACCTCGGAGGTGATGGCGGCTTCGCTCTGGCGCGCGCGGCCGCCGCGGCCGCCCTTGCTGCCGAACAGCTTCTCGAGCTCGTCGTCATCCTCCTCCGCCTCGGACGCCACCGGGGATGCCTCGTCGTCGCTGCCGTACCGGTCCTCGGGGGCGACGTCCGTGTCGTCGATGAACGCGTCGTCCGTGGCGTCGCGCTTGGGCTCCGTGTCGTCCTCGTCGTCGCCCACCAGCTTGTCCCACACGCCCTTCTCCCTCGCGGAGATGTCCTTGGATTTGCCGCCCTTTTCCTTGCGGCCGCGCCTCGGCTTCGCCTTCGTCGCCTTCTTGTGCTTCGAGCGCGCCGTCGCGATTTCGTCGTCCGTGTCAGTATCGTCGTCGTCGCTCGACTCCGCCTGCGCGGGGGGAGGCGCGGGCTGGTCGTCGTCGGAATCGTCGTCGTCCCCGAAAAGCTCGTTCATGATCGCCGCCTTCTCCTCCGCCGCGGGTTTCGTCTCCGTCGCCGCCACCTCGCGGGGGGGGGAGTCATCGTCGTCGTCGTCCACCACAGGCGACATCGTACGAGAGAGAAGAGTGTCCTGCTGGTGACCTTCCTCGCGCGTGCGCGTGTGGCGAGAAGAACGCGAGGGGCTCGCCCCGAGATCGGCGGTCGGAATCGGACGCGCCTCGGGCCTTGCTCGGACCTCGGAGCCGCGCCAGAACTTGTGACTGTTTGCACACGCGCGCTTTTGCGAGGTGTTTTGCCGCAGGAGACATTTTTTCACATTTTTTCAACACATACGCGATCTCTTCGCCGGTGCCACCCACAGGCGCGCGCGAGGCCACGCGCACGATGTCGAGAGACGCGTCGTCTCCCATGTACGACGCCGAGCGGTATACGCGCGCGACTGTCGGGGAGTCCCCCAGCCTGCTGGCGAACAACCTCACCGCGGGCCCGTCCACGCTTGCGTACGTGCACGACACGCAGGCTCTGCTGGTGCCTCTAGAGCCTCTGCTCGCGGGCGCGCGCACGGAGAAGCTGCCCATACTGACGAAAGGCGGGAACCGCACCGCGACCCAGGTCAAGGCGGTGACCCTGGGCGCGTCTTCATTCTTCGTGGTCTGCACGGTCGAGGGCGTGCACTTCTTCGACGAGCACGGGTACGAGCGCTTGCACTACCACGCCTTCGCCGAAAACCGACACGCGGGCGTCGACGCGGATGGCGTCGTTTCCGGCGACGGCGGCGGCGTCGCGCGGATGTGCGGACGCGGCGTGTGCAGTTCGTGTTCGCGGGACGGAAGGGCGCAGGTGCTCGTCGGCACCACCACAGGGGACGTGATGGTGTTCGAGTTCGACGGTGAGTCGTTCCGGAAAACGGAAGACGACGTCTCGATCGAGCCCGGTCGCCGCGTTCCCGTCGCCGACGTCGCCACCGAGGTGGATTCGCGGCGGGGCGCGTTTCCCCCCGACTCCGCGCTGAGCGTGGAGGAGCAGTGCGTCGCGGTCGCCGCGAACGACGCCGGCGTGATCGTCGCGTGGGACGTGTTGACCTCCGACTCGCTAAAGAGGACGTTTGCCGTGACGCGGCCGGGCCCGATCACGTCGCTCGCCGTACGAAACGGCGTCGCCTGCGCGGCGGAGAGCGGCGGCGCGTTGTGTTTCCTGTCGTTGCGCTCGCGGCGCGTCTTTTGCGAAACGCAGGCGCACGCGCGCTTCCTGAGCGCCGCGGCGATACACCCGCGGCGCGACGTGCTCGCGACCGTCGCCGAGGACGGCACGATCGCCGTCTGGGGCCTGCCGACGGAGGTCACGGGCGCAGCTGACGCAGAGCTGATGGAGCGCGATGCCTCCGCGATCGCGAGGCACAACCCCCTTTTGCGGTTCGCCGCGCGGTGGCCGGATGGAATGCTGACGGGCGTCGCGTTTTGCGGCGACGGAGACGACGCCCTCGCCGTCTGCGCGTACGACGAGACGGAAATCGTGGCGTGGCAGTAGTCATTCATCGCACGTACAAGTAGTCTTCTATTATTAGTGCGCGCATCACGCGTGCGGTTCACTCTATGCTTAGATATCTACACGCCGCTCGCGGAGTTGTCTCCCTTCTTCTCCAGCCTCTTCCCGACCATCCCCGCCATCTGCTGGTAAAAGCGCACGACTTTCGCGTTGCCGGCGTATTTGGCCATGTTTTTGGGATCGCGCGCCACATCCTCCACCGCCGCCATGACCTCCGGGTCATCGAACCCGGTCATCAGCGCCTGGTTGCCCATCACCTCGTCCACGGTCTCCTTGTCCGGCTTCAGCGTCTCCAGGAGCTCCTTCTTCATCTTCGCGGCGCTCTCGCTGCCCTCCACCTCGACGCGCATGAAGTCGGGGATCGCCGCGCCGCCCGCCACCGCGCTCTTCTTGCCCTTCAGGAAAACCATCTCCGGCTCGTCGGGCTTCGCGGTCGCGCGCTTCGGCCGAGGCGCGTCGAAAAACCCCTTCTTCATCCCCGCGGCCGGCGCAGACTTCCTCGTCGCGCTCGCAGGCGGCTTCGCGGAAGGACCCGAGCCCGAAGGTGCCGACGACGCGCGCGCCGCGCCGGTCGACGCGGACCCGCTCGGTGCGCTCGAATCGGCACGCGCGGCGTTGACACGCTCGGCGACTCGGCGTCGCAAGTTCAACGCCTCCAGCTGCGCGGCGGCGCTCTCCAGGGGCGGGGGCTCGTCGTCGCTGTCGGAGTCACTCGCGCCCGCGGGAGCCGCAGCCGCAGGGGCCTCCACCCGCGCAGGGGGTTCATCCTCGATCTCCTCGAGGACCGCCATCCTCGCGCGATCGCGAGTGGCGGGGAAGCAGCCGGCGGTCGTTTCGATGAAACAGTCGCGATTTCGTTTCGTTTCTGCTCGTGCGTCGCCCGAAAGCAGTGCTGACTCGACCCGGGTCGCTCGCGCTCGCCTCCACTCGCGCGCGCGCCTCTGCGGACGCACACGACGCCTCGGGCGTGTCGTGGTCGCGTCTGTGGACTGGGCTCGTGCATGTCCTCGGCGCCGCGCGCTTGCTACCCCCCCCGCGCGCGCCTCGGACGCGCACCGAGCCCGAAGTCGACGCTTCGGCGGTCGCGATCGCGCGCCGAGCGGGGCTCGCGCTTCGGGTTCCAGGAACCGTCGGCGTCCACGGAGACGCGCACACACGCTGCCATGCCCGCACGTGACCCTCCGATCGCGTTCGAGGCGACGGGCGAGTGGTACGACGGCGAGATCCGCCGGTTCGTCCGGCTGGACAACGAGAACCCGCCCGAACGGCGGGGCGTGGTGTTCGTGGGCTCGTCCATCTTCCGCGAGTGGCGCGAGGCGCGCGACTTCGCGGCGGACCTCGCGCCGCTGCCGGCGGTGAACCGCGCGTTCGGGGGCTCGACCGCGCGGGACCAAATGCGGGACGACATCATGGATGCCATCGTGTTCCCGCACGAACCGCGCGTCTTGGTGTACTACTGCGGGAGCAACGACCTGAACGAGGGCGAGTCCCCGCGGCGCATCCGCGACGCCTTCGCGACGTGGAGCGAAAAGGCGCTCGCCGCGCGCGACGTCGGCGCGTCGCCGAGATCTCGTCTCGCCGGTCGCGACGACGCGGCGCTTTCCACGAAACACGAAAC
>Ga0181559_10005031_pt1 | contig 12698 bp, 2 predicted proteins | sample 011ome_21_FD_133752 | JGI IMG/M metagenome (GOLD analysis project Ga0181559, IMG submission 133752) | Coastal salt marsh microbial communities from the Groves Creek Marsh, Skidaway Island, Georgia - 011508AT metaG (megahit assembly) | ecosystem: Environmental > Aquatic > Marine > Intertidal zone...
AAACGGGACGGGATCGGGCGAGGCGCGGCGCGGCGACGACGGCGAGACGACGCCACCGACGCGGGACGTGCGTCTGAACGCCACTATCAGTTTCGACGCGAACGGGCCGGTGAAACCCCTGCGTCTGCCCGTCCACGCGCGCGCGGTGATCGCCGCGCTGGCGGTGGATCCACCCGAGCTCGACTTTGGCGAGATCGCCGCGCGCGACCGCGGCGACCACCTGGTGACCGTGCGCAACCTCAACGACGAGATGCCCGTGGACTTTGCGTTCGCGAGAGGCGCGTTCTTCAAGCCCGAGCCCAGTCAAGGGCGCGTGCTCCCGGGCCAGACCGTGAACGTGGCCATCGCGTACGAGCCCAAAGCCTTGGGCGCGCACGCCGACGCGCTGGCCGTGCGCGCGCTCGGCCTCGCCGAGGCTTCGGCGGGCGAAGGCGAGAAGGTGACCGTCTTCGAGACGTCGCTGATGTGCCGCGGCTCGTGCCGGGACGCGAAGTTCGCGATGAGCGGCGGGATCTCCCGCGCGATGCCCGGCGGGCTCACCGCGACGCCCGCGGACTTCGAGAAGGCGCGCAAGTACGTCAACCCGGTGGACGTGGCGGCGCAGAAGGAGACGCGCCGCCGCGAACGCGCCGATACCCTCGCGCGCGTCGGCCGAAGCGGGACCTCCACGGCCTCCACGGCTCGCCGAGGATCGCTGGTCGATCCCGAGACGGCGGCCCGGTACGCGCGCGACGCGAGAGACCTGAACGCCAAGGACGCGTTCACGCTGGACGAGGCGGCGCGCAGGGCGGCGCACCGCGAGGGGTACGCGGCGTACATCCGGAGTTCCCGGACGGCGCGGATGCGCGCGGCGGATTCGGCGGCGGACGACCCCGCGGACCCGACCAGCCTCGGGTTGCGGACCCAGTACGACCTGAAGAAACCCAAAGGCGGCGGCGCGGGTTTGGGCGCATTTGGGGGCTCGAGGGCGCATTCGACCGACCTGGGGCCCGCGCTTCCCCGCGCGGACGAGCCTTTGTGGATCGACCCCGCGAACGCCGCGAACGCCGCCGAGGCGACGCGCGGCGGCGCGCGGTCCGAGGCGCGGCGGAGCGCGCCCGGCCGGGCGAATCCGAAGATTCCGTTCTCGTACCTGCGCCCGCGGAACCGGCCGCAGCAGGCGGTGGAGGCGGAGACCTCCACCTCGGGCGGCGGGCCGCGCACGCAGCACGCCCCGGAGCCCGCGACCGCGGCGCAGAGACGCGAGTGCGCGCGCGTGCTTATTCCGGCGGAGATTGCGAAACTCTCGGCGGGGCCGTCTCGGCTGGATTTCGGGTCCGTGGCTGGCGGGTCGACGCATGTGAAGTACTTCGCTTTCACCAACGGCACCGCGCAGGCGGTATCCGCGCGCCTGGAGCTTCGACGGGGCACCTCGGTGGTTTCCGAGGCCATCACCGCCACCACCTGCGTTTCCTCCGTCTCCGAATTGGCCCCGATTGAGCCCTCCGACGAGTGCGGCGTGGTGAGCCTGCGCGGCGGCGCCTCGACGGAGACGCGCGTCGTTCCCGCCGGGGACACCGCGCACTTCGCGATCGTGCTCGAGGCGCTGAACGGCGACGAGCACCGCACGCCGTTCAAAGAGACGGTGGCGTACACGGTCAACGACAACCCGGGGACGCTGTTCTCGTTCGACGTCGTCGCGGAGGTGGTTCCCGCCGCGCTGGACCTGGACTGCGAGACGAAACGGTTCGCGTTTGAAAAGAACGACGACGCGTCGTTTTCCGTCACCGAGACGATAAAAATCTCCAACCCCAACGGCGACCCCGCGCGGTTCGCCTGGGACGTGCCCTCCGGGTGCGCGTTCGACGTGCACCCGAGAGAAGGCGAGGTGCCCGGGCGCTCGGCGGCGCACGTCGCGATCACGTGGACGCCCTCTGAGGCGCGCCGAGAGGACAAAAAAAACGAGACGACGCTCGAGATGTACGTCGCCGGCGACGCCACGCCGCGCGCGCTGCGGTGCGTCGGCGAGTGCGGCGCGCCCGCGCTCGGGTTCGCGGAGAAGCTGCTGCAGTTCGGATTCGTGCCCGCCGGGCTCCCCGCGCGGCGCGTCGTGACCCTGCGCAACACCGGCGCGCACGACGCCGTGTTCGCGGTGGACGACGCGCACGAGGCGCGGCTGGAGGACGTCTCCGTGATCGCCGCGACGCGCGTGACGATGGAGCCGCGGCGCGGGCGCGTACCCGCCGGCGGGCTTTTTGATGTTGACGTGCTGTACGCGAACCCCAGCGCGGGGAAGCACAGGTCGCACCTGGTGATCCACGTGCGCGGGGGGAAGACCGTGCGTCTGCCGGTGAGCGTCGACGCGATCGTCCCGGATGTGCGCGTCGTCGAGCCCGCGCTGCGATTCGGCGACGTCCACGTGGGGTCGACGGCGACTGTCGCCGCGACGCTGCGCAACGACTCGCCCGTCGACGCCACGCTTTGTTTGGACGCGCGCTCGGCGCCGTATCTCTCCGCGTCGTGCCCCACCGACGCGTGGTCCCCGGAGGTGTACGACGACCCGCCGTGCGCGCAGATGCCGCGCTCGGAGCAAAACGTGCTCGGGCTGATGGGCAACCGAATCGTCAACGCGCTCGTCGCGCGCGGCTCCGCCGTCGCCGCCGCGCGCCGCGGCTGGGGCGAGGACAAAGGCGGGAACCGGTTCAAGATTCGCGTCGCCCCCAACTCGCAGTTACGATTGCTGATCGCGTATAACCCGAAACAAGCGCGAGAGCCGTTCGAGTTCTTCCTGCCTCTGTACCAAGAGGGCGTGCCCGTGGAGGAGCTCGTCCCGGAGGACCGCGTCGACTTGCGCGAGTGCGAGTCCCGGGCGTCGCTGCTCGCCGTCCGCGCGACGGCGCGAGCCTCCGAGCCGCGCGTGCGGCTCACCGCGCTCGCGTCGCTCGCCTTCGGCGCGCGCGTCGCGGCGCGCGAGGGCGCGCGGAAAACCGAGCACGTCGCGTCCTTCTGCCTCGAGCACAACGGCCGAGAAGAGGGCGCGATCGACTGGGAGCTCGGGAAACCGGCGGACCCCGAAGGCGTTTTCGTTTCGGCGTTTTCGTTTAACCCTAAACGCGGAACGGTGCGGCACGGCGAAAAGATTGAAATCGCGTGCGCGTTCGCGCCGTACGACGCGAGGACGTACCGCGCGACCGTGCCTGTGTTCCTTGACGCCGCGAGGGTTTCGGGGACGGAAGAACCCGCGCGCGGCGAAGGTTCGAAAACGAAAACGCCCTATTTGACCCTGGACGTCTCCGGCGAGGGCGTGCGGCCTCGGCTGGACTTTGACGCTCGCGAAGTCACGCTGGCGCCGACGCCGCCGGGCGTACCGACGACGCGCCGGTTTCACCTGGTCAACCGCGGGTACGCGAACGAGCGCGTGTCGCACCGTTTGCCGAGCGACACGAACAAAATCGACTTGCGCGTCTCGTATCCCGAGGGCACGCAGATCGGCGTGGCGCGCCCGTCGTTGCCGGTGGACGTGACCTTCGTGTCTCCCGTCCCGGTGAGCTTCACGGCGGCGATCGACTTTCTGGACGAGGAGGGCAACCGCTTCTGCGTGCCGTGCTCGGGCGTCGCCGACAACTCAGCGCTGACGCTCGAGAACTTCGTGGACGTCAACAACGCACGCGGCGAGGTGGACGATCGGCTGGTCGTCCAACTCGCCGCGGCGGCGGCTCCCGTCGGCGCGTCCTCGGCGCTCGCGTCTGCGCAGGCGAAGTTTGCGCGACGCGCGCGAAAAAAAGAAACGCTCCCGCCGGACCTCGCACCCGTCGTGCTGCGCGACGCGGCTTCGCTCAAGACGCCCTCGCCGTCGGAGGCGGAGCGCGCCGGCACGGACGGCGCGGCGCTGGCGCTGTGGCTGGAGGCGACGACGCCTCGCGGGCCCTTCTCGCGCGAGGACTTGCCCTCCTCGCTGCGCGCGCGCGGGGGGCGCGTCTTCGTGGACCTCGTCGAGTTTTGGAGCGGGCGCACGTTCCTGGGCAAGACCCTGAACGCGTCCCCGGACCCGCGCGCGCGCGCGCAGCAGACGCTGCGGCAGTACGAGGCCCTGCTGACGCACCTGAAGAGCTGCGGCGCGACGCTCGCCGGCGTGCGCCCCGAGCTGCTCATCGACGGCGACGACTTCCGCCGGCTGGCGCGCTCGTACGCGCGGCAGATTGAGCACGGGGAGGTGACGCACGTCGAGGCGGATCGCATGCGGCTGTGGATGGCGCTGGACGTCGACCCGCCGGGCCGCGCGCGGCGGGGGCGCCTGGCCGCCGCGGCGTGGCGACAGGCGGTGATGCAGGCGATCAAGGTGTTCGTGCTGGCGCGCGTCGCGCCCCGCAAGAAGCGCCCCGCGTCCGACGCGCCCGACGTCGCCGGGGAGCGAACAGACGACGAAACACAAAAACCTTCGACAAAAACCTTCGACCCGCGGGACCCCGCGGGTTTGACCGGCTCCAACGCGTTCAACGCGTCGGAGCAGATTCTGCTCCGGTGGCTCACGAAACACCGGCGTATGGTTTTCGGCGCGGACGCGCCGCGCGTGACGAACTTCGGCGCGGACTTGAAGGACGCCTCGGTGTTCTACGCCGCGATCGCCGCGCATTGGCCCTCGGTTTCACAGACGCACGGCGCGCGGATGGCGTTTCCGCGGATGGCGAACGGCGACGTCGTTCTCGGCGACGCCGCCGCGGAATCCAACGCGCGCGTCGTGTTGGACGCGCTACAGACGCTGCGACAGAAGTACGCGGACGTCGCGGACGCGCGCGTCGTCATCACGGACGCCTCCCCGAGTGAGCGCGTCTTGTTCTCGCTGTTTCTTTTCCAAACGCTGCCGACGCTCATTCCGAAAGCCACCGTGTCGTTCGCCTGCCGCCTCGGGGCGGTGACGAAGCGGGACGTGGCGCTGACCAACCCCTCCGACGTCGCCGTCGCCTACCGCGCGCGGCTCGTCGGGGCGGAGACCGCGACGAAGCAGTTCGCGCTCGAGCAGTCGACAGTGCGGTTGGGCCCCAAACAACAAGCGGCGCTGCGCGTGCTGTGCTCGCCCACCGTCTCCAAGGCGGAGGAGGACGCGAACGACGTCGGAGACGTCTCCGACGCGACGCGTACCGACGACGTCTCCGACGCCTCAAAAAAAAAACCGACGGCGCGGTGTTTCCTGGTGTTGTCCTCCGCGCGCGAGTCGAGCGCTTCCGGCGCCGCCGCGTCGACGCTGGTGTTCGCGCTGGAGGCATCGGTGGACGCAGACGCGCCCGTGCGCTCGGAGACGTTCGCGGCGCGGTGCTACGAGATGACCACCGCGACCGTCGCGGTGACGAACCCGTTCCCGGCGGATTGCGAGTTCGCGGTGACGTGCGTGAACCTGCGCCGGGACGATCCGCGCGCCGCCGAGGCGTTCGCGGCGATGGACGCCGGCGACAAGGAAAACGGCACTAAAACAAACGCGAGGCGTAAAGCGAAAGACGTCGGGACACGAAACCGTCGGGACACCCTCGTGTCTGTCTCCCGCGAGACGCGATCGAAAGACGGGTCGGTTCGCAAAACCCTCGACGCCGACTTGGTGGCGGACGCGTTGCCGCGCGTGCGCCGCGAAAAGTACCCCGGCGCCTTCGGCGCCGAGCGCGTCGCCGCGCGCGTGCGCGGCGGCGCCGCCTTGACGGTGGACGTGGCGTTTCTGCCCTTCGCGATGGGCGCGCACGTCGCGCACTTAATTTTCGAGGACGTGGACCACGGGCGTTTCGTGGTGGAGCTGCTCGGCAAAGCCGACCTGCCCCCCCCCGCCGCGACGGTGCGCGCGGAAATCGAGGTGCGGCCGCAGACGTTCGACGTGGCGGTGGACCACTCGAACCCGCCGTTCGAGCGCGCGCGGCGCCTCTTTTTGGAAAAGCACCCCGGGCGCGCCGACCGCGCGGAGGCGATGAAGGCGCGCCATGCGCTCGACGCGTGGCCCGCCGCGATCGAGTACGCCGCGCTCTCGAACAGCGCCTTCGTGGACGTGGACGAAACCGTGCGCGTCGCGCGGAGCGCCCTCTGGCGCGCGCCCGGCGCCGACGCCGCCGACGGAGACGGGACGCCGCGACCGCCGCGACTGAGCGACGACGCGGGCTCCGTGACGGAGCCCGGTGGCTCCGTTGTCCGCCCTATGCAGCTCGGCTTGACGATCCGCGACGCCGGGACGTATCCCGGTGTCGTCGTGCTCGGGTCGATCCACGACGTGCGCGTCGTGGCGTTGGAATTCGCCGCCGGGCTGAAAGATGAACGCGCGATGATCGAATTCGCGTGCGCGGCGCGCGGAACCGTCGCGCAGGAGATCCCGCTCGTGAACGGCGGCGACCGGAGCATGGTCGTTAAAGCCTCCGTCACCGGTCCGGACGCGTCCGCGTTCGTGGGCGTGGGCAGAGACATCGTCGTCGCGAAAGGCCGGCGAGACACTTTCCCGCTCGCGTTCAAGCCCTCGCGGCCGGGCGCGTTCCACGCCGCGCTCGTCCTGCGCACGTCCGGGTCGGGGAGCGGCGAGAGCGGCGACGCCGGCGAGAGCGTCGCGTACGCCCTCAAGGGTTTCGCCGCGCCCCCCGAGGCGGAGTCCACGATGGTGATCCACGCCGTCGCCAGGGAGACCTGCCGCAAGTCGTTCGCGGTGCCGAACGTCTTCGGGCGCGCGAACAAACCTGTCATGTACGCGGTGGAGTGTGACCTGGATTTCGTCGGCGGCGAGCCGACGTGCGCGGCGCCGAAAAACGGCGACGCGTTTTACGAGATGGACCTCGCGCCGATGAAATCGGGCGTGTTCCGCGGCGCCGTGCATTTCTCCGCCGCGGGGGGGCACTCAGTGTGGTTCGCGCTCGAGGTGCGCGTCGCGCGCGCTCAGCCAGAGAAAATCGATTTCTCAGCCGGAGATATCACCGACGGAGGAGACCTCGTCGACCTTTCGCCGAGCGACACCGGTGAGCGTTCGACGTTGCGTCTTCGCGCCCCCGTGCGCGTCGCGGCGACGGCGCGTTTGACTTTGGCCAACCCGCTGGAAACGCCGGCGGTTTTCCGCGCGCGGTGCGAAGGGCACGGGCTTCTCGGCGCGCCGACACTGACGCTCCCCGCGAAAGGCTCGGGCGCGTACGAGGTGACGTACTCGCCACTCGTCGCGGGCACGACCCGAGGCTCGGTGTCGTTCACGCACGACATCCTGGGTGAGTTTTGGTACCCGGCGACGTTGGTCGCCGAGGAGGCGCCCGTCGAGGAGGCGCCGGTCGCCGCCGCCTCGCTCGGCGGCGCGCCCGCGCTCGTGAAGCTGCGGCTGCGGAACCCCACGGACGAGCCCGTCGAGCTGGCGGTGGCGTGCGACGACGTCACGGGTGTCTTCTCCGTGGTGGACCCGGCGACGCGCGTGTTGACGCTGGCGCCGTTCGAGAAGGGGAAAATCACGGTGGCGTTCACGCCGTCCGCGCTGGACGTCCCTCGCGTCGCGGAGGTGTCCGCGACGAGCGCCGAAGCCGGGACGTGGCGGTGGCGCGTCTCGGGCGTCGGGAGCGCGCCCTCCGCGCCCAACGCGCCCACGCGCGTGTTCGTGACGCTCGGGCAGAGCGGCTCACACGCGGTGACGTTTCAGAACCCGTTCGAGCATGCCGTCTCGATCACCGCGGCGCTGGAACAAGAGGCGAGTCAAGGTGGCGAGGAAAGGTTCGAGCTCCTGCAGAGCAAAGCCTCGTCGCGGGGCGTCGTTGTCGCCGCGCGCGCCAGCCACGCGTTCCCGTTCCGGTTCAAGCCGAGCGCGATGCGCCGCGCGGAGGCGACGCTGGTGGTCACGAGCGCGGCGCGCGAAACACAGAAGCACAAAAAGCCGCTCGCTAAGCCATCGGCGCGCGCGCCCTCGCTCACCTGGCGCTTCCCGATCGTCGGCGAGGCCGAGGCGCCCATGTCCGGCCGCGAGCACGTGCTGTTCGGCAAGGCGCGGCGGCGCGCCGAGATGGGCATGGCGGTTTCGCTCAAAGGGCTCGAGGTGCTCGCGTCGGACGTCGTCGCCGACGCGGAGGGCGCGGGCGTGCCCTTCGCGTTCGAAATCGCCGCGCCGGCGGGCGAGCGCGAGCACCTCGAGAAGGCGCTGCGCGTGACGCCGCTGCAGAGGCACGTCGCGGACGCGCGCGCGCCGCTCCACTTCCACGTCTCGCTGCGCCCGTCGCGCGAGCTGAAGTGCGTGGTGGACCTGCTGGTGACGGTGCGCTCGGGCGGGCGGTGGCGCTTCCCCATCCGCGTGGACGCGGAGGAGCCCGAGGTGGACGGCGTCATCCGAGTCCAAGCGCACGTCGGCGCGCCGAGCGTCTCGGCGTTTTCCCTGCCCAACCCCGACGTCCACGCGACGGCGTTCACGGCGTTCTTCACCCCGGAGTCGCCGGCGGCGTTCTCCGTCGCGCCGGAGACGGGCGAGATGGCGGCGGGCGCGCCCGTCGACCCCCGGCACGCCGCGACGTCCGCCGCGGTGTCCCCCGGGTCGCTGGGCCTCACTGCGGCGCGGAGGCGCTTCGAGGTGGCGGGCGAAGCGGTGGGCGACGGGCCGGGCGCGGAGCTGAGAATCGGGTACGCGCCGACGGAGTACGGCACGGATCTCGTCGGGCGCCTGCGGGTGGTGACGAAGACAAACGCGTGGACCTTCGAAGTCGTCGGCGCGACGCCTGACTACGTCGCGCCCTCGGCGCCCGCGCGCGTGGACACGAAGATCAGCCGCGAGACGGAGGCGCTGCTGGAGAAGGCGAAGCGGCGCAACCGGGAGCTGGGGAACATCGTGCTCAAGAACACCAAGCCGGAGAACTACACCTCGCGGCGGATGCTGAGCAAGTCGCGGAACGGCGAGGCGCCGTCGAGGTAGAGCTGTGTTAGCGAGAGTGTACCGTTTTACGGTACGTTTTACACTTTCATTTTTCTGAACCCTGTGACGTGTGATTTCGCGAATCGATCGATCCCCGAACGGAGTTTCAGGACGGGCTCACGTGTGGGCCCGCGCACAGACCGACAGAGCAATTAGTCAGAATCGGCGCGATCGAGACGGGCGCTTCTCAGCCGCCACTCCATTTCTCGAGTTTGAACGTCCGCGGGACGACCCTAGGCCTCCCTTTTCCCGACGCACGCCGCACGCGGTCGCGCGTCGTCTTTCCCTCTCACGGAGTCGCCGGGCGTCGCTCTCTAGACGTCTTCGTCGTCTCCGAACCACCATGCCCAAGAATAAGGGCAAGGGCGGCAAGAACCGCCGTCGCGGCAAAAACGAGGGCGACGAGAAGCGCGAGTTGGTCTTCAAGGAGGATGGGCAGGAGTACGCGCAGGTGCTGCGCATGCTGGGCAACGGCCGCTTAGAGGCGCAGTGCATCGACGGCGTGAAGCGTCTGTGCCACATCCGCGGCAAGATGCGGAAGAAGGTGTGGGTGAACAACGGCGACATCATCCTGCTCGGCCTGCGGGACTTCCAAGATGAAAAAGCGGACGTGATTCTCAAGTACTTGGCGGACGAGGCGCGCTCGCTCAAGGCGTACGGCGAGCTCCCCGACTCCATCCGCGTCAACGAGACGGACACCTTCGAGGAGGAGAGGGACGAGAACGACGACTTCTTCGACTTCGACGACGTGGAAAACATCTAAGCCGCGAGGGGGGTCTCTTAGGCGTCGCGTTCCGGCCCAGATCGGGGTCACTGTGGAAATATTACCCATATCCCGGAAGTCTGTCTGTCTGTGCGCACAAGGCGAATCGCTGTGTGTCACGTGCGCGGAAGGTTCGTTTTCATGAATTCGTGCTAGGACTACCGAACTCGCGTCGAACCGCCTCGCGTTTCGAACTCCGCGAACCTGTTGGGGTAGAACCACGTCGTTTCCGGCCCCTCGTCCCTGCACAGGATACCGTGCCCCTCCGCCATCGCGAGGTACTCGCGCGCGATGGCGGGGGGAACGCCCAGCGCCTCCGAAGCCGCGAAGGCGTCCATCCGCGCGCGGGTTTTTTCCTTCGCGGCGGATGACGGATCCGCCGGTTCCTTCGTCAGAGCCTCCGCCAGCGCCGCGCACACCTCGTCGTCCGAGCGGTCCGCGGCGTGCGCCACCAGCACGCCGCTGTCGAACCTGCGGAACTGCACGGTGCTGATGCCCAGGCTCTGCCACAGCTGGCACGCCTTCAGGACGTCCTCGGGGGACACGAGTTCCGCGCCGCGCGCGCGGTTGAAGAGGCAAAACACGTCGGGGAGCGCGAGGATGCCCCCGTTGCGCGCCAGCGCCGCCGGGAGCCAGTCCGCGAGCTGCCTCGAGAGCTGCCTGTGATACAGCGCGCCCGCGGACGCCTTCGTCACCGGGGACGCGATGCCGAGCGAAACCAGCATCTCGCGCATCTCGCGAGAGACGTCGTCGGACGAGCCGTCCGACGACCGAGCCGTCGCGTCGGCGTCGTTCGCGTCGTTCGAATCGGAATCGTGAGTGCCCGACGAAGAAAAAGCGTCTTTTTTTTTTGCGACGGCCGTCGCGTTCGCGAAGCGCTCCGCCAAAGACACCAGCTCACCCGCGGTCCGCATCAGCGCGGACATGTCCGTGAACGCGCGGCCGAGCGTCCGCTCATCCTGCGCGCCCACCGCTCGCTGGCGGTGCAGAGCGCCGCCGACGCCCGCGTGCCTCGCGCGCGTCGCCGACGCCGCGCGCGCCGCGTCGGCGGCGGAGGCGCGTTGGTCGGCGCTCGGCCCGAGCGGCGGCGGCGGCGGCGCCGCCGCGGGGCCCGCGCCCGCGGGCGTCGTCTCATCTCGACGTGCGGTGTCGCGCGCTCGCGGGAACGAGGGAATCGCGTTTCTCGCGCGCGACCCGTCACCGTCCCCGCGTCGCGTCACCGTTCCCGTCGGTGCGGGTTCTTCGTCGCGCCACGCCCTCGCGGCGAGCGCGTCGTCCAGGCGCCGCGCGAAGGACTCCGGGCCCTCGCCTCGGAACGCCAGAACCAGCTCGCCCGCCTCGTCGCTCGGCCCGAGACCGCCGCTCGCGCGGCAGCGCAGCGCGTGCCGCTTCGTGCGCGAGCCGAACATCTTCAGCGGTACCGGCGACGCGCGGGTGACCCGGGACAGGTGCAGGCTGCACGACCGCCCGGGGCGGGGCAACGCGGGCTGGTCCAGCCAGATGAGCCGGTGCGTGGTGAGAAACGCGATGCCGCCTCTGTACCGTTCATCCGGCGCGGCCTCCAGCCCGCCGCGTCTCACGCCGAACTCCACGTCCGTCTTCTCCAGGACGCGGAGCTCGAGCTCCTCGGGCGCGAGCACGGGGCGCCCGCTGTCAGTCAGCGCCACGCCATCCAGGAGCAACATGCTCGCGGCGCGACGGGCACTGATGAGTCGGGCTGGGCACCCCTCGTTGTTGGGAAAACGACCGAGGAGCCATCGGGTGTGCCGACGATCGCGTTTTGGTGACGAACACAAACAGGCTTGCTAAAAAACGTTTCCCGCCATAAGTCGATGGCGCCGCGACCGGCCCCGCCGCCCCGGGGGGGGCGCGTGCGTCGCGTGTCGCTGCTGATCGACCTCGGCGGGGGCTCCGTCGGGGATCACCACCACGTGCGGCTGCTCGTGCGGCGCCTGCTGTCGCACTTCAGCAGGCAGAGGCCCGCGCCACCTCGGTGGTGCGTTCGATTCTACGACTCGGGTCTGTCGCCGCACGCCTTCGACGCGAAGCTGCGCGCGCGCGCGGACGAGCGCGCCGCGCGCCACGCGGAGGAGGAGGAGCGCGAGCGCGAGCGCAACGCCACGGACTCGCGCGTGCACTCCTGGGTGGACGAGCACACGCGCGAGACCGCTGGCGTGGGTTCGCTTCGCGTCGCGTCCGGTAAAGACGCGGGCTCCCGCGCCAGGCTCGGAGGTGCGTCCGAGGCTGTGCGCGCGACCCGGTACCGCGATTTCGGCGCGTGCGACGCGAACGCCGCGGAGGCGTTCCTGAAACACCACGACGAGGCGTTCGCGCTGTATCACGAGCATCGCTCGTCATCGCATCGAACGCACAACAGCGCGCGACGACCGACCGACCGAACGCAGACCGAGACGCGCGGCGCGGAAACCGCGGAGCGCGCGACGGCGGCGGAGGTCTCAAACCTCGAGACTCGTGACGAAAAAAACCAAAACGCGTCCGCTTTCGTGGACGAGTCCGGTTGGTTCACCACCCTCGCGCGGCAGATGGCGGCGACGCTGCATGAGTCGGGCTCGGGGAACGGCGCGTGTGGCGTGGAGACGCACGCGGAACGGGAACGGGAACGGGACCCGCGAGACTCGCACGACGTGATGCTGGTGTTGGCGCGCGCGGGCATCGCGCCGGCGAACGTCGCGACGAAGACGAAGGGCGATATAAAAACGGGCGGTCCGCCTCGCGCTTTCGGTCCGAGCGCGGTGGCGCTCGCTGCCGCCACCGAAGAAAAGCAGCGCGAAAACGTCGCGCGCGCGTTCAAGGGGATCGAGGCGGCGCTGCGCAAGGAACGGACGGTCGCGCACCTCCTGCGGCTCCCGTTCGGTCCGGGGTTTCCGTCGACTGTCGAGGATCCGGCGTCGTTTTCACTAAAACAAAACGCCTCCGCGCCGTGTTTCTCGGACGTCTCGTCCGCGAGCGTCGAAAAAGCGGAAAAGCGCTCAAAAACGCGAACGACGGAAACGATGGAAAACGAGCGACGCGCGTTTTCGCTCGCGACGCGAAGCGCGTGGCGGCGCG
>Ga0181559_10005032_pt1 | contig 12695 bp, 7 predicted proteins | sample 011ome_21_FD_133752 | JGI IMG/M metagenome (GOLD analysis project Ga0181559, IMG submission 133752) | Coastal salt marsh microbial communities from the Groves Creek Marsh, Skidaway Island, Georgia - 011508AT metaG (megahit assembly) | ecosystem: Environmental > Aquatic > Marine > Intertidal zone...
AGTTTTTGCTGGCGGTCGGCGACGCGGCGGTCGAGGCGCGAAGCGAGGATTCCGCGTCTTTTTTTTAGTGAAACGTCTTTCTCGCGCCGCGGGATACTTAGGGTTTTTCGAACCAACCGCCGGCGCCGCGAAAAGGCGCTCGAAACGGCGGATTTGGATTTTTCAGCGCGTCGCGTCGATGCGTGGCATCGCCGCGAACGCGCATCGGGAAAGGCCGGGAGACGCACCCTGTTCGCAGCTCCCATCGTGGAAATCGATCTCCACCCGCTTCTCCACGCCCTCGAAGTGGGGGCACGGCAGGATGCCCGCGTCCTGCGCGGGCTCGACAGTCGGCAGCGCGTGCGCGCTCGCCGTGGTGGTCATCGCGAACGCGGAGACGACCGGTGGTCCAAATAAACTAATAAACGCTCAAACGCGCGTGCGAACCGCTCCTGGGTTGTCAGCTGGGAGGTCGTCCAGGAAACTGCGGAGAGGGCGGGAGACATGGATGGTTCGGCCTCGTCAGCGGGTCGTTCGAGGCACGCGAGGGTCGTTCGCGAGACGCGCTCGTCGCGTGTGGACGTACGATGACGTATCCGGCGATGTACTTCTCCACTCCCCAGCAACGGAGATCTTCGGTGATGAGCTCGGCGCTCGCGGACGGCTCGAGGTGTTCGGGCTGGTCGTTGTATATACTGTCGCAGTCAATATTGTCGCACGGGATGGCTTCACTCATCGCGTGTACGTATCGGCGCTGTAATCAGCGGGGCTCGAAGAGCAAGTGCGTGTCGTTCGTCGGCCGAGGCGGGCCGTACGGGTCAAGAGCGGCGCAGGCTTACGGGAAGCGAGCGACTTTTTCCGATTTGCCAAAGGCAATCGGGCGGGTCGAGAAGACCGGCGGAGGCGGAACGCGAGGGCGGTCTGAACGAGCAGACGCGGAGGAGCGTTGGTTAGGCTCGTGCGTGCGCGGATGCGACGGACGAAACCGGTGTGCGGTAAGCGAACGAGCGGGGGCTCGTCGTTTGCGGCGTGGAAAGTGACGGCGCGAAGACGCGTGACGCGGTAAACTGGAGATACGCGCTTTTCCTGTGAGAAATGACGCCACGTTCCCATGTTTGACGCGTTTGCGACTTTTGTGTGACGAACACGAATAAATGGGAGGCCGTGTGAGTTTCAACGCTACGCACTGGGAGCCCAGTCGACAAAAACGCAAAATTTATGATGGATGCGCACTGCTCTCGATCGGCGAAAACAAACAACACGATCGCTTGTGTTTCCTCACGCCGCGCGCACACCACTGTCACCCGCACAGCGATGTCCGCCGTCGGTGCCCCACGTGCGCGTCTCCCCGCCGCCCGCGGCGCCATCCCCGGGCGCGTTTCGCGGTCGCGCGCGACCCCCCCGCCCGCCTCGCGCCGCGCCTCCCCCCGAGGTGCCGTCGCGATGGCTGTCGCGCCCTCCACCGCCTCGACCGTGCTGGCGCTCGACTTCGACGGCGTGGTGTGCGACAGCGAGCCCGAGAGCAGCATCAGCGGCTGGAAGCACGCCGTCGCGCTGTGGCCCGAGGTGTTCGACGACGAGACGCAGTACGCGCGCGTGCTGGAGGGCCTGAAACGCACCAGGCCGGTGGTGGAGACGGGCTTCGAAAACACTCTGCTCGCGCGGTGCATCTTGGAAAAGACGCACTCGGCGGATGCCATCGTGAACGACTGGGGCGCGCTCATGCCCGAGCTGATGGAGCGGTGGCAGCTGGACCGCGCGGAGATGGTGAGTGGATACGGCGCGATCCGGGACGACTGGATGGCCGCCGACCTCGACGGGTGGCTGGCGCCCAACCTCATTTACCCCGGCGTCGGCGAAGCCGTGCGTTTAGCGGAGTCGTCGCGACACGCCGACGTGTACGTCGTGACGACGAAACAAGCGCGCTTCGCGTCGGCGATCATGTCGCAAAAGGCGAACCTGGAGATTCCCCCCGAGCGTTTGTTTTCGCAGACCGTGTCCGGCGTTCCGAAGACGGAGGTGCTGCTCGCGCTGCAGGCGGACGCCGCGCCCGGCGCGCGCCTCGTCTTCGTGGAGGACAAGATGAGCACGCTCGAGAAGGTGTGCGCGCGCGACGGGTTGGAAACGTGGGAGCTGTTCCTGGTGGACTGGGGGTACAACACCGAGGAGGAGCGCGCGCGTGCGCGCGCCAACCCGCGCATAAAAGTCGTGGATCTCGAGACGTTCGCCGAGACGCTCGGGGAAGCCGCGAAAGGGGGGGGGTAGAGAAGAGTCAGAGAGTGTATGAGTCATACTCGTATCGCGCGTCGAGAACGTCGCGCCTGCGAACCCCGACGATCGAGCGTTTCTCGACACCACTCTTTCTCGGCACCACTCTTTCTCGACTTTATCCGAGAAAGCGCGTCACGCCACGCGGCAGAGGTGGAGCGCGCGGCACGATGGCGGCCGCGATGGGACGGGCGGACGTGTCTCGGGTGGGCGCGAGGATCGGCGCGCGTCACCGCGTCGGTCGAGACGCGCTCGGCTGTGGGAGACGCGCGCGCCGCGCCTCGGTGGCGCCCCTCCGGGCGTCATCGGAAGACGCCTCGGCGTCGGCGGGTGCGTCGTGCGCTCCCATCGAGCCCCGCCTGGACGCGGTTGTGCGTACGCTTCCGATTCAGGAGGTGCTCCACCGGTGCCTGGACGAGCTTCGCGAGGGTACGTCGCTGGTGCTTCAGGCGCCTCCCGGCGCGGGTAAGACCACCACCCTGCCCTTGGCGATGCTGCTCAGTCGCCCCGAGTGGCTGGGAGACGACGGCGTCATCGTCGTGCTCGAGCCCCGCCGGCTCGCCGCGCGCGCCGCGGCGACGCGCATGGCTGAGATTCTGGGCGAGCCGGTGGGCAAGACCGTGGGCTACCGCGTGCGTTTCGACTCCAAGATCAGTCGAGACACGAGAATAGAGGTGGTCACGGAGGGCGTACTCGCGCGGCGGCTGCAGCGAGACCCCGGGCTGGAGAAGGTCAAAGCCGTCGTGTTCGACGAGTTCCACGAACGGAGCCTCGACGCGGACCTGTGCCTCGCGCTCGCGACGGACGTGAGAGCCGCGCTTCGCCCTGATCTGCGGTTGGTGGTGATGTCCGCGACGCTCGGACAGGTGGGACCCGCGGCTGCCGATTTGCTGGGGTCGAGTGAGCTCTCCGACGCCGCGCTCGAGGATTCCACAAAGCGCGCGCCGATCGTCGCCAGCGAGGGCCGCGCGTTCCCGGTGCGCACGGAGTACCTCGGCGCGCCGGGTCGCGGTCGGCACGACCTGGCCGACGCGGTGGTCTCGGCGGTGGCGAGGGCCCTGGACGAGCACCCCGGCCCCGACGGAGGCGACGTCTTGGTGTTCCTGCCCGGCGCGAGGGAAATCAACGATGCTGTCGCGGCGACGCGCAGAAATGAACCCCGCGTGAAGCCGGAGCTCGTGTTGCCTCTGCACGGCGGGCTCTCGCGTGTAGACCAAGCCGCGGCGCTCGCGCCGGCGCCCGCCGGCCAGAGGCGCGTCGTGGTCAGCACGCCCATCGCCGAGTCCTCGCTGACCATCCCCGGCGTGCGCCTGGTGGTGGACAGCGGGCTCCGCAAAACGCCGCGCTTCGACGCCGGGAAGGGCATGACCCGCCTGGACGTGACGCGCGTCTCGGCGGCGAGCGCCGACCAACGACGCGGGCGCGCGGGGCGCGTGGCGCCCGGCGTGTGTTACCGCCTGTGGTCCGAAACCACGCACGCCTCGCTCGCCGCGGACACGCCTCCCGAGATCGCCAGTGCGGACCTCGCGCCGCTCGCGCTGAACCTCGCGGCGTGGGGGGGGGGCGACGCGCTGGCGGACCCCGCGGCGGCGCTGCCGTGGCTGGACCCGCCGCCGGCGGGGCAGATGGCGGCGGCGCGGGCCCTGCTGGAGCGCCTCGGCGCGGTCGAGGCGGGCACGGGGCGGGTCACGGAGACGGGCAAGGCGATGGCGCGCTTGCCGGCGCACCCGCGCATCGCGCGTATGCTGCTGTGGGCGTGCTCGCGCGGGCCGGAAAGCGCGAGGCTGGCGTGCCAGCTGGCGGCGGTGCTCGGCGAGCGCGACGTGCTGCGCGGCCGCGACGCGCCCGTTGACGTGCGCGCGCGCGTCGGCGCGCTCTGGGACGCCGAGGGCGAGACGAGCGGCGCGCTTCCCGCTGGCGGCTTCCCGGGAGGCGTTCAGGAGCTCGACGCGGGAGAGGCGTCCCCGGCGCCCGCGCCGGCCTCGCCCTCGGCGCCCACGCGCGTGCCCATCGGCACGAAGGTCCAGAGCGGCAAGAGGAGCAAGAAGATGCGGGGCGCGCCGCGCGGGCGCCCGGCGGGCGGCGGCGCGCGCGCCGCCGTGAAGAACGCCACCAGCGGCGGCGGCGGCGTTGTGTCTCCTTTCTCCGCGTACGACGCCGGAGACGTGGACCGCGCGGCGACGAGGGAGGCCAAGGCTGTGGCGGAGCAGCTCCTGCGGGCGCTGGGAGGCCTGGCGAGAAAAGACGCGGGCGATGAAGACGGGCGGAATACGGAATACGCGTTTCCCGCGTTCGCGAAGGGCGTGGGCTCCGGCGACCCCGCCGGTGTGGTGTTTCCCTTCCTGCTCGGCGAGGGCGCGGACGAGTGCGGCGCGCTGCTGGCCATGGCGTACCCCGACCGTGTCGGGGTCAGGCGCGCGCGCGGCGCGGGCGCGCACAGGCTGTCCAGCGGGAACGGCGCGGCGACCGTGCCCGGGACGGACCCGCTCGCCGCGGCGGAGGCGCTGGCCATCGCCGACCTCGCCGGCGACGCCGGCGGCGGGTACGGCGCCGGGAACGTCGCTTTTTCTTCGCGCAACGACCGCGCGCGCGTCGCCGCGATCGTCCCTGTCGCGGCGCTCGAGCCGGGCGGGTGCCTGTACGAGCACCTCTGCGTGTCGCGCGATGTCGTGACCTGGGCCACCGCGAGCAAAGCCGTGGTGTGCCGGCGGGTTCTGGCGGTGGGCGAGGCGACGCTCCGCGAATCCGCCGTCGCCGCCGACGCCAACCCCGACGCGGTGGCGCGCGCGATGCTGCAGGGCGTGCGCGAGATGGGCGTCCGCGAGGCGCTCGGGTGGAGCGAGGACACGGAGGCGTGGCGCACGCGCGCGCTGTGGTTCCGCGCCAGGGCGCTGGCGGCTCGAAAAGAGAGAGGGGACGAAGGACTCGGCGACGACGCGTCCGTCGTTCCCGACTTGAGCGACGACGCGTTACTCGCCTCCGCCGACGAGTGGCTGGCGCCGATGCTCGCCGGCGTCTCCAGCAAGAGCGCGCTCCGCAAGCGCGTGGACGGGAACAGCGCGTTGCGGAACCTGCTCTCCTGGAACCAGCAGCAGATGGTGGACGAGGCGTGCCCCGCGAAGTTCAAAGTGCCCTCGGGGAGCTCGCTGAAGCTCGACTACGGCGCGCCCGGCGGCGCGCCCGTGCTCAGGGCGAGGCTCCAGGAACTCTTCGGCATGAAGGAGGGCCCGTTCGTGGGCGTGACCGCCGGGGCGAACCGGTGGCGCGTCCCCGTGGAAGTGCACCTGCTCTCCCCCGCGAGCCGCCCCGTGCAGGTCACGACCGACCTCGCGTCCTTCTGGGCGAACGCGTACCACGACGTGGCCAAGGAAATGCGCGGGAGGTACCCGAAGCACTTCTGGCCGGAGGACCCGACGGCTGCGCTCGCCACCAACCGCGCCAACAAGCCGAGAAAGGAGAAAAAAAAGTGAGTGACTACAAAGTACTAGCTAGCTAGATGGGAAGCACGGCGTAGGAAGTGGACCGTAGCTAGCATTATTCGAATACACGTCCTACTAGCTCGAGAATGACCACCCTCATCTCTCCTCTTCCTCTTCTTCCTCCTCCTCCTCTTCGTACGCCGCCCAAAGGTCGTCTTCGTCCGGGACGTCGGAGAAGTCGGGCGCTTCGTCGGCGTCCTTCTCGATGCCGCCCTCGCTCCGGATCGCGCACAGGCGGAGCACCGCGCGGCCTTCCGCCTCGGACGCGGCGACGTCCACTTCGCCCTCCACGACCCAGTCCAGGTCCCCCGCGGGGTCGACCAGGCGCTGCGTGACCTTCCAGCACTGCGCGTCCGAAACGTCGTCGAGCGCAAAGTACTCGGGCGACCGCGCGTTTCGGTCGACGGCGATGGACGCGTGCCCGCGCTTCCAGAACGGGTCGATCAGTTCGTACATCTCGTCCGCCGTCCAGGGCCGCGCGCGGTCACTCGGAGGGGGATGCGCGGCGAGCTCTTGCATGTCCTCCAACTCGCCCTCCGCCAGGAGCTGCACCCAGCGGAACGCGGCGTTCCGGACCATGACGCGGAACGCGCGCCCGGAGGAAAACACGACGCGCGCGTCCCGCTCCGCCGCCGCCTTGAGCGCGGCGGCTTCCTCCAGGTCCTTCGCTAAAGACGCCGCGTTCGGGTCTTTCAGCGCCTCCCACTCGTCGATCAGCGACGAGTCCACCTGTCTGATGGTCTCCCCGAGCCACGCCTCCAGATCAGCCACGGCGTCGCTCTTCAGGTTCGCGGGGACGTTCTGCACGAGCGACTTGTAGCAGTCGGTGAGGTACCGCAGCACGACGCCCTCCGATCGGTTCAGGGCGTGGTGCACGACGTACTTGTTGAAGTCAAACCCGAGCTCGTACATCTCGCGCGCGACAGCTTTGGGCTTGACCGTCTCGTTCCCCACGTACGGGTGCGCGCGGCGGAAGTGCTCGTAGTGCGACTCGAGAGCCTCGCGCAGAGGCGCGGGCGCCTCCATCTCGTCCAGCACCGCGATGCGGTCGTCAAACTCCACGCCGTCATCTTTCATGCGCGCCATCTTCCGGCGCTTCAAACGCGAAACCTGCGCGTTGACAACCGCCGCCGGCGTGTCCAGCACGGACTCCAAAGTGGACAGCACGTCCAGCGCGTACGCCTCGTCGCTTCCCTTCGATCGTGACTCGTGCGCCTCACCGTGCAGCTTCAGGAGCGTGGGCAGGAACTCCACCGCGAACAGCGAGAGCGGCTGCGTCAGGTCGAACCGGTCGGACAAATCGAACCCGAGGGTCACGGCGCGGCCGGACGTGTCCATCGCTCCGGTTTCCTGGACGATCCCGGCGTCACGCAGGGACCGGTACATGGAGATGGCGCGTCTCTGGTGTTTCCTCTGCCTGATCTTAGGCTCGTGGTTCTTTCGGAGCAGGTCGTACAGACCGCGCTTGCCGTCGCCGCGGCGCGACAGCACCGCCAAAATCATCCCGTGCGTCACCTCGAACGAGCTGTCCAAAGTCTCCGGCGCACCCGTCTCGCCCTTTTTGAACGTGTCCTCGTTCCACATCACGAACCCTTTGTCCGGAGGGCTCGATTTCTTGAACTTCTTCGCCTTGCCGCCTTTCGCCACCGCCTCCAACGCTTTCTGCTCGTTTTTCAAATTCTCCACCACGTGCGGCGGCGCCTGGCACCACACGAACCCCTCGTCGTCGAACCCGCGTCTGCCGGCGCGGCCCGCGATTTGCTGGAACTCGCGCGTCGTCAAGAGGCGCGTCTTGTTCCCGTCGAACTTGCACAGCTGCGTGAACAGCACGGACCGGATCGGGACGTTCACGCCCACGCCGAGCGTGTCCGTGCCGCAGATGGCTTTCAGCAAGCCCTTCCCCGCGAGCTTCTCCACTAAAAGGCGGTACTTGGGTAACAAACCCGCGTGGTGCACCCCGACGCCGTGCGAGATGTACCGCTTGAGTTCGTTCCCGACGGGCGTGTCAAACTTGAACGCGCCCAGCTCGTCCGCCAGCGCTCGCTTCTCCTCTTTCGTCAGCGCAAGCGTCGAGCACAGGTCCTGCGCGCGCTCGTTCGCCGTCTTCTGCGTGAAGTTGACGATGTACACCGGCGCGCGCTCGGTATCGAGCAGCGTCTGGACCGACTCCAACAGAGTGGTGGTCCGATACTCGTACGTCAGCGGCACGGGGCGGTCACCGCCGCCCACGACGGCGACATCCCGCCCGGCGGCGTTTCCGCTCAGGAGCTTGACGAACTTGGACGTGTCCCCGAACGTGGCGGACATCATCAGGAACTGCGCGTCCGGGATCTCCACCATGGGCACTTGCCACGCCCACCCCCGGTCGCGGTCCGTGTAGAAGTGGAACTCATCCGCCACCACCAGCCCGCAATCCAGCTCGCGGCCGCGCCGCAGCGACGCGTTGGCTAAAACCTCCGCGGTGCAGCACAGGATGGGCGCCGTCGGGTTCACGGACGCGTCGCCGGTGAGGAGCCCGACGTTCTTCGCGCCGAACTCGTTGACGAGCTGGAAAAACTTCTCCGTCACCAAGGCTTTCAGGGGGGCGGTGTACCAGGCAGCCTGTTTTTCGGAGGCGGTTTGTTTTTTCACGACGCGACGGGAAACGTGTCAGATTTGCAAAGCACGACGGTTCGGTTCTCGCGTCGACGCCGAGCGCGTCGCGGCGCTTCTTGGCACCGACGATGGCTGCGCGATGGCGAAAAGTCGGGACGGATAAGCGTCGCGTCGCGGTCGGATGCGGCCCCGGATGCGGGATTCCGAGGCGATGCGCGCGTCGGGGCCGCATCCGAACGATTTCGCGGGTACGTACGTCTCCTCTGGCGGTCGCGGCGGCGATCGCGGCGGTCGCGACGAGGGTCTTACCACTCCCCGTGGGGGTGGTCAGGAGCACGCTGTTGCCCTCGACGAGTTCCATGATGGCCTCCTCCTGCGCCTCGTACAGCTCCATGTTCTTCGTCTCCGTGGCCCACTCCAGGATGCACTCGAACATCGCCTCCGCGCTATCGTCCTCCACCGCCATCACCGCGCGGGTCAGCGATCCGGGCTTGACCCCCGCGTCATCGATGGCCTCCTGCTTCTCGGGCAACTCCACCACGTCGGCGGCTGCGTCCGCGACGAAGCGCGCGCGACGCGAGGTCGCGGGCGCGTGCCTGAACACCCGACCGACGCGACCGTCTCGACGCACGCCTCGAGAGCTTCCCACCGGGGCGACCACCAATCGCGAGGCGACCGCGCTCATCCTCCCTCGCGTCGCGTGTTCTCTTCCGTGATGACGACGCGAGCTCTCAGAAGACGTCCGTGTCGCCTTTCGTCTCGTCGTCGATCACGTCGTGAGATGCGGCGTTTTTATTTTTTTCGCGAGGGCGCGGATCCTCTGCTTCGCTGCTTGCGAAGAAGAACGGAGTTGACATCGGCCAAATTCGCGGCATGCACGACGAAGCAGTCTGCAAAAAATGTCCAAGAAAGAAAAAACTGACACTTGTCGCATTCGGCGCGTGAAAAAGCCAGTTTCGACGACCCCGCGCTCACTCTTGTAAAGCGCAAGCTCTCAACACCCCAACAGCCCTCATGGCCGACCCCGTTGACCTCAAGGGCGCGCCATGGACCGACGCCGAGGACGTCGTCCTCTCCCGCCTCCAGGTACGCCCCGCCCCTCCCCACGCTCGCGCTCGCCTCGTCTGTCCGACGCTCGACTTTTTCGCGATGCAACAACCGCTTTGTGTCGGTCTCACCGATATCTCCATCCCCGTTCCCCCCCAGGCGAAGTACGGCAACCGCTGGGCTACCGTGGCCGAGGAGATGCCCGGCCGCACCGGCCAGCAGTGCGCGCAGCGCTGGCGCCACAAGGTGAACCCCAACATCCGAAAGGATAAGTGGAGAGACGACGAAGACGCCAAGGTACGCCCGCACATTCCGCCATCGGTCGAAGAAGCCGCGCGTACGCCCTAGCAAACAGTCACGATTTCTTCGTCAAAAGAGACGCGCGACGATGTCGACAGCCAAACGCTCCTCCACACTCGACACTGCTGACTGAGAAAAAAACGTGTTGTTCACCGCACGCAGCTCTCCGCGTTGGTTGAGACGCACGGCCTGCGCTGGGCGGACATCGCGCGCCACATGGACGGACGCACGGATCAGCAGTGCATGGGTCGCTGGCGGCGTCACCTCGACCCGCGCGTGCGGCGCGAGCCCTGGAGCACCAAGGAGGACCGTTGCTTGGCCGAGCTCCGCGTTCGGCACGGGGCCAACTGGAGCGCCATCGCCAAGGAGATGATTGACCGCACCGCGCAGCAGTGCCGCGCGCGCTGGTTCCAGGCGCACTTCACCGGGCACAGGTATATCGACGCCTCCGGCCAGCTGGTTTCCCAGGCGGAGGCGGACGCCGCCGAGAAGGCGGTTGACGACGCCAAAGCCGCCGCGGCGCGCGCCGGCAAAACGCTGCGCCCCAACGGCGTCAAGGCGGCGGTGGGCCACGAAGCGGTGGAGCTGGTCATGAAGCGGAAGGGCGTCGTCAAGGACGCCAAGGGCGCGAAGGGCAAGAAGAAGCGCAGAAAAAGCGCAGGCGAGGGCGACGGCTCCTCGGAGCCGGAGGAGGGGCGGAAACACGCCGCGCTGACGCGCGACGCCTCCGGGCGATTCGCGCCCAAGGAGGATTCCGCGGCGGCGGCGGCGCCGTGGAGCCTGCGCACGCCGGCGACGACGCCGGGCAAGGCGGACGCGCCTCCTCCTTTGCTCTCCAAGCGGGGCGCGCGCGCGCCCTCGAGCGAGGATACTCTGCCCGGCGTGCCTCGCGGCGAGGACGAGTCGAGCCTCTCCAACCTCGAAATCGCGCGCACGCTGACGACGAGCCTGCGCGTCGCGCTGCCGCCCGACGTCGCGGAGTTCATCATGAAGGAAGCCGCGCAGCCGTCGCCGACGGCGCGCGACGCGACGCCGAAGGAGGCGCCCGCGCTGCCCGCGCTCGAGGATCTCGCGCGCCGGTTGCCGCGAAACGGCTCATCCTTCGTGCTCGGCAGCCTGAACGGCGCCAAGGAGCTGGACGACGGGGTCAGTCTGGAGCGCGCCGGGCTGGCGACGATGAACTCGGGCGACTGGGGCGCGATGCTCGCGGGCGACCTCGGGTCGGTGGCGGCGATGGTCGACACGGCGACGGCGGCGATGACGGAGGCGTTTTCGACGCCCGGGTCGCTTCCCACACTGGCCGGAGGGACCAGTGCCATGGACAGCTTCAAGATGGCCATCACCAGGGTGGCACCCGCGGGCGTCGTGTCGCGGGGACCCGCGGTGAAGTGACGTCTCGCGCGTCGAGACGACGAAGGAAGATTTATTTATGTAAAGTAGTACGTATTCGGGTGGGATTTTGCGTCGGGAGGCGTCGCGTCGTCCGCGCCGGGCGACGCGCGCGCCACCGCGCGCGTGAGACGCGTTGTAATTTGATTCTATAGGGGGCTTCGATATCCGTTCCACGACCGTCGCGTTCGTCTTTCGCTCGAAAACACCCACCTCTCGTGCTCCGTCTCTCCGTCTCTCGGCGTCTCTCGGCGTCTCTCGGCGTCTCACGTTTCCGGTTTCGTCGACTCGAAGACGTACTCGGCGGCGTCGCCAAACGCCGTCGCCGCGCGCTCCGACGCGCGCTGAGCGCGCGTCAGACCCGGCCGGCGGGCTTTCGTTTCGGTCCCGTCCTGTGCGCCCGTGCGCGCCTCGCCCTCGGCCGCCGGCGCGACGGGGTCGACCACGCCCTTCTCCACCGCGGCGGCGGCGGCGGCCATCAAGCCCGCGCCCGCCGGCGGCTTCCAAGGCAGAGACGGCCCCTCCGCGGCGACGCGCGCGTCGCGTCGCGCGGCGGAGGCGGCGTCTTCGCCTTCCCTCTGCCTCTCGTACACGAAGTTGGACCGCGGGACGTATCCCAGCGGCCGGTCGGGCGCGACCACCGTGGCGACCGCCGTCGCGGGCGTCACGCGCACGTGCGTGGTCTGCGCCGTGCCCCTCGTGACGCGCACCACGCACGCCGCTTGGCACAGCCCCCAGCACTTTCTGCGCTGCTCGCACCGCCACGTCGCCGGCGCCGCGCCGGCGACGGCGGCGTGGATCTCCGCCGAGCCCGCCTTGGAGCACGCCTTGCCCGCGCACACCTCCACCAGCGCAGACTCCACCACGACTTTCGGATAGTCGTCGTCGTCGTCTGTCTCGTCCCCCGACGCCCGCGCGTTCTCCGCCTCGTCAAACGTCGCCGCGACTTCCTCGGCGAGCCACGGCGGCCACGCCGCGACGGGCGCGCCCGGAGGTTCCGACAGAGCCTCCGTCCCGTGTCCGTCCCGTGTCCGTCGCGCGTCCATCGGGGGGTCGAAGGCGCCTTCGCCGTCGTCCACGCTCTCGTCGATGAACGAGATGGAGCAGAACGGAGACGCCGCGCGCGTCGCGGGGTCGTCGCAATCAATCGGAGCATCTTCGAAATCTTCGGAACCTCCTCGCGGACGTTCGCCATCGGCGCCCGCGCGTGTTTCGTCGTCTTCCCCCCGAGACTCAGCGGCGCGCTCGAACAACGACGCGAATTTCGAAGCCGGCTCCGGTCCGTCCCGCCACTCCGAAGGCATCTCGATCTTGTCGCGTCGCGGCTCGTCCGCGTCGCCATCCCCGCCGCGCCCAGTCGCGCGCGCCACCGCGCACGCCGCGCGTCCTCGCCCCATCGCCGAGCGAACCACGCACCCGTCGCGTCGCGTCGCCGCGCCGGCGGCCCGCCGCGCGCGCGATGCGCACGCCGCCGCGCGCGACGTCGAAGCGACTGCCATCGACGCCGACGTCGACGCGCGCATCGCGTCGACCCCTCGTCGACCGCGAGCGCGTCCTCGCGCGTGTCGTAGTGCGGCGCGTCGGCACTATCAATATCGCCTGACGAATCGCCGTTTCGGATGAGATCGATCCCAGTCG
>Ga0181559_10005034_pt1 | contig 12695 bp, 12 predicted proteins | sample 011ome_21_FD_133752 | JGI IMG/M metagenome (GOLD analysis project Ga0181559, IMG submission 133752) | Coastal salt marsh microbial communities from the Groves Creek Marsh, Skidaway Island, Georgia - 011508AT metaG (megahit assembly) | ecosystem: Environmental > Aquatic > Marine > Intertidal...
ATGACTTCGTATTCCGACACGCCCGTCGGGATCGGCGCGGATGCGCAATAGGGCAGGGACGGCTCGAAGCCGTAGACGTGTGCGACCGGCATTTTCATGCCGCGATCGGCCCATTTCTGGAAGTGAATGCCCCAGTGCTGGGCGCGCCACAGCAGAACCGGCAGGGTGTCTTTCTGACCCAGCATACCGCGATAAATACCGATATTGTGCTGCCCGGTATCGGGGTCCATCGTAACGGTAGCCTGATAGGTGTTGATGTAGCGTCCGCCGTCTTCGCGATGCCAGCGCGGCACGGGGATTTTATACAGGTCGATGTCGTCGCCGGTGACGATGTTTTCCTTCACGGCGCCCTCGAACACTTCCACCGGTGCAACCCGCTGCTGCAGGAAGTGACGCGTGGCGAGCACCAGATCGCGCACGGGCGCATCTTTCGGCAGGCCGAGCATCATGGCGACGCGTTTGTAGTTCGACAGGCCGCCGGTAAAGACCCGACGGGAATAGACATCGTCGCCCGGGCCGTAACCGCTGATATTGTTGAACAGGAGGGCGGGGCCGTGGCCCTGCCCGAAGGTTTTCCGGGCAATGGTACCCAGTTCGCAATCCCAATCGACTTCGACGTCGATTTCCTGCAATTCTCCTTCTTCGCGAAGCGCATCGATCCAGCCACGCAGGTCTTCGAAGGCCCGCGGCACGATCTTGTTGTGCATTGCGCCGAGTTCGTTGGTCGTCATAGGTCAGCTCCCTGATCTGTATGTCCTGCGATACGGGACTTCCCGCATCGCACTCGATCTCTAAATTTCTCTGCCGCAGTCTCTGCGGCACCCGGTATCCAAGTCAATCGCCGGGTCTTCATATCGCCATTCGCAAGGTGCATGACATATCGTCATGCGCATTACGCATGGCCTGTTATTTGCCGTCAGTCGGATGAGGAAAGCCGTCGCTTCCATTTTCCGTCTATGCCGAGCGTATCCCAGCGGTCCTCGATTTTTTTCATGTCTTCAGGAGTCGGGCGGACGGTCGGCGGGTAACGGTCGCCGTTCCGTTCCGGCTCGTAATCCAGATTGATCGTTGCATCGGTCAGAACACGCGCCCACTTGCCGGTGCCGAATAGGTGAACGTTAGCATCGCGCCGCCGGACGCTCGGGTCGAGCCCGGCGCCCCAGTTGGCGGGATAGATGAGGATGTCGCCCTCGCCGGCGGCAACCCGCCAGGCATGCGCCCAGTCGACTGCTTCGTAATCGTGAACGTCGATATCGGCGTCGACCACCGTGACGTGCTTGTAACGCACATGCGAGGAGGAATCGCCCCACAGCGCCGCGGCCACTTGCTTTGCCTGACCGCGATAGGTCTGTTCGATGGAGACGTTCAGGTTGACGGCCGCCTGGATCGGGTGGCCGAACACGTCCTTCACGCCGGGGACGCCGGCGCTTTCCAGCGCATTCCAGGCCACAGCCGACCGGTGGATCGAACTCATGATCGGGTTTTCGCCGATGCTGCCGGGGATCGCACCCTCGACCGTGCCGCGATAGATCGGATCGTTACGGTGGGTGATCGCGGTGACGCGCGTGGTGTGTTTCTTCGAGCGTTCCGGCGCATAGAAACCGGTGAATTCGGCATACGGGCCTTCTTCGGTGAAGGTCGCCGGATCGGTAGAAATCCAGCCTTCGATCACGATTTCCGCATTGGCGGGAACCTTCAGCGGAACCGTTTCGCAATCGATAAGATCTACCGGTTCGCCGCGGATGGCGCCCATGACGTCATATTCCGATATGGCGCGCGGCACGGGTGCACCGGCGGTGAAGCCCAGCGAGGGCTCCCAGCCGATGACATAGGCGACCGGCATCTCTTCGCCGGATTGCTGATGTTTCGAGAAGTGACCGCCCCAGTGCTGGGCACGCCACAACAGAACAGGTATTTCGGCCGGGCCACCGACCATGCCGCGGTAGATACCGACATTGTGAACTCCGGTATCGGGATCCTTGGTGACGCAACCGGCATAGGTCAGCGCATAGCGCCCGCCGTCGAGTTTGTTCCACTTGGGGATGGGGAATTTGAGAAGGTCGATATCATCTCCCATGATGATATTTTCCTTGACCGGGCCGTCGTTCACATGGCGCGGCTCTATCCGTTCCTGGAAAATCGTCCGGCAAATACGAACGAGTTCGCGGGCAGGGGTGTCCGGAGCAAGGCCGAACATCATGGCGATACGCGAATAGCTGGCGTGTCCGCCGGTAAACATGCGCGAACACAGCGCGTCGGGGCCGTTATAATCCTTGATATTGTTGAACAGGAAAGCCGGCCCGTCGCCGCTTCCCTGCATCATCCGGATGATATTGCCGAGTTCGACATCCCAGTCGACCTCGCCGGTGATTTCCGCAAGCTCGCCGCCGTCGCGCAGGGCGTCGATCCACCCGCGCAGGTCGCCGAAGACCGCCGGCCCGCGTTTAATGCCTGAACCACTCATATCATTTTCTCCCCGAAAGCGTGTTTATAGGAACGATTTCTAACGTCTGGGAGGATCTTTAGCCATAGGCGCGCCCATGCAGCGATTACATGGGTGTATGTGGCAGCGAAAGTCTGACGGTCAGACCGCCGCCGGTGGTATCTTCCACGATGACATCTCCACCGTGTCGCCGCGCTATCGACCGGGCGACCGCGAGCCCGAGACCGGACCCTCCGGTTTCGCGGTTGCGCGAGGTCTCGAGGCGGAAAAACGGGCGGAATACATCTTCGCGGCGATCGGCCGGAATCCCCGGCCCGCAATCCGTCACGGCGATATCGATGCGGTCGGCTTCTTCGCGTAACTCGACCGAGGCCGAGACACCGTACTTGATCGCATTGACGACAATGTTCTGAACCGCGCGCTTGATGGCGCCCGGTGCGCAGACATAGGCGAGACGGCCATGGGTCTTGCAGGTAACCGGTTGCCCGGCATCCGCCATGTCGTCGCAGAGGCTCTGGACCAGGGTGGCGAGGTCGGTCTGGGTGCGCGGCTCCTCGGCGGCGTCGTCGCGGGCGAAGGCGAGGGTGGAATCGAGCATTGCCTGCATTTCGTCCAGGTCCGAAATCGCCTTGGCCTGTTGCTCGGCATCTTCGATAAACTCTGCGCGGAGCTTCAGACGTGTCAGCATGGTGCGGAGATCATGACTGATCGCCGCGAGCATCATGGTCCGGTCATCCACGAAGCGCCGCAGGCGTTCCAGCATGACGTTGAAAGCGCGGGTTGCGTTGCGCAGCTCGCGGGAGCCCTGTTCCGGCAGGGGCGGAGAGCGCACATCCAGGCCGATCCTTTCGGCGGCGTCGGCGAAGCTGCGCAGGGGGCGGGTCATCCTGTGGACTGCCCAGAAAGAGACGATGATGATCAGGGCGGTCGAGATCGATATCCAGAAGACCATCCGGACCGCCCACCGCAGCGATGTGGTGTCCGTCGATCCGACGAAATGGACCCAGCCGCCGGTTCTCAATGCGACCGCGACCAGAACCTTTACCCGGCTGTTCAGAAGGTCCGGCGGTGCCGCGCGCCCGCCCGGCATCGGCGGTGCTGCCCGGTCGCCCCGGTCCCATCGATTGAATCGGCGGATGATAATGCGTCTCTCGCCCAGGTCAGGCAGTACAGCCTGAATCTCGCTCTCGTGGTGCCGGTCTGGGCGCCAGCCGCGCGGGATGCGTGGACGGCGTTCCCCGGTCAACCCGATCCAGAGTGTGGGGCTGTTAAGCGCCCGAAGCAGCTTGTCCCGTTCGGCGACCGGCGTTTGTTCGATAAGAGGGACAATGACGCTTATCCGATCGGCAACCGAGACTGAAAGCAGCTTGAATGTTGTCTGCGCACGATCCCGAACATAGGCCGCCGCGCTGACCCACATGGCGACAATCAGAACGCCGACAATGAGAAGCGTGAGGCGGCCCGCGAGGGAAGACGGCCAAAGCCGCCGCCAGCGCCCCCGGCGATGGCCGATGTCTGAATCCTTTTCATGTGCGCCGTGACGAAACATTGTGATGTATTATCCCTTTGCTTCGACGGCGGCTGTGAACATGTATCCACCGCCGCGAACCGTCTTGATAAGGGTCGGTTCCTTCGGGTCGGATTCGATCTTCCGGCGCAGCCGGCTCAGTTGGACGTCGACCGATCTGTCGAAAGCGCCCGCTTCGCGCCCGCGGGTCAGATCGAGCAGCGCATCCCGGCTGAGGACCCGTTGCGGACGTTCGGCCAGCGAGACAAGCAGATCGAATTCACCCGCTGTCAGCGAGACCAGCGCGCCCTCCGGATCGCGAAGCTCGCGTTTTGTGAGGTCTAGGGTCCATCCTTCGAAGGTCATCTGCCGGCCCGATACCGGGATCGGGCTGCGGAAATCGCCGCCACGCCGGAGTACGGCTTTTATGCGTGCAAGCAGTTCCCGCGGATTGAAAGGTTTGGGCAGGTAGTCGTCGGCGCCCATTTCAAGTCCGACAATCCGGTCGGTCTCTTCGCCCAGCGCCGTCAGCATGATGATGGGGATGGCGGTATCTGCCCGGAGACGCCGGCATATTGAAAGCCCGTCTTCGCCCGGCATCATCAGGTCGAGGACGATGAGATCGAAACTGCCATTCGCAAGATGCGTGTCCATTTCCCTGCCGTTGGCCGCGTCGTCCACGCGAAAGCCGTGCTTGCGCAAAAACCGCGCCGTGAGGTCGCGAATTTCACGGTCATCGTCCACGACCAGGATATGGGGCGAGATTTCATTCATGAGGCCAATATAGGCTGTCGATACCGTCGCGCGGGCGGTTTTTTGTAACGGAGTGTTACAGGCGCCGAGACTGAAACCAAGCGTTACAAAACAGGGGTTTGCCGGACATTCAGGCGTTACACGGCGTTTCTATGTTCGGTGGGTCGGCGCCGTCCTTACCCGTAAGGCGCTTCAACAGATGGAGAACAAAATGTCAGTTATGAAAAAAATGCTGCTTGGCACGGTCGCTGTCGCCGGTATCGGCGGCGCTGTTTTCGCCTTTTCCGGCGTTGCCCCCCAGACCATGAACACGGCGAAGCTGGAGCTCATCTCCTCGGCTTTGGCGTCCGAGAGACACGGCGAAGATCGCGGTTATCGCGGGCATCATCGTGGCGGACGTCACGGTATGCGGATGATCTGCAGCGATCGCCGGGCCGAGAAGGTAGAGGACGCGATCGGATTCGCGGAAGCCTTCTTCACGTTCCGGGGCGAACAGAAAGTCGCATGGGACGGTCTTGCGGCCGCTCTCCGCGAAGGCAGCGAGACCATCGGCAAGCATTGCGAGGCAATGAAGGCTGAAGGCCGCCAGAAAACCGCTACGGGCAAATTCGCCCGGATGGAGACCATGCTGACCGCAGGCCTCGAGGTCGTGAAGACGGTGCGTCCAGCCTTCGACAAGCTCTATGCAACGCTGGACGATAAACAGCAGGCCGCGCTCGACAAGATGATTAGCCGCGGTGGTCGGCGTCACTAAACCCGACGATAAGACCCTCAGTCCCCTCTCCCTCACGGGGAGAGGGGTTCCGCGGGGCTAAAGGAGCGAAAATGGAAAGATATTCAGACCCGTTCGAAGACATCGACATTTATCAGGACCGCCCCCAGGTGATCGCGCGTCCGCCGCGGATTGTGTTGATCTTTCTGGTTGCAGGATTTGTGCTCGACCAGTTCATGCTGGCGCCGTTCAAATACGAGCCCGTGCAGTATATCGGCGGCGGCGGGTTGCTGATCGGCGGGATAGCGCTGATGGCGGCCGCTTTTTGGCAATTCCGGGTTCGCGGGACGCCGGTCAAAACCTGGCGATCCAGTGAAGCAGTCGTCACGGACGGGCCATACGGCACGAGCCGCAATCCGATCTATGTCGCATTAATGGCGATCTATACGGCAATCGGCGTGATCGCCAATGCGCCTGCGGTGATCGCTCTGTTGCCGGTGCTGTTCGCGGTCCTGCATGTCGGTGTGGTGCTGCGCGAAGAAGACTATCTTGAATGCAAGTTCGGTGATTCCTACCTTGAGTACAGGCAGGCCGTGCCCCGCTGGTTCTAGCCCCCTGAACCGGCTCGTGCGCGCGCCCGCTTGACAGACCGGCGGCCATCGACAAACGATGGCCGCCGGTTTTGATTTTGGAAACAGGGCTATCTATGGCTTCCGCGCAGGACATGGTCGACGACAGACCGGACGAGAATATTTTTCGCGTACACCGGTCGGCATTTACCGACCCAACGATCTTCGAACAGGAAATGACCGAAATCTTCGGTCGTACATGGTTGTATCTGTGCCACGAAAGCCAGGTCGCCAATCACGGCGATTACATCGCGACGCGGATAGGGACGCAGCCGGTTTTCGTCATTCGCGGCAGTGACGATGATATCCGGTGTTTTTACGATGTGTGCAGTCATCGGGGGTCGCGGCTTACAGGACGGAAATCCGGGTCCGCAAAAACGCTCACCTGCCGTTATCATGGCTGGTGCTTCAATGCCGACGGCGCCTGCACGCTGGTTCGCGGCGGTGACGAGGCCTACCGGCCGGAAGACCTTGCGCGCATGGGTACGAACCTGCACCCCATCGAAAAATTATCGTCCTACAAGGGTTTTCTGTTCGGCTGCCTGGATGCAGATGCGCCGCCGCTCGAAGAATTCCTCGGCGGGTCGATGCCTTTTATCGACTTGATGACGGATCAGGCGCCGGACGGTATGGAAATCCTCCGCGGCGAAAGCCGATACATGATGGAGGCGAACTGGAAGCTTCAGACCGAGAATTCGACCGACGGCTATCATGTTGCCACCGTTCACCGGAATTTCGCTACCACCGTCGGCTACCGCGAGACGCTGGCACCCGGCGGCGATGACGGAATGGCCAAGACAGAGGCAAGCCGGATTCTCAGCCTCGAGAAGATCGATTCAGGGGGCTACGACGTCGGCAACGGTCACATGATCAACTGGGCCGATCGGGGCAACCCGGAAGCGGGGCCTTCCTGGCCGCAACGCGATACCCTGTTGCAGCATCATCCCGACGGGAAGGTGAAATGGATGCTCGAACGGGGCCGTACCGTCACGATATTCCCGAACCTGTTGCTGAATGACGTGGCCTCAAGCTGCATCCGCGTGTGGCGGCCGGTCAGCGTCGGGCTGACCGAGATCGAGACATGGTGTATCGCGCCCCGGAACGAGGCGCCCGAGGCGCGTCGTGCCCGCATCCGCAAGTACGAGGATTTCTTCTTTCCGGCCAGTCTTGCCGTGCCTGACGATGTGCGGGCGATGGAAGGCGCGCAGACCGGGTCCGAAGCGCTGGAAGATGGATGGAACGATCTGGCGCTCGGCCACAGGACGCTGGTCGATGGTGCGGATGAAGCGGCGCTGGAACTTGGCGTGACGCCCCTGAACAGCAATCCGGGGCGCGAGGTGGAAACGCCTTTTTTCGCATTCTGGCGGGAATGGGCGACGAGGTTGTCGTCATGACCGGTTTAAGGATTGCCGCCGAAGACCTCCTCTATCGCGAGGCCTGGTGTCTCGACAACAAACGCTGGGATGACTGGCTCGCGCTGTATGCCGAAGATGCCGTGTACTGGGCGCCTGCGATGGACGGCGACGAAGGCTGGACGGATGATCCCGACAACGACGTCAGTCTTATGTATATGGACAAGGCGGGACTCGAAGCCCGGATATTCCGCATTGAGGGGCATGACTCATATGCGACCGACCCGTTGCCGCATACCGCGCACCTGGTCACCAATGTCCTGGTTCACGAAGAACAGGACGGGCTGGTCCGCGTCTCCGCGACGTGGCTTGTCCGCACCTATGCACGGGTACGCGGCGCCACCGCGCGCAGCGGGCTCTACGAGTACGGGCTGCGCGAAACGGCAGAAGGTTTGCGTATCGCAACGAAGAAAATATTCATTCACGACGACCGGATCGTCGGGCCGATAGATATCTATAATATCTGACCGGCTCCGACGGGATCGTTCTATCGGCCTACCGGCAGGCGGCGATTACACGAGCCGGGGCACCGGTCGACGATGTCAGGCGGATCGCGCCGGCGATCAGGGTGCAGGTGCCGCTTTCATTTGCGAGCTGTCCTGTACCTTTGGCGTTTTCCAGCAGTTTCCAGCCCCGCGTCAGCCCGAACTGATGGGCGTACCAGCCGTCGCCGAACGGATTCTTGCCGTCGGAGCCGCGTCCGGATTCGCCGGAATCAATCGACAGGTTATCCATCATGATGCCGTTGATGCGCACGCCCTTGCGGTTTTCGATCTCTATCAGTTTCTCGACGGCCGATTTTCCGAAGCCCGGGTAGTTGAGCCCGTTGATATAGGGATGCAGGAAGGGATCCTGAGGCGGATCGCCAACGAAATGCTTGTCCCATCCAGAATGCACGACGATCCAGGACCGGTCGGTAATCTGGCCGGCAACCTTTTCTATATCGGCCGGGAGCACGGTGGCGCCCGTCGCTTCGCTGAAATCGGTTACCGCGGGATTTGGCGAAGGTTTGCCGCCATTCTTGGCCAGTTCCTTCGAAACGCGGTCGGAAATATCGATATAGACGATTTTGCCGATGATATCGCGCAGCGTGTATTCCTCGACCGAGCGTTTGTCGGCATTCGCCGATTTATCGGTGTTGAGGTAGTGATCGGTCGAATCCAGATGAGTGGTGTAGTGCTCGTCAAAATGGAACCAGCCCCACTGGAAAAACCCGGTCTGGGTCTTGAACGGGTCCTTGACCTTGCGGGTCGCCTGGAACCCGAAGCTCGCGACGGCTTTGGAATCCTTGAATGGCTTTGCCAGGTCGGGCTTTGTGATATCGCCTCCTGTCGGGGCGAATAGCGGAATCTGATGTGTGAAATCGTAGTAACGCACATCATCTATACTGGTCTGTGCGACGGATGATGCACTTCCGCCCATGGAAATGGCGGCGACGGCGACAATGAGTGTCCTGTTGATCATGATTTTTTCCCCTTCTTCGATCGTCGTTGGCGGCGTTCAGCCCGAATAGGGTAGAGCCCAGGAACGGTGTTCGTGGCCTGCGCTGAACTGGTTGTTGGTCTGATCCGGATTCCGGTTGACCAGCGGGCGCGCATAAAGCGGGTGCGTCAGCGAGCGCATTTCGTGGTCGAGCGTGAACAAGACCTTGCCGGTGTCCAGGTCGATGATGTCCTCGAAGCGGTACTGATGCTGGCTGCTCTCCTCGGATACGAGCCCGCGTTCCAGAAGCTTGTTGTACGGGCCGGAGAAATCCGCGATGTAAATCTGGATGTGGTGACCGTCGAACGGCACGATTGTGCGCCGCGTCTCGGTAAATATCAGGTGCTGTTCGTACCCGATCCGGACTTGGGCCGAGGTTCCATTGCGGGATTTAATCTTTGCGGGCGCACCGACGATTTCCCGGTAGAACCTGCCGATGCCTTTTGCCGTACCGGGCGGCACGTCGAAATCAAGATACGCAATCCCGAGTGCGACTCGGCCGAAGCGTTTGCCGGGTTCGTGGATACGAAAGCGGTTGCCCCAGGGGCATGTCACGTCGACATGGTCCTTGGCTGGTTTCCAGCCGAATTGGGTTCCTTTGAGCGGTTCCTTGACCAGTTTGAGACGGGCGAGAAGCCTGTCGCGGTTCGGCATCACGATGCCGATGGTTCCGCGCACCACGTTCGGTTTGTTGGTCGGCAGATGGAACTGGTTACGTCCCACATTCACCCACATATTGGTGACGCCGGTCACCAGTGTCGGATCGCGCGTCAGACCCAATCCCGTAATATAAAACAGGGTGGCCAGTCGTTGATCCGGGATACAGACATTGACATGTTCCATCGCGACCACATTGCAGAGGTCTTCGGCGCTGCGGTCGTATTGTGGTTTCTTGGCCATCGTGTCCTCCGGCGACTGCGGGTACCTGATGAGGGAAGTCTATCCCTTGCCGCGGGGATTCACATCCGAAAGTATCGCGGCTGCGCTTGCCATCATCAGGCGGAAATCGCTCGAAAGCGTAACGAGATCGAAGCCCTTTTCCACCATCTCATTGGCATAGGCCGCGGTCATCGTATGAATGCCCGCCTTGATGCCGTGACGCCGGGTGGCGGCGAGAGTCGCATCGATACGTTCCATCACGTCCGCGTCGCGCTGGTCGCCGCCCGGGCCCTTGCCGATGGAGACCGACAGGTCCGACGGGCCGATATAGACGGCGTCGAGACCCGGCACGCTGCATATTTCGTCCAGGTTATCCACCGCTTCCTGCGTTTCAATCATGGCAAAGGTGAGAACGGTGGTGTCCGCATGGTCGTGGTAGTCGGCGCCCGCATAAAAGCTGGCGCGGACCGGCCCGGTTGAGCGGTAGCCGGCAGGCGCATAGCGGCAGGCGCCGACAAAACGCTCGCATTCCTCGCGGGTGTTGATCATCGGACAGATCACGCCGTATGCGCCGGCATCCAGCGATTTCATGATGATCGCGGGATCGTTCCACGTCACGCGCACCATCGGCGACGGATCGTAGCGCGCGGCTGCCTGCATCATGTGCAAGGCACTGTGATAATCGGTAACGCCATGCTGCATGTCGATGGTGATGCTGTCCCAGTCTAGCGATGCCATGATTTCCGAGGAGAAAGAGGAAGGGATGCAGAGAAAGACATTCACGGCCGCACGGCCTTCTGCCCAGGCCTGCTGAATCTTGTTCGGTCGCATTTTTATCTCCCCGTTGTTCTGGCCGACGTTTGATATGTCTTACACCGATCCTGGCGACGGGGGGAGAGTGGATTGACGCATCGCGGGGCAAATGCGTATCTGGCGGGGAAATGCAGATCAAAAACCCGATCAATTACATTGAGGAAATGGAGAATGTGTCGCCCACGGTGCGCGGCATCATTCTGGTGGTGATATCGGGCGCGTTCTTCGCATCGATGCATGGATCCGTCCGCATGCTCTCGCGGGAGCTGGATGCGATGGAAATCGCGTTTTTCCGGGCATTTTTCGGGTTCGTTTTCTTTGCCCCGATCCTGCTGAAATCCCGGCTGTCGGTACTGCGGACCAAGCGGTTTCCGCTGCATATGGTGCGCGGGCTGTTCAACGGGGCGTCGCTGCTGATGTGGTTTACCGCGCTCAGCATGGTGCCGCTGGGCGACGCGACCGCTTTGTCGCTGACGGGGCCGTTATTCGTCAGTCTGGGTGCAATGCTGATACTGGGAGAGAGCGTTCGGGGGCCCCGTTGGGCAGCACTCGCTGTCGGGTTCGCAGGTGCGTTGATTATCGTGCGGCCGGGTCTTCAGGAAATCAACTTCGGGATGGTGCTGATATTCCTGTCGATGCTGTCGGTCACCTGTTCCAAGTTGATCGCAAAGTCGCTGTCGCGAACCGACCAGCCGTCCACAATTGTCGCCTATTTGTCCCTGTCAATGATGGTGCCGTCGGGAATTGCGATACTCTTCGTCTGGCAGACGCCCACAATCGAGCAGCTATTCTTGATGATGATGATCGGGTTTCTTGGCAGTTGCGGACACATGCTGCTGACGACGGCCTATAAGATCGCCGATATTTCTGCCGTCGAACCGGTGGTTTTCGCGCGTCTTGTCTGGGCGGCTATCGTCGGCTGGTTCCTGTTTGCGGAATTTCCCGGCGTCTGGGTATGGGTTGGCGGTGCGCTGATCGTGACGGCGTCGACCCTGCTTGCACGACATGAATCCCGTCAGCGGCGGAAAGCCAGGGAAGCGGAAACAAGTAAGGCTGGCGCCTAGTTAGTGGTGTCCGATCCTTTTATTCGCTCCGTGAGTTTCGCCAGCCACGCCTGAACCCGTTTCTTGTTTACCCCGAGGTCCGACTCGCCATAGTTGGAACGGCTGTAGATGATGATCGAGCTTCCTGTGTCGGTCGTGACGCCCTGAATCCAGACAGTATCGGGAAATCTGAAAATTCGGCTTCGCTGAACGTACACCAGTTGCGGCAGGCTCTCATCCTGCGCCACAAGTTTCGTGCGGGGCTCGTCTCCGATGACCTTTTCAGTAATTTTGAGGAGGTCTTCGACTGAGACGGCGAAGGACGGACTCTCGAAATCCGCGTCGACACCACACAACCCGGCGGGGCATGCCAGCGCATCGTTTGACGTCGTGCGCTCCTGAAGAGTCCGGATATCCATTGGGGTCACGTCAAACTCACACCCTGAAAGCCAAGGAACAAAAAGTAACAGAACGACAATTCTGGCTAAAGATCTGAGGGGCATTGCGGATCGGGGAAATCGCCGCCGGACTATTCAGCCGCCTGGGCAAAAGGCATTGTAACAACCCCGTCATCGGCCAGCGGGACGGGCACGGCGCAATAGTCCGGATCATCGGCCTCGCGCTGCATCATTGCTTCCAGAAGGCGCCGCCCCGTCACAGGTGCTTTATCGACCTTTACCGCCAGTTGCGGCAGTTTCGGCATGCCTTCTTCCTGCAGGCGGCGATCCTGCATTTCCAGCAAGGCGCGGTCTTCGCTGAAGGTCTGCTGGGTTGATGTGTAAATATTTTCATGCAGTTCGTCGTCATCTAGGCGGAAATTGCGGGCGAGTCCCCAGATGTAATGGGACGTGTGATCGGTCTCCGGCGTGATGAGATGGATGGGGCGCATCATAAAGTGGTCGTCTACCCGCTCAGTGCCGACGGCATGGAAGCCGACCTCGGTCATATTGAAACCGGGCGCCATATAAATCGCGATCTGCCAGCGATTGATCCGCCCGTCATGGCCCTGAGCGAGTGCAAAG
>Ga0181559_10005036_pt1 | contig 12690 bp, 16 predicted proteins | sample 011ome_21_FD_133752 | JGI IMG/M metagenome (GOLD analysis project Ga0181559, IMG submission 133752) | Coastal salt marsh microbial communities from the Groves Creek Marsh, Skidaway Island, Georgia - 011508AT metaG (megahit assembly) | ecosystem: Environmental > Aquatic > Marine > Intertidal...
AAGCAGATTTGCATCACCCGCAAGTGTCTTTGCCTCTGCGGGGCAAAGGTCCATGATAGGCCCATCAGGGAGGCACGCTATGACCAACCCATTTGAACGCCTGCGCGACGTGCTTGACGAGATTGGTGACGATATCGAGGCCGAGCTAGACCGCCAGCGCGAAAGGTTTCGCTATACCGTCGAGCGAGGCAAGGTGAGATTTGACAGCGAAGTCCGCCAACGCCACAGGGCTGCGCGGGAAAGGCTCGGCTCGTTCCTTTCGCGCACGCGGCCGCTGGTTGTCCTGACCTCGCCGCTGATCTACAGCCTGATCATTCCTTTCGCCATTCTCGACCTCTTCGTCTGGGTTTATCAGGCGGTCTGTTTTCCGATTTATGGGATCAAGAAAGTCCCGAGGTCCGATTTCATCGCCATCGACCGACATCACCTGCAATACCTGAACGGCCTGCAAAAGCTGAACTGCGTCTACTGCGGCTATTGCAACGGTGTGATTTCATGGGTGCGTGAGGTAGCGGGTCGGACCGAGGCCTATTGGTGCCCGATCAAACACGCGCGCAAGCTGGCGGGCCCGCACAATTATTACGCGGGCTTCACGGATTATGGTGACGCCAGCGCGTTTCAGGACCATGTTGAGCATTCGCGTAAAGGCCTTAAGCCTATGCCGCGCGGTGAGATCTAGAAAGAAGGCTGTGGAATGCGGAAAGTCTATACGTGGAGCCATGGGGTCGAAGACCGCAACCTGACCATTGCCGATATGCGGGCCAACAAGGCCGCAGGGCGTAGGATGACGCAGGTTACGGCGGGCGACGCCGAAGAGGCGTCGATAATTGCAGGCGCGGGCATCGATATGATCATCACGGGCAGTGACGCGGTCCGCGATGTGCGGCGCGGCGCGCCCAACACATTTCTGACCGCTGCACTTTTCGCGGGCCGCTATGCGACCGACGAGGAAATTCTGCGCGGCGCGATCGACGCAGCTATGGCGGGGGCCGATTCCGTTCTGACGCCAAGATCGATGCGCGTGGTTGAGCTGCTCGCGAATGAGGGGCTGATGGTGCAAGGCCATGTCGGGATGGTTCCCTCCCTGTCGATCCTTCTTGGCGGGATGCGGGCTCGCGGGCGAACCGCGAGCGAGGCGCTCGAGATCTTCGAAGAAATGCGGCGTCTCGAAGACGCGGGGGCCTTTGGGGCCGAGGTCGAATGCGTGGCCGAGGATGCCCTGCGCGAGATCAGCCGCCACACATCGCTCATCACCAATTCCATCGGCGCTGGGGCCGGAGGCGATGTGATCTTCTTGTTCTTTCCCGATATTTGCGGCGAGACAGAAAACCCGCCGCGCCACGCCAAGGCTTGGGGCGATGGCCTGTCCATCAAGCGTGCGCTGGCTGCCGAGCGTGCCCGTGCGGCGGCCGGTTTCCGTGCCGATGTTATGAGCGGAACCTATCCGGCAGCCGCACATACAGTGACGATGAACGAAGGTGAACGCGAGCGCCTCGCCGAGGCGCTCGACAAACGAGTGCGGCTCTAGCCGTCAGAGGTAGTCGGGCTGTGGCATTCCAAGGACGTGGAACCCGCCATCGACGCGTATGATCTCGCCCGTGGTGAAGGCGCCTGCATCCGAGGCCAGATAGACCGCCGTGCCGCCAACCGATTCCAGCGTCGCGTTCGACCGCATTGGCGCATTCTCTTTGGTGTGGCGATAGGTCTTGCGCGCACCGCCAATGGCGGCGCCGGCAAGGGTCTTCATCGGGCCGGGGCTGATCGCGTTAACGCGGATACCTTCGGGGCCAAGATCGTTGGCCAGATATCGCACCGAAGATTCCAGAGCCGCCTTGGCCACGCCCATCACGTTGTAGAACGGGGTCACACGGTTCGAGCCCTGATATGTCAGGGTCAGGAGCGTGCCGCCGTTCGGCATCATCTCGGCGGCGCGGCGCGACACGTCGATAAAGCTGTAGCAGCTGATCGCCAGCGAATTCGAGAAATTGGCAAGCGAGGTGTTGATGAAGCGGCCCGTCAACTCGTTCTTGTCGGAATAGGCGATGGCGTGGACGAGGAAATCGATTGTGCCCCAGCGGTCCTTGAGGGTCTGAAACGCCAGATCGAGGCTCTCGGGGTTCATGACATCGGCATCGACCATGATATCCGAGCCGACCGAGGCTGCGAGCGGCTCGAGCCGTTTGCCAAAGGCCTCGCCCTGATAGGTGAAGGCAAGCTCTGCCCCTGCCTCGTGCATCGCCTTGGCGATGCCCCAGGCGATCGAGCGCTCGTTGGCAACACCCATGATCAGGCCGCGTTTGCCCTTCATCGAAATGGTCATCCGAAACCTCCGCTTATTGGATCAGTCCCGCAGGCGGGACAGGAGCATCGAGCCATTGGTGCCGCCAAAGCCGAAGCTGTTGGTCATCACCGTATCAAGCCCGGCGTTTTCGACAAGGCTCGTGGCGATCTCGCCCGCGTTGATCTCGGGATCGAGGGTTTCGACGTTGATCGACGGGGCGATATAGTCGCCCTGAAGCATCAAGAGGCAATAGACCGCTTCTTGCGCGCCGGTCGCGCCCTGGCTGTGGCCGGTCATGGATTTGGTTGAGCTGATCGGCGGGGTTGACCCCTCGCCAAAGACGCGGCGGACGGCCTTGACCTCGCCGACATCGCCCACCGGCGTCGAGGTGCCGTGCGCGTTGATATAGCTGACATTGCGGCCCTCGGGCAGCGTCTGAAGCGCGCCGCGCATCGCCCGCTCGCCGCCTTCGCCCGAGGGGGCCACCATGTCGGCGCCGTCGGAGGTGGCGGCAAAGCCGGTGACTTCGGCATAGATCTTGGCGCCGCGGGCGCGGGCGTGCTCGAGTTCCTCAAGCACGACAATCGCACCGCCGCCGGCGATCACGAAGCCGTCGCGGTTCGCGTCAAAGGCGCGCGAGGCTTTGGTGGGTGTCTCGTTGTATTTCGACGACATCGCGCCCATCGCGTCGAAGAGGCACGAGAGGGTCCAGTCAAGTTCTTCGCCGCCACCGGCAAACATCACATCCTGTTTGCCCATCATGATCTGTTCCGAGGCCACGCCGATGCAATGCAGCGAGGTCGAGCAGGCCGAGGTGATGGAATAATTGATGCCCTTGATCTGATAGGCCGTCGCAAGGTTGGCCGAGATCGTCGACGACATGCACTTGGGCACAGCGAAAGGCCCGATCCGCTTGGGGCTTCCCGAGCTGAGCACCGTCTGATGCGCGGCGAACATGGCGCTGGTCGAGGGGCCGCCCGAGCCGGCGATCAGGCCGGTCCGCGGGTTGACCACATCTTTTTCCTCAAGACCCGCATCGGCAATCGCCTGACCCATGGCGATATGGGCATAGGCCGCGCCGGGGCCCATGAACCGCAGGGTGCGCTTGTCGACGTGTTCGGCCACGTCGATCTTGAGCGTGCCGGCGATCTGGCTGCGAAAGCCGTGCTCGGTCATCGCCGCGACAGCCTCGATCCCCGACTTGCCCGCCCTCAGGGCCGCATCGACCTCGGCTGCATTGTTGCCGATGGGGGAGACAATCCCCAGACCAGTCACGACGACACGACGCATTCCGCTCTCCTTGTTAGGTTAGAGCTTGTGTAGGGGAGAGAGGGGGCGGGGGCAAGCGGTTGGAACTTGTCCGCACTAGCCTCGGCCGGCTTCCAAGATGCGCTTGAGGCTTGTGCTGATTTCGACGGCGACACCAGCAAACACGCCGAAAACGAACAAGCGTAAACCTTCATTGATGGCTTCGCCAGAACTGGCCGCAGCAAGATACCTTGCCGACAGCTCAGCGTTTGCGGCCAACGTTTCAGTGTTCAACGCCACATAGAAACCGAGACCAATTCGCAGGGCTCCAAGAGCAACGGCAAGATAGGCGACAAGTCTTCCAATTCTCGTGAACATCAAAGGCTCCTTGATGACGATTTGAACTTGGAACTGACTATTGCCCTCAGCTCTCGCTGAGTGCCACCTTCATGTCCTTGACCACATAGATCACCTCGCCGTCGGCCTCGACGATGCCGTCGGCGACGCCCATGGTCAGGCGGCGGGTCTGGATCGCTTTGGTGAAGTCAACCTTGTAGGTAAGCATCTTGCGGTCGGGGCGGACCATGCCGGTCAGTTTCACCTCGCCCACCCCCAGCGCATAGCCGCGCCCCTGCCAGCCGCGCCAGCCGAGGTTGAAGCCGGTGAGCTGCCACAGGCCGTCAAGGCCGAGGCATCCGGGCATGATCGGGTTGCCGGGGAAGTGGCAATCAAAGAACCACAGATCAGGCGTGATGTCGAACTCGGCCACCACATGGCCCTTGCCATGCTCGCCGCGATCTTCCGAGATATCGGTGATCCGGTCCATCATCAGCATCGGCGGGGCGGGCAGCTGGGCATTGCCCGGGCCGAAAAGCTCGCCGCGGGCGCATTTAAGAAGGTCGTCCTTGCCGAAGCTGCTCGGGAATTGCGCCATGCTGTGAGGTTCCTTTCGAAATAGGGTCATAGCCCGTCTAGCACTCGTCGCAGAATATGAGCAAGGCCAGCGACGGGCTTGCAGGGGCGGCAAATCAATTGCGACTGGTTTTCAACTGCATTCTGTGCGATCTGGGGGCTAGCCGAGACAATGAGCGCCGGAACCATGAACGAAACGATGGAACAGCGGGGAAACCACTGGCTTGCCGATGCAGGGCTGCGCCCGACTCGGCAGCGGCTGGCGCTTGCGACCCTCCTTGTCGGCGATGGCGAGAACCGGCACGTCACGGCCGAGAGCCTGTATGACGCCGCCCGCGCGGCGGGCGAGAGCGTCTCGCTCGCGACGGTCTATAATACGCTCAAGGCATTTTGCGACGCCGGCCTCTTGCGCGAGATTACCATCGACGGATCGAAAAGCTATTTCGACACCGATATCAGCGACCATCCCCACTATTATTGGGAGGACTCGGGCGCTTTTACCGATGCGCCCGTCGAAGAGTTGCAGATCCGCAACCTGCCGCCCGCGCCGCAGGGCTCGACGATTTCCGGCGTTGATGTCGTGATCCGTCTGCGCCGCACTTAGACGGACACTAGAACCACTGGCCCGGTTCCATCAGGCCAAGCTCCAATAGCTGCTGCGAATGCCATTCAAAGCGGACTGAGTTGCGCCATTTGTAATTGTGGATCGCAAAGGTCGAGCTTGGGTTGCGTTTGAGGGCCTTGGCGGTTCGGAAGGAACAGATCGCTGCCGTCAGGTTGTGATGCCAAGGGCAGGAATAGGTGTTCATTTCCTCGTCGTTGAGCGTGTGCCCCACCCGAAGTTCAAGCCCCGGCTTTGCGCGAAAGAGGCCGATCCGGTCAATCCGCCTCTTTTCGAAAGGGATATGCTCTTCGAACCGCCAACGCAGGCCGCCATAGAAATCCAGCTGCCGCTCGCGCGGATGGTGATTTTCGTCGTTGCGGGCGAGCGCGTAATATCCGCTGCGATCGAGATAGGCGTCTTCCAAGTTGACGGCGCGCGGATAAGCGTCGAGATCGCCGGCATAGAGATCGATCACATAGGTGAGCATCGCCTCGCGCCGTTCCTCGGTGTGAAAGGCTAGCATCTCGCCGATCGTGCGGTGTTCGCAGAATGGGAAAAACAGGTATTCCGCGTTGAAACAGTAGTAGAGCCAAATCCCCGGTGCTGAATCGATCACAGCGTTGATCGTATCAACGACCGCAAGATCACTACGAATATCGTGATTAACCCGCACAACCCGCGCTGGCAGGGCAAGGTCGCGGGCCAGATCGTTGGGGGCAAACAGGATGACTTGTTTGAAGCCCAAATCCAGATGATGCCGGATCGTCGAGGCGATTTCGACATCGTCTTCCGCGAGGACAAGCGCGACCGGCCCTTTGGCAAGGCTCTCGATGCCCTCCTTGAGGAAGTCGTCCAGGCTTGGGTGATGGGTCACAGCTTCGGTCTCATGATTGGGCCACAGTTAGGAGGATAAGGGTCTGCATTGCAAGCCGGAGGGCGAGGCGTTAGGTACACGCAATTCCCGATCTCCGTCGCCAGAAACAGCTCCTTATGTCCGAACCGAAAAAGCTCTTCATCAAGACCTATGGCTGTCAGATGAATGTTTATGACAGCGAGCGCATGGCTGAGGCCTTGGGCGGCAAGGGTTATGTCGAAACAAAGGTGGCGGAAGAGGCGGACATGATCCTTCTCAACACCTGCCACATTCGCGAGAAGGCCGCCGAAAAGGTCTATTCCGAACTGGGGCGGCTTCGGCCTTTGAAAGAGGCCAAGCCAGACCTGAAGATCGGTGTTGCCGGCTGCGTCGCGCAAGCTGAGGGCGAAGAGATTATGCGCCGCCAGCCGCTTGTCGATCTGGTGGTTGGCCCGCAAAGCTATCACCGCCTGCCCGCGATGGAAGATGCGGTGCAGGGCGGCGCCAAGGCGCTCGACACTGACTTTCCCGAAGAGGACAAGTTTGAAAAGCTGAAAGGCCGCCCCAAGGCGCATCGCGGCCCGACCGCTTTTCTGACCATTCAGGAAGGCTGCGACAAATTCTGCGCCTTCTGCGTTGTGCCCTATACGAGGGGCGCTGAAGTGAGCCGCCCTGCCGAGCGCATCTTGCGAGAAGCGCGCGAGCTTGTGGATGCCGGCGTTCGCGAGATCACCCTGCTTGGCCAGAACGTGAATGCCTATCACGGCCACGAAGGCGGGCTTGCTGGTTTGATCTGGGCGCTGGCGGACATTGGCGGCCTCGATCGCATCCGTTTCACCACCTCGCACCCCAATGACATGGACGACGCGCTCGTCGCCGCGATTGGCGAATGCAGCAAGCTCATGCCCTATCTGCATTTGCCGGTTCAGTCGGGTAGCGACCGCATTCTCAAGGCGATGAATCGCAAGCACACCGCGGCGCAGTATCTCGACCTGATAGGGCGCATTCGCGCCGCACGGCCGGACCTGCTCTTGTCGAGCGACTTTATCGTCGGCTTTCCCGGTGAAACCGATCAGGACTTCGAAGATACGATGGATCTGATCCGCACCGTGAATTTCGGGCAGGCCTACTCCTTTAAATACTCTTCTCGTCCTGGCACCCCTGCTGCCGAAAAGGCGCAGCTTCCCGAGACTGTAAAGAACGAACGTCTCGCCCGTCTTCAGGCGCTTCTGACCGAGCAGCAGCGCGCCGCCCAGATCGGTATGGTCGGGCGCGAGGTGGGTGTCCTGTTTGAAAAGGCCGGGCGGCTCAAGGGCCAGATGATCGGCAAGTCTGATTATCTGCACGCTGTCTATGTTCAAGCGCCGGTCGAGGCGCTGGGACAAATCCGCCGCGTGCGGATCATCGAAAGTGGCCCCAACTCGCTCGGCGGCGTCCTGATCGACTGAGTCGCGGCCGAGTCGCGGCTAGACCCAATTCTGCCACATTTGGAATCGACTTTGCCGGGCTCCCGCACAATCGGGCCTGCCTTTCGGTATTGTCGCGCGTTCGCCCACAAAAATGGGGCGAAATTGGGCAAAATTTGCATGAACAACGGCAAAATTGAGATGGAATTCTGGCGTTTGTGTGTCTCTGGCGCTGGCCAAGCGGCCAAGTGATCCGAGTTAAAAGGGAGGCCAGCCGTGGCCGTTCAGAACCAGAAGAAGCTGCAAGGAATGATGCTTTCGGTCATCGGTGGGGGCGCCGCGACCGCAATGTTCATTGCTGCCTTTATGGGAACGGCGTCGGCTCAAGATTCCCGCGTAGTGAGTAGCGAACGCTATGTCCCCACCATCTGGATCGATCCTGACGGCTGCGAACACTGGGCCATGGATGACGGTGCTGAGGGCTATATGGATGCCCGTCGCAGACGCGACGGCTCCGCTGTCTGCCACCGGAGCGAAATCTGCGGGCTTGTCCCGACCGATCAGCTCTTTGCGACAGACAAGTACTACGTCAGCGCAGGTGGCCGGGAGAGCCTCCGCCGCTTCTTCACAGAAGCGAATGCGGTTGCCTTCCTGATCTATGGCCACACCGACAGCCGTGCCTCGGACGAATACAACATGGTCCTTTCCATGAACCGGGCCAACGCGGTTCCCGCAGTTGCATTGGAAGTGGGTGCGCGCGTCGTCGACGTGCGTGGTTTTGGCGAGCGTAGCCCGCGCGCCAGCAATTCAACCGCAGACGGGATGCAGCAAAATCGCCGCGTCGAAATCTACTGCCTGCGGTGAGGAGGGATCATTATGAAACTTGCTAAAGCTCTTTTACTGACGACTTTCGCGATTACCGTTTCGGCCTGCTCGGGCAAAGGTGATTTGTTCTACGGATCGGGTTACGGCTCCGGCGGCGCAGCACAGTTCAGCTCGCGCAACGGCGGATCGAACGGCTCGGGTGCTGCCGAGACCACGAGTGAGAATGGCAGCGCAGGTAGCCAAGGCGGCGACGGCGGTGCTGGCGGTGCTGGCGGTGCCGGAGGCGAAGGTGGTGCTGGTGGCGGTTCTGGCGAAGGCGAGGGCGGTTCTGGTGACGGCTCCGGTGGCGGCTAAGGCGGCTCCGGCGATGGCGGGGACGGCGGCGATGGTGCCAACACCCCCGACACCAACGACGAGGACGGTGCTAGCTGTGCCAAACCCAAGGGTCATGCCTATGGCCTGTGCGATGAGGAGCCCGAAAACTTTGGCGGCAATGACAACGACAAAGGCAAAGGCGATCCGACCTTCAAGGGCGGCGCAAAGTAAAGGACTGAGAGCATGAAGACGCTTCATACGATAGTCCTGGCCCTCGCGGCATCCAGCCTTGCCGGCTGTGTGACCCCGGGGCACCCGGTGGTAGGAGCTGACAAGGGCTACGACCTTGGGATCAATTCCCACTCGCTCGAAACCCTTGTGGCCGGGATCTGGATTGATCCGGATGGCTGCGATCACTGGATTATCGATGACGGCGTCGAAGGCTATCTGTCTCCGCGTCTGACACCTGACGGGATCCCTGTTTGCTCGGGTCTTGGTGTCGAAGACAACGCCTATGCGCCCTTCAAGGACGGAACGTTCATACCTGATCCTCTCTGATCCCTCGGAGGGATGGGGGCTAGGGCCGCGGCGAAAGCTGCGGCCCAATCACTTTCCGACATGAGATTGTGACAATCGCGTGGTTTGCCTTGCGCAACGCCCGCTTCCTTGCCACCATCCAATCAAACCCCGCAGAAGGAGACATATTTGGCCTCGAGCATTCTGACCCCGCCAGCCGTCACCCCGGACATCGCAGAAACGGTCATCGAATTTCCTGACAATTTCTTGCTGATAGATCTTTGTGGTGCACACGACCGAAATCTGGCGCGGATCGAGGATATGCTGGGGGTGCAGATTCTGCGCCGTGGCAACAGGCTCGCCGTTGTCGGCGAGGAGGGGCCGCGCAAGGCGGCGGTGACGGTTCTCGGCAATCTATATCAACGGCTTGAGGCAGGTCGCGGCATCGAAGGCGGCGATATCGACCGCGAGCTTCGGATGGGATCGTCCGAGAAAGGCGTTGCGCCGCAGGACGGAGACCAGATGGAAATGTTTACGGGTGGCCGCGTCGAGATCAAGACGCGCCGCAAGCTGGTCGAGCCGCGGACCGAGGCCCAGAAAGCCTATGTCAAAAGCCTTTTCGACAATGAGCTGAACTTCGGCATCGGCCCTGCCGGCACCGGCAAGACCTATCTCGCCGTGGCGGTGGGGGTGTCGATGTTCATCGAAGGCAAGGTTGACCGGATCATCCTCTCACGCCCCGCAGTCGAGGCCGGCGAGAAGCTCGGCTATCTGCCGGGCGACATGAAGGACAAGGTCGATCCCTATATGCAGCCGCTCTATGACGCGCTGAACGATTTTCTGCCCGGCAAGCAAACCGCCAAGCTGATCGAGGAAAAGCGGATCGAGATCGCACCCCTCGCCTTCATGCGCGGCCGGACGCTGTCCAACGCCTTTGTCGTTCTGGACGAAGCGCAAAACGCGACCTCGATGCAGATGAAGATGTTTCTGACCCGCCTCGGCGAAGGCAGCCGTATGGTCATCACCGGCGACCGCACCCAAGTCGACCTGCCGCGCGGCGTTGATTCCGGTCTTGCGGATGCCGAGCGTCTTCTAAAAGGTATCCCCAAGATATCATTCAGTTATTTCACTTCGAAAGATGTGGTGCGCCATCCGCTCGTTGCCGCAATTATCGAGGCTTATGAGGCGGAGGCGGCAAAACCCTAGAACCCGCTGTGTGGGATTGGCCGATGACAGAAGCACGTGAAATTTCGCCCGCCGAGCGAACCTACAGAGGACGGCGGACAAAGCCCGAACGTTGGGCAAGCTGGAAACCCCGCGTCGGCGACATCCTGGTCTGCACCCCTCCAAAGAGTGGCACGACGTGGACCCAATCCATTCTGACAATGCTCGCGCATGGCGGGCCTGATCTGCCTGACAAAGTTCCTTTCCTTTCGCCCTGGGTTGATGCCGATCTGGGTGTGCCTGCCGAAGAGGTTGCCAAGGCGCTGGATCGTCAGACTGTCCGGCGGGTGGTCAAGACGCAAACGCCCGCCGACGGCTTTCCGGTTTGGGAAGGGGTGACGGTCATCGCTGTCTACCGCCATCCTCTGGATGTTTTCTTTTCGCTTCGCAAACACCTTGCCAATTTGCGCGATCTGCCTGCGGATGATCCAGGGTTGCGGCCGGTATCGGAGTTTCTTGCCCTCTTCCGCGATGCGGAAACCGACCCCGACGATTTCGACCGCGATTGCCTCGCCTCGATCGTGCTCCATTATGAAAAGACAGCCTTGTCGGGCAGTTTTCCGAGGTGAAGGTCTTTCACTATGCAGATATGCTGCGAGATGGCCGAAGGGCGGTCGAACAGCTTGCCGATGCAGCAGGGATAGAGGCTGACGCCTCCCTGATCGACCGGGTGGCCGAAGCGACTAGTTTTAGCTCAATGAAAGCTAATGCGCTGGAATTCGCGCCAGTTGCCGGCACCAACTTCTGGAAATCCGATGCCGCCTTCTTTGATTCCGCCAGTTCGCGAAAATGGGAGGGCCAGCTTACGGCAGAGGATTTAGCCCTCTATGATCGCAGAATGTCCGAGCTTGCCCCTGATCGCCGCGTGCGGGATTGGCTTGAGAACGGAACCGGCCCGACCTAGGCCGCCCACATCCGGATCAGGTTGGATCGCGATTTCGATAGCAAAAGCAGTTGCTCGGCGTCGCCAGCGGCTTCGGCTTTGCCGATCGCTTGCCACAGATCGAAGAGGATCTCGCGCTCGGCAGGATCGGCGACCCAGCTTGTTACCCAGCCGATCACCACAAGGCGCTCGCCTGAGGTGACAGGCTCGACCCTGTGCAATGTGTTGGAGGGGTAGACGACGGCCTCTCCAAGTTCGAGTTTGAATTGGCGCTTCTCGACACGGTCGGCCACCGAAAGAGCGCCGCCCTCGTAGGTGTCGGGGGCGGAGAGGAAGAGCGTAAAGCTCACATCCGCACGGGCGCCCGCCATCAGAGCATTATCGACGTGCATCCCATATTGGCCGCCGCCCGAGGTGCGCGAAACCATTAGTTTGACAAAGGACTTCGGGACAGTGACGGCCTGAAAGAGTGGGTGCGACAGAAGTTTCTGGCGGACCATCTCGAGAACGGCTTCGGTTTCAGCGTTGGCTGCCGCCTGCTCGTTCTCTTTGACCGCGCGGGCGATCCGCCCTGCGGTGGCGCGTCCGTCCTCGAAGGTGAGGGCGCCCGCCGCAGCGGCAAGAGCCGTGGCTTCAGGGCCGGAAAAGAGGTCGCCGAGAACGATTGGCATTACTTGATCCTCAGGGCGATGATCTCGGTCCAAGCCGCGGCACTGGGCAGAAGCTCGGGATCACCACCGGCTTCGGTTGCGGTGAGCGTCGGGAAGAGTGGGGCGACGCTGGCGATCTGCTCGAGGATCGCGGAGCCGGCCTTGGCGCTGGCTTCATCGGCCGATGCGGCAAGTGCGGTGGCACGGGTGCGGGCGGTTTCGACAAAGCCCCATGCATCGCGGTATTCTTGCGGGGCTTCGACCTTACCCTCATAAACACCGCCCTCATAGTCGGCGCCCGCTACAGCCAGCAAATCCTTGATTGACATGGCGCGGTCGTAATCGGTCGCCTCAGAGGCCGCATCGGCAGCTTTGATCGCAGCTATTACGGCCTCGGCGGCGGCAGCAACAACCTCGGGCGCGGCGGCGGTGTTGATCGCTTCGGCGAAGGCTTGGGTTTGTGCAAGGAAGTCCGCGCCGCCGTGCTCTTCGATCTCGTGAGCAAGATCCTCGTAATAGGCGTGGTGGCTACCGGCGAGGTGCTCCTGTGCCAGTGTGACTTCTCCTTGGGCGTAAAGCTCGGCGACGATCCGGTGTGCGGCTTCAAAGAGGCCCAGTTCGGTCAAGTAGAGCGCAACGCCTTCGGTGGCGATAGCTCCGGCCTCGCCTGCCTCGCCAGCTTCCGCCGCGGATTGCGCGAAGGCGGGCGTGGCGGTGATCGTCGCGACGGTGGCAACCTGCCCGAGGACGAGGCTGGTGGCGGCCGCGGTGCCGAGCATGGTCCAGCGAAGAGGTTTGACGGTGCGGGAGGGGGTGGAGGTCATTCGCTTTCCTATCCTGACTTTTTTTGTCGGATACTAAATTCAGAGTGAGCCTGTCAATCCCCTTGGCGCTGGTGCGCGACATTCTCACAAGCTATGAGAGCCCATGATCATCGACCTGAATAATGAGGATGCCCGCTGGGAAGGCGTTG
>Ga0181559_10005037_pt1 | contig 12690 bp, 11 predicted proteins | sample 011ome_21_FD_133752 | JGI IMG/M metagenome (GOLD analysis project Ga0181559, IMG submission 133752) | Coastal salt marsh microbial communities from the Groves Creek Marsh, Skidaway Island, Georgia - 011508AT metaG (megahit assembly) | ecosystem: Environmental > Aquatic > Marine > Intertidal...
CAAAATATCCGCTTATTAATACCTGAATCAGACTTTTGTATGGAATCAAAGTAAAAGCCGTTCCAGAACTATCAAAACAGACATATATATGCACCAAATAAGGGCGTCAATTGATTATTCTGCAGAAATTGAATTTCTTTTTTGCAACTGGGAAAAAGGCTAATATAGACATAATTTCAAAAATGAAATTCTTTATTTTTTCAAATATTTCAGATGGTTAGAAAGATAAAGAACTTAGAGAAGTATTCGAATGGTAATTAATGGACAATCAAAAATTTCGGGAGTTGGCGTTTTTTTTCCCTCCCAAATTGTCACATCTATAAGCCTTATGGAGGAAATTCAATCTGATAAGAGATTTGGAATCCCTCTTAATTGGGTAGATAAAAAAATAGGGATTGAAGAAAGAAGAGTTGCCGCTGAAGGAACTTTGCCATCAGACATGGCAACTTCTGCATCCATTGAAGCTTTAAAAAATGCTTCTATTAACCCCGGTCACTTATCGCTGATCATTTACTGCGGTATAGAAAAAGACTTTATGGAACCTGGAACAGCGCATGTAGTACAAAAAAATCTTGGATCAAATGCTGTCTGTATGGATGTAACGAATGCATGCCAAGGGATAATTTCAGGAATATCAGTGGCTGATTCTATGATAGGTTCGGGTTGCATTGATAATGCTCTAATCTGTTCTGGTGAATTAGCAAGCAAGTCAGTCAAGAAATTTCTTAACAAAATAAAGAATAAGGATGCTTCGTATTTGCGAGACCGCCTAGGTGTGATGACTGTTGGTGATGCCGGCAGCGCAGTAATCTTAACCAGAAAAAAAATGACTCTGGAATATAAAATCTCATTTTTGATTCAAGAGGAGAGTATGCCGAATTTTGCTATTTTAAATATAATGAAAATTCCTTTTTCAAAAGAAAAGCAATCAATCAATCAGATCACCAAAGAAATACAAAGTTTTATCATATCTGCAGAATTGTTTGACTCAATGTCAAACGAAAAGGAAAACCTGTCCTTGAAGTCACTTACAACTAAAGTAGAAAAGTTAATAGTCGACCATGCTGTTGAAATTACTAATGGTAGCCAAGTGCAAGCCGCTTCATTGCTAGGCGTGTCGACTAGTAGTATTTGCAGGAAAAAAATCATGAAATAAAAAAGCCCGCATAAGCGGGCTTTTTTATTCAAGGTTTTTCACCTGGAGATTTGGGGTGGCCGATGGGGCTCGAACCCACGACAACCTGAGTCACAGTCAGGGGCTCTACCAACTGAGCTACGGCCACCATTACTTAAAGTATTAACCGTTTTTACTATCTGATCAGCCAACCTGTGACGTTTTCCGGCTGATATCCTGTATGACTGGCACGCCCGGCAGGACTCGAACCTGCTACCCTCGGCTTAGAAGGCCGATGCTCTATCCAGATGAGCTACGGGCGCTCTCATCAGGTTCTTCACAGTACTGGAAAAATCCGGCACTGGCAAAAATGGTCGGGGTAGAGAGATTCGAACTCCCGACATCCTGCTCCCAAAGCAGGCGCGCTACCAGACTGCGCTATACCCCGAAGAATCGTTCCCACGAAAAGGACGGCATCATACTCATGAGAGTCATTTTCGTCAATAAATTCTGCATTTTCAGGCCATTATGAAAGGCCCGAATTACCCCGCTATTTCTCAAAACGCCAGCTGGTCACCCCGTCTTTATCCTCAAGAATGACATTCAGGGCTTTGAGTTCGTCACGAATCTGATCAGCCAGAGCCCAATCTTTTTCCTCCCTGGCCAAATTACGTTTATTGATCAGCTCCTCGATATACGCGGCGTCTATATCTTCAGATCCCCGGCGCAGGAAGTCTTCAGCCGACAATTGCAGTATACCCAGCACAGCGCCCAGTTTAACCAGCAGAGCAGCAAGGCTGGACGCTGCTGCCATATCTTCCTGCTTAAGCCTGTTGATTTCCCTGGCAAGATCGAACAAGACACCAATGGCTTCCGGTGTATTGAAGTCATCTTCCATGGAGGCAGTGAAACGGCGTTCAAACTCAGTATTTTCCGCTGAAGCCACTTCTGTGTAATCAATCCCTTTGAGGGCGTTATAAAAGCGCTCCAGCGCGCCACTGGCCTGCCCCAGGTTGTCTTGGGAATAATTAATGGCACTGCGGTAGTGGCTGGAGATCAGGAAATAGCGGATCACCTCGGGTGAATACTGCTCAAGAACCTGACGGATAGTGAAGAAATTACCCAGGGACTTGGACATTTTTTCATCATCGATGCGCAGCGGCCCATTATGCATCCAGTATCGGGCAAATTCCTTTCCTGTAGCGCATTCTGACTGTGCAATCTCGTTTTCATGATGGGGGAAAATAAGATCACTGCCTCCCCCATGTATATCAAAGGTCTCTCCCAGGCACTGGGTTGACATGGCCGAGCATTCAATATGCCAGCCAGGGCGGCCAAAACCCCAGGGTGAATCCCAACCGGGCTCATCCGGTTTGGCCGCTTTCCAGAGCGCAAAATCACGGGCATCGCGCTTTGCCTCATCCACTTCCACACGTGCCCCGGCAAGCATCTCATCGAGGTTGCGTTTACTCAGCTTGGTGTAATCCGCAAACTTGCTGACAGAAAAGTAGACATCGCCGTTATCAGCCGCATAGGCATATCCCTTCTCTACCAGTGTACCCACCATGTCCAGGATTTCCTGCATGTGATGAGTGGCACGGGGTTCAATATCCGGCGGCAGGATATTCAGCGCCCTTTCGTCCTCGTGCATGATATTGATAAATTTTTCGCTGAGTTCATCAAAGGCAATCCCCAGCTCATTGGCGCGGTTGATAATCTTGTCATCAATGTCCGTAATATTGCGGACATAGGTGACATCAAAGCCGCTGAATCGCAGGAATCGCGTGATGACATCAAAGACCACCAGCATACGTCCATGACCCAGGTGGCAGTAGTCATAGGTGGTGACACCGCACACATACATGCGAATCCTGCCCGCATCGATGGGCGCAAAGTCTTCCTTTTTCTGGGTAAGCGTGTTGTATAGCTGAAGCACGTTGAAACCGTCAGTTAGCTTTTCTGGCCCAGGTGTCTCGCAGGGTCACCGTCAGGTTAAACACAAGATTGCCTGCACAGGCATCTTTTCTGTCTACACAGAAATAGCCCTCACGTTCGAACTGGAAACGATCCTCCGGGCTGGCATCAGCCAGGCTGGGTTCAGCCTTGCAGCCGGTTTTAATGACCAGGGAATCCGGGTTTATGTAATCACGGTAATCCCCTTCAGCCGCATCGGGGTTTTCGTGGGTAAAGAGGCGATCATAGAGCCGGACTTCCACATCAAGTGCAGAATCGGCAGGGACCCAGTGAATGACGCCCTTCACCTTGCGGCCTTCAGGTTTTGCACCCAGTGTTGCTTCATCACAGGAGCAACGCAGTTCTGTGACCTGGCCGCTGTCATCCTTGATGACATCCTCACACTTGATCACATAACTGCCGCGCAGACGAACTTCTCCACCAGGAATCAGGCGTTTAAATCCAGGCGGTGGTTCCTCTTCAAAATCGGCATGATCGATATAGATTTCGCGGCGGAAAGGGATCTCCCTGACGCCCATACTTTCATCCTTGGGATGTTTAGGCAGGGTCAACAGGTCAGTCTTGTCCTCAGGATAATTTTCAATGACCACCTTCAGGGGATTGATCACGCACATGGCGCGTGGCGAGGTTTTATCAAGATCATCCCTCAAACTGTGTTCAAGCATACCCACATCCACGACACTATTGGCCTTGGTGACACCCACCATGTCGCAGAAATTACGTATTGAAGCAGGGGTATACCCACGTCGGCGCATACCATCGAGTGTCGGCATTCTGGGATCATCCCAGCCGCCCACCAGGGCTTCATCCACCAGCTGCTTGAGCTTGCGCTTGCTCATAACCGTGTAATTGATATTCAGGCGTGCGAATTCAATCTGCTGCGGGTGAGGCAGAGACTCGAGCTGATTCAATACCCAGTCATAAAGGGGACGGTGATCTTCAAATTCCAGGGTGCACAAAGAATGGGTAATATTTTCCAGGGCGTCAGAGATACAGTGTGTGTAGTCATACATGGGATAGATACACCAGGTATTTCCAGTCTGGTGATGCTCTGCACGACGTATCCTGTAAAGCACGGGGTCCCGCATATTCATATTGGGAGAGGCCATGTCGATCTTTGCCCTGAGCGTATAGGCACCGTCATCAAATTCGCCGGCTTTCATCCGCGTGAACAGGTCCAGGTTTTCTTCAATAGTGCGGTCACGGTCTGGACTGTTTTTACCTGGCTTGGTCAGCGTGCCACGGTAATCCCTGGCCTCCTCCTGGTTGAGTGAGCACACGTAGGCATTACCCTGGTTGATTAGCTCCACAGCAAAGTCATACAGTTTCTCGAAATAATCCGAAGCATAGTACTGTCGATCTTCCCAGTCGAAACCAAGCCAGCGAATACTTTCCTGGATGGAGTCCACGAACTCCATGTCTTCCTTTTCCGGGTTGGTATCATCAAAGCGCAGATTGCAGAAGCCGCCAAACTCATTGGCCGTAGCAAAGTTCAGGCAAATGGATTTTGCATGCCCAATATGCAGGTAACCATTGGGTTCAGGGGGAAATCGGGTATGAACCCGACCGTCATTTTTATTATTCTTCAGATCTTCGCGAATTATCTGGTGAATAAAATTAGTGGGGGCTGCCGGGGATTCGCTCATGAAGACGTCGGTTTACTCTTTGACTTTCTACCTGTTGTTGCCTGTGACTATCTGCCGCTGCTTTTCATAAACAGCGGCTATTGGCAGTTATCAACTTTCGAAAGGAATACAAAGGACGTATTATAGCCTTTCTCAAAATTACACACTACATACGATAGTAAAAAGATCAGCAAAAACAAGGAATTCTCATGATTGTATTACACACCTCCGCCGGCGATATCACCCTTGAACTGGATTTCGACAATGCCCCTGTTTCCAGCGCCAATTTCATGGAGTATGCAAAGGCCGGTCACTATGACGGCACCATCTTTCACCGGGTCATTAACAATTTTATGGTTCAGGGTGGCGGCTTTGAGCCGGGCATGAAACAAAAAGAGCCTGGCAACCCGATCCAGAACGAAGCAGACAACGGGCTGAAAAACGACACAGGCACCATCGCCATGGCCCGTACCATGGATCCCCACTCAGCGACGGCCCAGTTCTTTATTAACGTTAATGACAACGCCTTTCTCAACCACACCAGTAAGGATCCCCAGGGCTGGGGCTATGCCGTGTTTGGCAAAGTGACTGATGGAATGGACGTCGTAAATAGCATCAAGGAGTCTGACACCGGCTCCATGATGGGCCACCAGGATGTCCCGGTGGAAGATATTGTTATTAATTCCGTCACTGTCTCAGAAGCCTGATCCAAATTCACTAACCTGATGGCTTCTCCAGAAAAGGTATTGTGCATTTCCGACCTGCATCTGAGTGCAGAACACCCTGAAATTGCCAATGCCTTTTCGGCCTTCCTTCAAAATACAGCCGTTGAAGCCGATGCCCTGTTCATTCTTGGCGACTTCTTCAACGTTTGGATCGGCGATGATGATCCCGATCCTTTCTCCGCTGAAGTAAAAACACAGCTCAAAACACTTTCCTGTTCAGGTGTGGCCGTGTTCATCATGCACGGCAACCGCGACTTCCTTCTGGGAGAGACCTTCTGTTCACTCAGCGGTGCTACGTTGATCAATGAACCCTATACGCTGCAGGTTGGGGAGTCCGAATACCTGCTCATGCATGGGGATGCGCTCTGTACTCGTGATACCGATTACATGGCCTTTCGCGCCATGGTCAGAAATCCCGATTGGCAGGCTGACTTCCTGGCTAAACCACTAGAGGAGCGTCAGGCCTTTGCTGCCCAGGCACGAGAACAGAGCAAGGCCATGTCGAGCAACAAGGCAGAGGACATCATGGATGTCACTGAGGATGAGGTAACGAGATTGCTACAGCAAATGGAGCAAACTCTTCTGGTCCATGGACATACCCATCGCCCGGCCGAACACGACCTCACCATTAATGGCATTCCCGGCAAACGCATTGTACTGGGTGACTGGAATAACCGCGGCTGGATGCTTGAAATAACACCACAGGGATATTCACTGAGGGATTTTCCCATTCTCAATTAATGCAGATTGTTCAGTATCGCCAGCCTTGATACAGGTCAATACATCAAGGTGTTAAGTGACTAGGATTATAAGAATGATCACTTAACAAGGCCGCTGAATTAAAATTGCCAAACTCAAAAACCATTCACTTTGAAACCTTTTAATGTGGTCAGTTCGGCTTTTTTTGGGTTTATTCAATGAGCGGATTGATCCAGAACAAATCTGCCATCAGCTATATATCGGAAAATTAAAAATAAAAGCGAAAGTCTTTTATTGGTTCATATGAATAAAAATATTGGAAATTTTGTTATACCCAAGAGCAATAATTCATTTATTGATGAAAACCACTCAGATTTACTGCTGCACTTATCCGGTATCACGGGAAAATATAGTGAAGCAAAGCAGGTTGACCGAAGTGAATTCTCCACAGAGATGGGCCATTTCTGCGCAAATATTGAAAATCACTTTAATCATGAGGAAGTCATTTTGCAGGGAGCCGGTTTTGATCAACTGGATGAACATCGGGTTCAACACAGAAAAATTTCAATGGCTCTCAGGCAACTAACGGTCGACATACAGTCGGCTTCGGATTTAGGGGAAATCATAGAAAAGGTCACTAGTGAGTTGGTTGACCATGAATTATCACACGACCAGCAATACTGGTACTTGTTTGAAGAAGACTGGAAAGAAGATGAATTACTGCTGCGCTGGAGTAAGGACCTTGAGACAGGAGTAGCCGAACTTGATACTCATCACGTGGCATTGATGAACCATATCAACCGTTTTTACCTCGGAATGATCAAGAATAATGATCTGAAGCATGCCGGCCAGGAATTGAAAATTCTGAAGCTCTATTCACACTACCATTTCCAGGAAGAAGAAAAAGTCCTGGGGGAGCATTTTCACCACGGTCATAAAGTTAATCACGCTAAATTGTTATCTGACCTGGGTACGCTGATAGAAGAAATCAATTCCGGGAAATTTGTTCTTGCAAACCTGAGCCACTATATGGATTTCTGGTTTTTGAACCATATCAAGCAGTTTGATGTGCCGGCCGCTGCAAACCTTAAACCCTGTTAAAGGCTCCAGCTTAAAATATTTGATATTCCTGAAAATCATCACCTTCGTCCTGAAGGTTTGATCCTGGCCGTTGAGTTTCAGCGCCTTTCTAATGGCGGCGTTTCAGGGGTGAGATCAGTTTCCAGTTATGGGACTCGCGTGCCCCTGAAGAAGAGAGGCGATCCATCGGCAAAGGAGATATCACGTCCCACAGCCTTCATGCTGCGGTCGCGGGCCTGGTAGCCAAACACATTCAACTCGGCACCGATAGGAATGGAATCCCTGGTGACCCCCTGTCGGAAGAGCGAATTGGGACTGCCCCCTTCGATCATCCAGCTCTCTTCCTCTCCATCTTCATTAACCACAGCAATATGAATCCAGGAATGGGGATTGATGAGCTCCACCTTGGTGACAATACCGTTAAGATTCACAGGAAGGTCAACACTGAACTCTTGCGAAAAGGCATGATGGGCCATTGCATTCATTGAAGACCCGATTGAAAGCAGAAGGATTATTAACAGTTTTTTCATGTCTTACTCCGTAATACCATTTTCAGCTTTCCATGCATCGTGCTCTTCAACGCGTTTGCCGCTGAGAATATTTTCAATTCCGTAATTACCTTCATGACAAGCATATTCGAACATTGGACCATCAATGCTCTGAAAAGGATAAGAGCCTGAGAATTGAGCCTGCCATACCGAAGGGTCATTCACTGTGAATTGGTATTCCACTGTTTCATCGTCTACGCGAGTGAAACGCTCGGTGACGCGCGCATCCGGACTCATAGGCGCACCGCGCAGGCCTGGCATATTGGTTCGTCCTGAATAACCCGTACTTTCCACGACCAGGGTATCCCCTTCCCAGTGTCCCCTGGAATTTCCCAGCCACTGCGGAATGGCACCTTCGGTCGGATCTCCTCCATCAAGGGGAATGATGCGCACATCATGAATCATTTCCAGCTGGATAATAACGAAGTCTTCGGTTTGCATGAACTGGTAAGTACTGTTGTATCCCAGAGGCAGAATGGGAGGGCCTTCCTGGTCCCAGATCAGGCAACGCTCGGACTGAGTCCTGTTCCGAGCTCTTTCCCACTGATGATCGCGACGAAAAGTATTGTAGGCTTCCCTTGATGCAAGGGCTGCTTCTGTCAGTGCCGGGTAACGGCCATTAGGAGGATCATAAATGATTGAGGTGCGCGTATTGTCAGTTATGGTATCCGCCTGCTTGTTCATGAGGTAATCATCAAACTGGTAGTGCACATCTGCAGCAGTGCCAGCCTGTGTTTCACCGTACTCTTCTTCAAATTCCAGTCTTAATTGCTCACGATACTCATCCGGCGTAAAAAACTCCTTTGTCCCAAGGCTCTCAGGGCGTTGCAGCGGAACCATGGTCGAATTGGTCCAGTATCCTTGGATAAGCGGGTCGCCCCAGGAGGTACGCGGCAATTCCCAGGTTTCCTGTTGAGCCATTGCTGGACCTGAAGACAACACCAGGCCAATGATACTAGCTGCAAGTAATGTGGACTGCCTCATTGCGCGTTCCTCACTTCATCGGGATCAATCCCGAGATTGCGAAAATAATTATCCTTGTCCAGGTAGTCGTACATAATTTCTTCGGCGAATTCGGGACATTTAAAATCATACAACCTTGCCCCCTCTTCCATTCGGCGGTACAGCGGCATACTGATAGTCCAGGGCTCTTCAAATACAGCAGGGTCCTCTATAGTGGCTTCATAATGAAGATGGTACGCCGACATTGGAGTATAGCGCTCTGTGATAGTGGCAGTATTGGTATAGAAGTTGCCGGATCGATCCAGCCAATTGGGGTTCAGACCCTGCACTTCCACCACCAGCGTGTCGCCGTCCCAGTGACCATTTGACCAGCCCATCCAGCTATCGATTGGGGCATTCATATGGTTACTCATATAGATAGTACGGACAGCCCCGGCATACTGGTAGGCCATCATGATATCGGTATCAGTCTGGAAAATCTGGAAAGGCTGTGGCATGTAAGTGGCACGGGGAATACCCGGCATAAAACATTTTGCTTCGGGATCTTCAACTCGCCGGCTGGCAAAGTTGTCTTTACGCTTCTCCAAAGCCTCTGACCGGTAAGGAATACTGCCACCTTGAATAACGGACTGTCCCGGAGGAATAGCCCCGATAGCACCAAGACTTTCTACTGCCCCCTGCTGCGCCACCTGGTCCTCGAGGTTCCAGTTGGCATTGTTCAGACTCTGCCAGATACCATTGATATCCGGGGTACCATTCTGAAGACGCGGAAAATCCGTCTCCTGAGCATGCATTGCCACTGGAAACGTCATATTCACAGCACAGAAGAAAAAGACTGCAAGTCGGTTTCTGAACTTCATGAACCCCCCCTTATCCGAAAAAGAATAAACCGGGGGCCCTGAAAAGTCTATGTTAGCCTGTTACTCGATACTGAATAGCGTGAACAATCGAAATAAACGGCTATGGAGAGGAACAAGCCCTATTTGTAGCTTTCAAAATAACGCTGGAAATGAGCCTCGCTGAGGGTGAAAAGTTGCTCATTGATTTCCAGCAAAATGTCTCGAATATCTTTTCCAGCGAAGTCTCGATGCAACTCAACTCCAAGGTCGTCAAGAGAAGAAATCAGGTGCAAGCGTTTCTGAAGCAGGTTATGCAGCCAGCAGTATGGCGACATCTCCTGATCATAGAAAAAGCGGTAATCATCCAGGGCCTGTTGAAGCTTTTCTACAGAAAAAATTACAAAGCGTGCTGCCATAATCTGGCTCGTCAACTGGTCTATTCGGCGAAGAACGGCTCTTTTTTCGTTCTCACCATACTGATTCCAATTGATAACCTCGTAATTGAATCGTTTGCAGCCACGGCAGATTTTATCGCCGAGGGATGTCGTGGAGCAGATTCCTATACAGGGCGTTTTTACAGCATTCATGGCGTGAATTGTAACGTGGAGCCCCTGCGCGACCTAGTCTTGACTTGCGATTTCGAGTAAAATTGCGCCCTCTTTTAATCGCCATGTCGCCCCGTTAAGCCGGGACAGACATCCCCAACACATAATCTTATCGTGAGGAATCTGAAGTGCTAGAAGCGTATCGTCGCCATGTGGAAGAACGGGCCGAAATGGGTATTGTGCCCAAGCCACTGGATGCTGAACAAACTGCGGGGCTTGTTGAATTACTAAAAAACCCACCGGCAGGAGAAGAAGACTTTCTTCTTGACCTGATCAGAAACCGCGTCCCCGCTGGTGTCGATGAAGCCGCCTATGTCAAAGCCGGATTCCTGTCAGCACTGGCCAAGGGCGAATCAGAATCTCCCCTTATTTCCAGGATTGATGCTGTCAAACTGCTTGGCACCATGCTGGGAGGCTACAATATCAGTACCCTGGTTGAGATGCTCGAGGACAGTGAATTGGGTGAGGAAGCTGCAAAGCAGCTTTCCCATACCCTGCTTATGTTTGATGCCTTCCATGATGTGGCTGAAAAAGCCGATGCAGGCAATGCCAATGCGCAGACCACCATGCAGTCATGGGCTGACGCAGAGTGGTTTACCAGCAAAACCAAGGTGCCGGAAGTAATCACCACAACAGTATTCAAGGTACCCGGTGAAACCAATACTGACGACCTTTCCCCTGCGCCAGATGCATGGTCCAGACCCGACATTCCTCTGCATGCCCTGGCGATGTACAAAATGCCGCGTGAAGGTATCACCAATGCTGTAGAACAAGTGGAAGAGCTCAAACAGAAAGGCCATCCTGTTTCACTGGTAGGCGATGTCGTGGGTACAGGCTCTTCACGTAAATCTGCGACCAACTCGGTGCTATGGCACATGGGTGATGATATTCCTCATATTCCCAACAAGCGTGACGGCGGTATCTGCCTGGGCGGCCAGATTGCCCCCATCTTTTTCAATACCATGGAAGATGCCGGCGCTCTGCCGATCGAATGTGATGTCAGCAATATGAATACAGGCAATGTCATCGATATCTATCCCTATGAAGGTAAAATTACCGTCCATGGCAGTGACGAAGTCCTGAGCACTTTTGAACTAAAGACTGACATGTTACTGGATGAAGTCCAGGCTGGCGGACGCATCCCCATGATTATAGGTCGAGGCCTGACAGATCGTGCACGTGAAAAAATGGGACTGGAGCCTACCGATGTCTTTCGTCGTCCCAAGGCACCTGAAGCCAGCAATGCCGGTTATACCCTGGCCCAGAAAATGGTGGGCAAAGCCTGTGGCGTCGAAGGCGTTCACCCCGACACCTACTGCGAACCCAGGATGACCACTGTGGGTTCACAGGATACAACGGGACCAATGACAAGGGACGAACTTAAAGACCTGGCCTGCCTTGGTTTCACAGCAGACCTGGTGATGCAGTCTTTCTGTCATACAGCGGCCTATCCCAAACCTGTGGATATCGATACACAACATTCACTGCCGGATTTCATTCAAACCCGTGGCGGCGTTTCTCTGCGCCCTGGTGACGGCATTATCCATTCGTGGCTCAACCGTATGCTTCTGCCTGATACCGTAGGAACCGGCGGTGACTCCCATACCCGCTTCCCAATAGGTATCTCATTCCCCGCAGGCTCAGGTCTGGTGGCCTTTGCTGCTGCAACCGGAGTGATGCCCCTTGATATGCCCGAATCTGTGCTGGTGCGTTTTAAAGGCGAAATGCAGCCAGGCATCACATTACGCGACCTGGTCAATGCAATTCCCTATGCCGCTATTCAAAAAGGGCTTCTTACAGTAGAGAAAAAAGGCAAAAAGAATATTTACTCAGGACGCATCCTGGAAATTGAAGGATTGCCGAATCTCAAGATAGAACAAGCCTTTGAGCTATCCGATGCCTCAGCAGAACGTTCCGCTGCCGGCTGTACTATCAAGCTGAACAAGGAACCCATCATTGAATACTTCAAATCCAATGTGACGCTGTTGCGATGGATGATTGCTGAGGGTTATGGTGATCCGCGTACGCTGGAACGCCGTGCAGCCGCTATGGAAGAATGGCTGGCCAATCCTGAACTGCTGGAAGCCGATGCCAATGCAGAATATGCCGAAGTGATCGAGATAGATTTGAACGACATTAAAGAGCCCTTGCTGGCATGTCCAAATGATCCGGATGATGTTAAACCGCTTTCCGAAGTACAGGGCACCAGGATCGACGAAGTCTTTATCGGTTCCTGCATGCTGAACATTGGCAATTTCAGAGCTGCAGGTAAGGTACTGGAACAGGTAGAAGGGGCTATCCCAACGCGCCTCTGGCTGGCACCGCCAACAAAAATGGACCAGCACCAGCTGACTGAAGAAGGCTACTATTCCATCTATGGTAAAGCCGGTGCACGCACAGAAATGCCGGGCTGTTCACTGTGTATGGGCAACCAGGCACGTGTAGAACCCAACTCGACAGTGGTTTCCACCTCCACCCGCAACTTCCCCAACCGACTAGGTGATGGTGCTAATGTCTA
>Ga0181559_10005043_pt1 | contig 12681 bp, 7 predicted proteins | sample 011ome_21_FD_133752 | JGI IMG/M metagenome (GOLD analysis project Ga0181559, IMG submission 133752) | Coastal salt marsh microbial communities from the Groves Creek Marsh, Skidaway Island, Georgia - 011508AT metaG (megahit assembly) | ecosystem: Environmental > Aquatic > Marine > Intertidal zone...
AAGATCGTCGTCGACGACGTCGATCGAGGCGCGGGCGGCGCGGGCGCGGGCGCGGGCGCGGGCGCGGGCGCGGGCGCGGGCGCGGGCGCGGACGCGTCGTCGACGCTCACCGCGCTCGTGGGCGGCGAGGGCATGTTCGCGGAGCCGTCAGACGCGGCGATGGTCCGAGCCGCGGCGAGGGCGGCGCAGCTCGAGGTGGTTCTGCGGCAGCGCGAGCGCGCGCTGCGACAGCTCGCGCGCGAAGAGACCGCGGGCAAGGCGTCGTCGGCGGCGCTCGCGTCCTACCGCGCCGAAATCGCGAAGCTCGAGGCGAACGCGGAGACGCTCCGCGCGGAGCTCGTCGCGAACGAGCACGTCCTCGACGACCTTCGCGGGCGCCTCGACGTCGAGCTGAACGTGTTGAAGCGCGAGAGCGGGCGGCTGCGGCGACGCGCCGCCGGTGACGGCGGCGAAACGGCCGACGCCGCGGCGTTTAAAGCGCTCGAGAGCGACCTCCTCGCCGCGGCGTCCGGCTCCGACGTCGCGTTGCGCGTCCTCTCCGACTCGCTGTCGACGCTCGAGGCGGAGACCGCCGCGATCGCCGCGCCCGTCGCGACGCGCTTCTCCGTGCGCTTCGAGACGAACGTGAACCAGACCGTGCACGTCGTCGGGTCGTGGTGCGACTGGGACGTCGAGCTCGGCGTGCCGCTCCGGTGGACGGAGGACCACCTCTGGGTCGGCGACGTGGAGCTGCCGACGGGCGCGAGCCACGAGTACAAGTACATCGTCACGGAGCGTCTGCCGGAGAAGCAGCCAGGGGACCAATCGCCGTGGTTCCCGCAGTGGGGGTTCGCGGAGCAGCGGCTCATGGGGCTGTCCTCGTGGGCGCCGCCGATTCAGGAGGCGCCGGATCGCGCGCCGGAGCTCGAGTTCGCCGCGCACCTGGTGTGCTGGCAAAAGGGGAACAACAACGCGCTCAATCTCTCGAACGTCGACGCGCGCGAGGTGGTGCGCGTCGAGCTCAGGGACGCGTGGGACAGCGCCGAGTCCGCGCCGATGGCGCGCATCGGCGCGAACGGGAAGGTTATAAATATCGAAGAATTCAAGACGAAGACGCTGTTCGGCGCCGGCGCTTCCGCGCCGTCCCCGGGGAGGGCGGTTCTGGAAGACGCGTTGAGAAAAGCCGAGAGCGCGCTGGTGGACGCTCGCGCGCAGATGGACGAGATCACCCGCCTCGCCGCTGAGACGTTGTTCAGCGCGACGGACGGCGGCGCGGGGATGAGCGAGCGCGCGACGGAGGCGCCCGCGAACGCGCTCTGGTCGACGTTCTGGCCGGGCGGTGGCGACGGCGGGAAGAAAAAGAAGAAACAGACGAAGAAGAGCGAAGAGCGAGAAGAAAAAGAAGAGGACGACGGCATCGACGTCGTCTGAGTGTACCACCACTGACGTATTATTTGCGCGTCAGCACTAACTTATTGCTTAGACAATTTCATCGCTAGGATGACGAGGTGACTTTAATTCAAGAAACCTCAAAAGAATCATTTCATCACCGCGCTTTCGCGGAGACCTCCTCCGACATCGCGGCGAACTCTCTCTCCGCCGCGCCCTCTCTCTCCTCCTCCGGGACCAACGCGACCGCGCCGACCCCACCCCCGACCTCGTTATCGTTATCGTTCGCCCCTCCCGCCGCCACCGGCTCTGGCTCAAGGGGCTCCTCTGGAACCCCCTTTGGCGTCGTCACGACCGCCAAGACGCCGTTCCACAGCACGCCCATCACCGCGACGTAGACGGCTTGGTCGTCCACGGGCACCGCGGCGAACTGAAACCCCTGCGCCGGCAGCCAGAACGCGAGATTAGCCTTCATGAGCGAGGGCAGCCGCTGATGCAACGTCTGCAGGACCGTGGTCACGGACTGCCCTTCCAGCGCGCCCTGAAACGCGAAAAACGACGGCCAATACAGCGCGGGGATCACGAGCAGCTGAGGGTCGTTCCATACGAGCGAATATCGGGGTGGAGTTCAAAGGCGTCAGATGGATTTGAAAGGCGTCGAGGGCGGGGATTGAAAGCGGGGTGTGGGCGGAGAGAGACGACGGCAAAAGTCCTTAAGGATCGGCGTTCACCACGCGAACGCGGTCGTATGGGGACCAGTGTATAGAACGCGCCTGATTCACCGCGAGCGGCGCGAGAAACGCGCTCGCCGTCTCCAACGGCTCGACGAGCGACACGCCGCCGATGAGGCTCGGATCGCTGTACCCGCCCGCCTGCGTGAAGAACGCGCCGAACGCGTCCACGACGCCGTCCTCGCCCCCGAACCCGATCCAGTCCCAGTCCCAGTCCCAGTCCCACGCGCCTGGCTGCGACGCGCCGCTGTTGAGGCTCGTCGCGATCCGCGCGTCGACGGGGTCGACGCCCGCCGTCGTCAGCGCCGTCGTCGCCGCGCGCATCTCCGCGAAGCGCTCGGCCAACGCGCGCAGGGAGAGCTCCAATGGCGTGGGGAGCACGAGGTCGGACCAGTCGTAGGAGTTGAGGACGTTGAACCAGTGCGGCTGGAAGAAGCCGCCGTAGCACGCGGAGAAGACCACCGTGCGCGCGACGGCGTCGAAATCGCCGTCTCTGACGAGCTTCCAACGCCACGGCTCCTCCGCGAACACGGCTCCTCGCGCCGGCGCCGCCGTCCCCGGACCCCGCGCGTCCGCGTCCGCGTCCGCGTCCGCGCTGTCGTCGACGCTCCAGTCCGGCGCGCACGCGCCGCCGACGAGGCACGCGGTGTCGTCGTCCACGCTCGACGCCGCGTCGATCGACACCGTCGTCGTGTCATCCTTCGGACGTTGCTTCGCGCGCGTGATGACGCGGCTGCCGAACGCGCCGAGCGCGCTCAGCGCCGCGATCGCGCCCGCGCGTCGCAGCTCCAGCTCGAGCCCGTTCGCGATCCCGCGCGCTTTCTTCGCGCGCGTCACGACGCCGTCGTCCGCTTGCTCCGAGAAGGACGCGAGCGCGTTCGAGAGCTCGCGTCGCTTCTGCTCCAGTCGCAGGCGCGCTTGCTCGCTCACGAGCGTCCTCTCCGCGACCTGCCCGGTCGTCTCCGCGATCGCGGCGCCACCGAGCGCGGCGAGGAGCAGACGCCGGCGCGACGAGGCCGTCGTCGTCGTCGTCGTCGTCGTCGTCGCGGCGGCGGCGGCGTCGTCGGGCGCGACGGAGGCCTCTGACGACGACGACGACGCGCGAAGGCGACGACGACGACGACGCGTTTCTTCTTCACGCGTCGTCGCCCTCGCGCATCGCGCGCGTCCTCGCCGCGCGTCGACGTTCGCGCGCGCGACCGCGACGCGCGCCGTCCCCGCGATGACGGCGTGCGACATCTCGCCCGCGCGTCGCGTTCGCGTGATGTGCCCGCGCTCCCGAGAGCGCGCGCGTCCGAGTGACGCGCGCGACGACGAATCCGCGAGAAGACGCAGACGATATCAGATCCGGATTGTCGACGTGTCACGGGTGACGGGGGGCGTGGCCCGCGTAGCCCTAGTACGATACAGTACGCGTATGGGCAAACGGTTTGACATCGGTCACAATTGCCCGAGTGCCGCGCCGACGCGGACCTTTTCTTCATCTTTCTGTCGTTTCGAGAAAAAAACCTCGCGGCGGATTACGCGCCGCCGCGACACAACGCCGAGCGCGCCGCCCGTCGTCACACCTCCATCGTCTCGCACGAAGTTCGCGCGTTCGTCGTCGCGTCTTCGCTCTTCTTCGCGCGCGAATACCGAACGCGCGGTCTCGCGCGCGGAGTTCCGTCGCCGTCCTCGCGAGCGAACAATGGCCGCAATGTCGTCCGCCGCTCGCGTCCTTCCGGCGCGGCAGCCGTCGACGCGTAAATCGCCGGCGCATAAATCGCGCGCGTCGTCGACGAAGACCAGAGCGCTTCCGCGCGCGACCGTCGCCGCCATCGCGGCTCCTCCCGCGGGCAAGGTGCGCCGTCGTCCATCTCGCCCGCATCCCCCCCCCCTCCCGCGATGCCCGGAAGAATCCTGTCCTTCCGATGAATGCGCAAAAAGCGCAATTCACGCTATCCACTCTCGCGATCGCCGAGATCTGACCACCTCCCCCCCGACGCCCCCCGACGCGACGCCCCCCCGCAGGTCCGCTACGACCAAGTCGCCGCGATCAACTTCGAGGGAACGTCCGGCACCGTCCACCTCCACCGCGTCGACTTCACGGACGGCTGGAAGACCATAACCATCAAGGTCGACGGCGTCGGCGCCGAAGGCTTGGAGCTCCACTGGGGGTGCGTGTACGACGGCGCGGAGGATTGGGCGCCGCCGCCCGAGGATGCGGTGCTGCCTGACGACACCCGCGGGTTCGGGGACGACATCGCGTCGCGATCGCCGTTCGTGAACGGCACCTGCGTCATCTCCTTCCCGCCCGACGTCGGCGAAAACGTCGAACGCATCGTCGGCATCGTCGTCCGCGGCGAGGACTGGATGCACGCGGAGAGCGGGGATCTGAGCGTCCCGCTCAAGACGCCGTCTCAGGCGGGGGTGATCAACAAGCTCGCGACCGCGGAGCGGCCGGGGCACGGGTCGCTGTACGAGCGCTTCTGCCGCGTGAACGACGCGCTCAACGAGTCGATGCAGTCGGGCCCCGGCGGCGCCGCGGCGATCGCCGCGGTGCTCCGCCTGTCCGCGATCCGCCAGCTTCCGTGGTACGCGGGGGGGAACTACCAGGGGAAGGACATGGCGCACATGCAAGAGGTGGTGTGTCGTCGCATCGCGGACGCGTCGGCGACGGCGGAGGATGGATTCGCGCGGCAGTTTTACCGGCTCGCGCTCGGGACGCTTCCGAGAGGCGGCGGCAACGGCGACGAGATCAGGCTCGGGATCCTTCAGATCATGCGCGAGAACGGGATCAAAGAAGGGCACCGCCCGGGAATCGAGGACAAGTTCATCGGGCAGTGGCACCAGAAGCTGCACAGCAACACAACCGTGGACGACGTCTACATCTGCGAGGCGTACCTGCACTTCCTTCACACCGGCGACTGGAACGACTTCTGGACGCACCTGTACGAGAACCACGGCCTGACGAAGGAAGACCTCGCTGGGATGAAAGCCGGGTGGAGGACCGAGGGGATCCACGGCCCCGCGGAGCACCTGCCGCACATGATCGACACGTTCAAGCACTTTTTGTGGATCTTGAAAATCACCCACGGCGGCGGCAACTTGGACTCCGCGATGGATTTCGCGCACGGAAACATGCCCGAAGACCTCGTGTACGAAGTCAGGGACATGCTCGCGCACCGCGACGAGCCGTGGGTCCCGACGAAGCTCGTCGAGATCCGCGAGCGCCTCAGCGGCGTGTGGAGGTACGGCGAACACCACAACCGCGACGTCGTTCTCCTCGACATCGCGATGGAAAAGTTTTACCGCCAAAAGATCGAAGCGATGGTGACGGCGAACATGTCCCCGGACGAGAAGCTCGGGATGCTCGAGATGGCGTGCCGAAACGCGTGCGTCGGCCAGGACTTTGACCGCATGCAGACCGCGCTAGCCTTCTTCCAAAAGGCGAACGGCGACGCGAGCGGCTTGACGCGGTGGTCGAAGGAGTGGGCCGTCGTGATGGACGCCGCGTTGGAATCCGTCTCGCTCGCGATGGAGTGGTCTATGGACGAGATGTGCAAGATCATCCAAGGCCCCGCGACGATGATCGGCCAGTGCGCGGAGTGCGACCCGGCGTACATTCAGAACTTTGGCGAGGAGATCGTCCGCGGGCACTCCATGTTCGCCGTCTCGAAGCTCCTCGGCGAAGTTCGCGGGTCCATCCGAGAAGCCGCCGGCCGATCGCCGTGGATCATCGTCAGCGTCGGCAAGCCCGAGCTGTCGCTCCACGCCGGCAAGGTCACGGTCACCGCGCTCGCGGACATCCAGGGCCAGGACATGTCCCGAACTCCCTCGGTGATCATGTCCGCGAAGCTCGGCGGTCTCGAGGACATTCCCCCCGGAGTGACGGCGGTGCTCACGGCGGCGCCCGTGGACCTCCTGTCGCACATCGCGATCCGCGCGAGGCAGATGGGCGTCCTCCTCGCGTGCATGCCCGACAGCGGCGGCTGGGCGGAGCTCATGTCGTACAGCGGCGCGGACGTCAAGTTCGACGTCATCGGCGAGGAGATCCTTGTGAAGAAGTCCGAGCTCGGGGACGCCGCGGCGGCGACCGTCGCGGGACCGGACAAGGGCGCCGCCATCGTCGTCGACGTGACGCCCACCGTGGAGTCGGAGAAGTGGGTCGTCTCCGAGCAAGAGTACGCCGAGGGCGTCGTCGGCGGGAAGTCGCAGATGCTCGCGAAGATGTCCTTCTCTCCGACGTTGTCCTCCTACGCGATGACCTCGCCCACGATGGTCGGCAGCGACGTCAAGGTGCCCTCCTCGTGCGCGCTTCCGTTTGGGTCCTTCGACAAGGCGATAAACGCCGACGAGGCGACGCTCGGGAAGCTCGCCCTGGCGGCCGCCGCGGTCGCCGCCGCGGACGACCACGGCGACGCGAAGCTCCGCAGGGACGCGCTCGAGATCTTGCGCGAGATTATCCAGTTACAGCTCGCGATGCCCGCGGAGCTCGCGACGGAGCTGACGCTCACGTCCAAGGCGTACTGCGGCGGCGGCGTCGACGTTCGCGAGCTGTACGCGGCTATAAAAAAAGTGTGGGCATCGAAGTGGACCGAGCGCGCGTACTTATCCCGCAAGTCGTGCGGCGTCGAGGAGGAGGAGCTCAAGATGGCCGCGCTCATCATGGAGGTTGTCCCCGCGGACTACGCGTTCGTGATTCACACCGCGAACCCGGTGAGCGGCGACCAGGGGGAGATTTTCGGCGAGGTGTGCGTCGGCTTGGGCGAGGCGCTCGTCGGGAACGAGCCCGGGGGCGCGCTGTCTTTCACCGCGAAGAAGACCAAGGGGTGGCCCGCGACGATACGCTCGCTTCCGTCCAAGCCGATCGCGCACTTGGCGCCGGAGGGTATCGGCACCATCATCGTCCGCTCGGACTCCAACGGCGAGGATCTGGAAGGTTTCGCGGGCGCGGGTCTGTACGACTCGGTCACCGTGACGCCGACGACGACGAAGGTCGTCGACTACGCGGAGGAGCCGCTGATTTGGGACACGGACGGCAAGCGGACGCGGATGATCGCGAAGCTGTCCGAGATCGCGTGCGCGATCGAGACCGAGATGGGGGCGCCGCAGGACATCGAGGGGTGCGTCGTGGGAGAGAACATCTACATCCTTCAGTCCCGCGCGCAGCAGTTGTGATGAAGGGAATTTAATTCTCTATCTCAACGCGCGAGAGAAGAGAGATTGGAACGAGAGGGACAGAGCGACCGCCGCGGGTTTGTATAGTGTCGCAACGATGACGCAACGCTGCTTTTAAGTAATAACACAAGTAATAACACAAGTAATAACACGGCGCGCGCCCCCGCTCACTCGCGTTTCGGACCCGCCGGCGCCGCGGCGATCCTCGCGCTTCTCCTCTCCCCGCCCGGCCCTCGCGCGCTCCCGAGCTTCCTGCTCTCCACGTACGCCCCCCACCTACCGTACACGACGAGCAACCTCCCCGCGATCAACCCGAACCACATCGCACCGAGGCCGTACACCCAAGACGTGCCCTTCAGCCCCGGGAACGTGGCGAACCAGAGAAACATCGCGCCGCCGACGACGTTGGAGAGCGGCATCCCGACGGCGTAGCACACCTCCGCGAGGTGCTTCGTCCGCCCCGACGTCGCGCGCCCGCTGTCTTTGCCGTACACGAGCGCGATGTTGAACGTGAAGTTCCCGAGCTCGAAGATGGTCGTGCCCAAGATGAACGACCCCAACCCCGCGGGGACGACGAAGAAGAGGAGGAGGCCGACGATGGCGACGACGTGATGCAGGAAGAAGAGCGCGTCGTCTTTGAACAAGTACAGGTCTTTCACCATGAACCCCATGACCGCGCACATGAACGCGCGCTCGTAGAGCTTCGCGTCCGCCATCGCGTTCGAGCCCCACCCGTCCTTCAGCCACGACACGGAGTACAGCCCGCCGCGCGACGCGCTCCACGCGGAGAGCGTCAGCGCGGGGTACACGAGGATTTGGAACGCGAGCGCCACCTGATACAAATACAGCGGCGTGCCGCTGATGAGCCGCCGGGAGCGTTTGGGCGTCCTCGCGATGCCGTTGATGACGATGCACAGCGCGCTCGCGTACGCGCAGCCGGGGAGGTGGGGGGCGATGAGCGCCGCCGCCATCGTGCGGAGGTGCGGGCGTGCGGCGGCGAGTGCTGACGATGCAACCCAGCCCTAAACCCTCTCAACGGCAACAAATTTCAGGCCAGCGAGCGTTTCGATAGATTCGACGAGGCGTTTCTCGGAAAGGCCGACACACTATCTCGCGCCGGCCCCCCCGCGTCTTCTCCGCGTCCGATCCCCGCCGCGATGACCTCCTCCGCGAACGCGATGAGCGCGATGGCGCGCGGGAAGCTCGACGCGTTCGCTTCGAACGTCGTCGAGCGGCACGCCGTGGGCCCTCGCGACGTTCGCTTCGACGTCAAATACTGCGGCGTCTGGTGCGACGAAGCAGATCCCCAGATCCCCGGCGTCTCCGCGCCCCCGCCCTCGCCTCCGCTGACGCCGCGCGCTCGATCCCGCCCGCGACTTCGCCGCCCGCAGCCACACGGACGTGCACTTCGTCAAGGACGACATGAACCTCGGCCTGTCGTACCCGCTCACGCCCGGGCACGAGCTCGCGGGCGTCGTCGTCGCCGTCGGCGACGACGTCACGAAGCTCAGACCGGGCGATAACGTCTCCGTGGGATGCGTCGTCGACTCGTGCTTCGGCTGCCGCGCGTGCGCGGACCTCGAGGAGCAGTACTGCTCGAACGGCATGGTCGGGACGTACGGCTCGATCACCAAGTACGGCCGCCACGGACCGAACGGCGCGCAGACGCACGGCGGGTACTCCGACGCGTTCGTCGTCAACGAGCGCTTCGCGTTTAAACTCCCGCGAGGCGTCGATCTCGCCAAGGCGGCGCCGCTTCTGTGCGCGGGAATCACGACGTACGACCCGCTCGTGAAGCTCGGGTGCGGCCTCCCAGCGTCCGGTCGACCGGAACCGAAGAAACGCGTCGGAATCGTCGGTTTAGGCGGCCTCGGCGGCGTCGGCGTGAAGATCGCGAAATCCTTCGGCTGCGACGTCGTCGCGTTTTCGTCGACGGCGGCCAAGCGCGACGACGCGTTCGCGATCGGCGCGAGCGACTTCGTCCTCAACACGGACGCGGAGCGCATGAAGGCGCTCGCGAAAGAGGTCGCGGACGCACCGCCGCCGCCGGAAGAGCGCCCGATCGCGGTGGACGAAGAGGAGAAGGAAGGTACGGGTCTTAGAACGCAAAAGCCGCCGGGCGGGAAACGCGATGATCCCGTGCGCGCGGCGGCGCGTAGACGTCTGTACGAAGCGCTCGAGCGTGAACTGGGGGATAAGTGCGCGGCCGAGCGTCAGTGGGATATGTCGACCGACGACGAGGACGCCGGCGAGGACGCCGGCGAGATCGAGCGCCCGGGGGCACCCGCCGCGCCCGGCGTCCCCGAGGCGACGTTCCGCGGCCTCGACGTCATCCTCGACACGCTCCCGGCGCCGCACGACCTCCAACCGTACGTCGATCTGCTCTCGCCCGACGGCGCGCTCGTGGTCATCGGCCTGACCGGCGACGCCGCATCGACGATCGTGCCGAGCTCGCTCGTGTTTTCGAGGAAGGTCCTGCGCGGGTCTCTGATCGGCGGCACTCGCGCGACGAAAGAGATGCTCGAGCATTGCGTGACGCGCGAGATCTTCCCGGACGTCGAGGTGATCGACGCGTCCGGTGCGTTCTATACAAAAGTTTTTCACCCATCGCTCGGTTTCAACACTTGATCGCGTCTCATTTCAACTGACCGATGAACTTGTTTTGTATGGAATGCCCTCAGGGATCTCAGACGCGGTGAAGAAGCTGGACGCGAAGAACGATAAGATACGGCGGTACGTCATCGACTGCTCGACGATACCGAAGAGCGCGACGAGCCCCGGGTGAGAGCGAGGACGAGACGAGACGGGACGGGACGAGACGGGACGAGACGACGGACGAATTCGACGACGCGGCGGCTCTCCGAGCGCGCGAGCGAAAGACCTAAGGTTACGCGCGGACGCGAAACGCGTGAACGACGAACGTTTTACGTTTTACGTTTTACTACACCACGCGCGTCGCCTGCCTACGTCGCGTCTTCGCCGTCGTCGTCGTCGCACCCCCCACCCTCTGGCAGGTCCAACGGCAGATACCCGTACTGCCTGAACGCGCCGTCGCCGAGCTCCGGCGTGAACAACACGCCGCGATATTCCCCGCCGTACGCGGACACGAACGCGTCGCCGCTGTCCGAGTTGTACTTCACGAAGCACGGGCCCTCCGGCGGCGGCTTCGGGACGCCGTCGACGTCCAGCCCGTGCAGCATCCCGCGCGGGAGCCCCATGTCGCTCGTCCACGCTTTCAACGCGTCTATCGCGCCCCGGCAGTCGCCCGCGCAGATGCCCAGCATCACGCGCGAGGACTTCGACGCGAGCGCGCGGCACGACGCGCGCAGCGGCGGATGCGCGCACCGCTTCGCGCCCTCCCGCGTGTCCTCCCCCGGGAGGAGACCCTTCCGCTGGTCGGCGTCGAATCGCGCGAGCAGCCGATCCGCGTCGGCTTTCGCGGGCAGCGACGCGCGGTCGACGCCGTCGGACACGAAGCCCGCGGGTGCGGACGCCGTCGGCGGCGCCGGCGCCGGCGCCGCGAACGGATCGCTCGCGCCGCCCGCCGCGCCCGCGCCTCCGAACGGACCGCCGCTCGGCGTCGCGCCGCTCAGGCCCGTCAGGGCCTGGAACGCGCCCTCGTTCGTGAACGGCGCCGCCGCGGCGTCGTCCTCGTTCTTCTTCTCGGCCGCGCGCGCGCGCGTCGCCGCGCGTCGTCTCTCTACTCGCCGTCGCCTCGAGACGGCCGCGATCGCGACGGACGGGCGAGCCGTCGTCGTCGTCGTCGTCGTCGTCGTCGATCGCGCCGCCGCCGCCGCCGCCGCCGCCGCCGCCGCCGCCGCCGCCGCCGCCATCGCGCCCGTCTCGCCTCGCCTCACGTCACGTCGACGGCGTCGCGTCGTCCCCGCTCCCCTCGGCGTCGCGCTCCGCCGCCTTGGCCGCGTCGCAGCACTTGTTGTACCGGTCGACGTCACCCGCGCACTTGGCGTGATCGACCGTCGACGCCGCCACGCGCGACTTGTTCACCGGCAGCCTCGAGAGGCAGACCTGGATCGCGCACGCGAGGCGCTTGCACTTTCGCTCGCAGACGTCCGCGCCGTCGCGCACGGTGGTTTTCTTTTGATACACGAACGACGCGGGCATGCGACGACAGGACGGCCGCGCGCGCGAGAGTGGCCTTATCGTCCCCCAGACATGACGCGACAGAAAAAAACGAAGACCACGACGACTACCGCGACCGTCGGCGCATCGCGCGACGCGCCGCGGACGACATGGCGCCCGGCGGCGGCGGCGGCGACGCGCCGCAGGGCGACGACGCGGCCCTCGCGTCGCGCGGGTTCGACGACGCCGAGCTCGCGACGTGTATTAAGGTGCTGCGCGCGCTCGGGACCGCGCCGCGCGATCGCGACGGCGCGGACGCCGCCGCGATCGAGGAGAAAAGTGCCGACGCAGAGGGCAGCGGCGGCGGCGGCGGCGGCGGCGTCCACGCCGCGTTCCATCACAAGGCGCACAAGCAGCTCAGAATCGCGCTGCAGCCTTTCCTCGGCGAACTCCGCGGGAAGCTGTTCCACGGCGTGGACCCGGACGTGTACAAGGCGACGCGGCAGGGGAAGAAGGACCGGAACCGCAGAGCGATGCGAGAGCGCGCGCTGGACCGGGAGTTCGTGGACAACAGCCGCATGCGCGCGGAGCGGCTGTCGCGGCTCGCCGCGCTCGAGGCGGGGCACCGCGCGGCGTCGTCCGCGCCGCCGCTGTCGATCTGCGACGGCGACGGCGACGCGGAGGAGGACGAGGAGGAGGCGGCGCGTCGCGACGGATGCGCCGCGCGGCTGCCTCTCGTGCCCGACGGATGCGCCGCGGCGGAGTCGGACGACCGCGCGGCGGCCGGCGACGCCGCGACGCCCTCCGCGAGCGGCGGCGGTCACGGCGGCGAACCTGAACCTCATCCGCCGCCGCCGCTGGGACTCTTAAACCGCCCGCGACAGTGCTACGCGTGCAAGCGCCGGTACCGCGAGCTCCACGCGTTCTACGCGTCGCTGTGCCCCGAGTGCGCGGATCTCAACTGGACGAAGCGGCGACAGACGGCGGACCTGCGCGGCCGCGTCTGCGTCGTCACCGGCGCGCGCGTGAAGATCGGGTACCGAATCGCGCTGAAGCTATTGCGGTGCGGCGCGACGGTCGTCGCGACGACGCGGTTCCCCGCGGACGCGACGTCGCGGTTCGAGCGCGAGGCGGATCACGAGACATGGAGGGACAGACTCGCGGTGTGCGCGATGGATCTGAGGGACCTCCCGGGGTTGGAGCGGCTGTGCGAGCGGTTCGTCGAGACGCTGCCGCGGCTGGACGTGATCGTTAACAACGCGTGCCAGACGGTGCGGCGGCCGCCGGCGTATTATGCGCACTTGCTCGCGAAGGAGGCGGAGGCGGAGGCGGGCGGGATGAG
>Ga0181559_10005044_pt1 | contig 12680 bp, 7 predicted proteins | sample 011ome_21_FD_133752 | JGI IMG/M metagenome (GOLD analysis project Ga0181559, IMG submission 133752) | Coastal salt marsh microbial communities from the Groves Creek Marsh, Skidaway Island, Georgia - 011508AT metaG (megahit assembly) | ecosystem: Environmental > Aquatic > Marine > Intertidal zone...
AACATGATTTTATTTGACTGCCACTCGTTTTTCTCTCTCGTGTGTGCGTGCGTGCGTCTTTTGTCTGCAGAAAAAAAGACACACAAAGATCGCGGTGGAAAAAAAAAAGTGATATCGAATGACTTTTTGGCGAATGGCCGGAGGAAAAAACAAAGCAGCAGTGTGTAGGGTTTCAGTGAAATTGACAAGGTTATCAGAAGAAAGCAGGCAAAAGAAAAAAAAAACTCCCTTTCTCTAGATTTGTGTGTGTGTGTGCGCGTGTCTCGCTCGATAAGAAAGAGCAAAAACCGCGTTTTGTTCTCACAACGCGCCCATCGATACCGTCCGTCGTCATCGTCGTGTTCTGAAAGTTTCGTTTCTTTTCTCTCGAGCGGAAAGTGAAAAGCGAACGCGCGAGAGAAAGTTTTCCGTAAAAAAAAAAGGAGTAATTAATTGCATTTAAAAGAGAGAGGGAAAAAAAGGAGTACGTACTCTTTCTTAAACGCGCGCCCATTCTCCTCAGTTTTTTTTTCTTCTCGCGCTGTTTAAAAAACAAACACACGAAGCGCGCGATGACGAACGGCGTCGTCGCCGGTACCGTCATCGTCGAAATAGTCGACGATGTGAGTTCCTTCCGCGGCGCTGCTGGTGGACAACAACAAAACGACGAGGAAGCGCAATTGAAAAAAAGACGAATGCGATTTTCCGCCGGGACGTCGTCGTCTCCAACGTCTCTCCCATTGGGAGGCGGAGGTCCGAGACCGACGACGACGACGACGACGACGACGACGACGACGACGGTGGTACCAAACGCCACCGTATTTGTGAACGAAACGGTGGAGCAGTTCTTGGAGAGGTGCGTGGAACGGACGAGCGATCGAAGAAGCGCAGGGGAGAAGAACGTCAAAGTCGTCGCTTTGCCCGAGCGAGGAGCAAAAGCTTCTTCGTCTTCGACGACGAGAGGGAGAGGTGGAGCGTCTTTGAACGGAAAGAATACTACTGGAAAGAATAATATTAATAAATTGTCGGTCCCGCAGCTCTTTTGGTCGAGTTGTCCTCTGTCATTGCACGAACGCTTGGATAAGTTGGAGAGCACGAAGCCGTGGCAGTTGAATTTGAAAAAAGGCGATTCGAGATTGACTCTGCGGGTGAAAGGCTTAGGCGCGGAGTGGATCGTGAGCGTAAAAAGGATGACGAGCGCGAAGAACCCGCTCACGTCGGGATCGTCGGAGATCGCGGAAGGAAAAAAAATTAGTTGTCCTCTTTCCTCCGGGGGAGAAAGGGGCAAAAAAATCGAAAAACAACAACAACAAAAAGAAGGAGAAAAAGGAGAGGAAAAGGAGGACCCATCTTCTTTTTCAGAGGATAAGGAAGAAGAAGAAGAAGAAGACGACGAAGAAGAAGAAGAAGGAGGAATTGGAAACAACGACACGAATTTTTTAAAGAAGAAAAAAGAAAAGAACGCGGAGCAACAACACTCCGAGGAAGAACAAGAACAAGAACAAGAACAAGAAGAAAACGATGGAAAGAAGAAGATCAACGACGAAGGCGACGCAAAAGAAGCAAAGGAAGAAGAAAACGAGGAAATTTTTGATTTAGGAGGAGATGAAGAAAAAGAGAGAAATACAACTGCTCCTGAGACCAGAGGAAACGAAGAAGTTTTGGTAAACAAAAATCCGATGAACGGAGACGACAAAAAGACAACAACGACTGCTTTGACGACGAGCACTTTATTGGCGGAGAGAAATGAGAGGAAGGATTCGAAGAGTGAAGAAGAGCGACGAGTAGAAGTTGGAGATGAAGAAGCGCGAGCGAAGGCTAGTCTTCGCATCGGCGGCGAAGACGATGACGATGAAAAGAACTTGAACGAGATGCAAAAACTTCAGAAACAATCGTTGGCTGAGTATAAAGAGAGGCTGGGTGACGTCAGACCGGATGCCGCGCAGGTTAGTTTCATCGCCCTGCTGAAGGAGCAAGAACGGGAAGAGTTAAGCCGGAAGTATCGCGATACCATCGAGAACGTTTTGAAGAACTACAATACCGAAAGAAAGGTCGTTAAAGAACACACCAATACCGAACGACCATCTGTTGGGAAGAAAGCGAAGAAGAGCAATGGCGAGAAAACCGTGCATTATGGTAATAACATTGTCATCGGTGACAACGACGGGGCGAAGAAAAATCCTGTAGAACAGCTGGAACACTATCAGACGGTTTTGAAGGCGACGCAGCTTCTGGTTCAAAAAGAGCGGCAAAAAGCGTTGGTGATGAAAATGTTACAGAACGCGACAAAAATTCCGGACACACCGACCGACTTCGAGGCGCTCATTAGCGGCAAAGACGCATGCTTGAAGTATAAGCCGCCGCCTGTTCCAGAATTCGTTCCTCCTCTGTCGGATGTCGATCGCGCTGCAGAGAGAAATTCTTTCTACGCTAACGGTGGACACTTAGTTCTTAACAGCGGGCGTAATAGCGGAAAACGTCCAGACAGCAACGACGAGCGAGGAACGAAGCGTATGCGAAATATCAATGAACTGAACGATTCGCTCCCGACGATGTTTTCGCACGACAATAAGAGAACAAAGCTCAACGTGGGAAGTATATTTCAGAAGGCGGCGAGGAAGCGTGCCGCCGCGCAGTCGCCGAAACTGCTCGCGAAAAAGAAAGAGAATCAGCGAAGAGAACAGGAATACTTCAAGCTCCATCACCAACAACAACTTCAACAGAAAGCGAGAAAGCTCCAAGGAGTGACGAAAACGCATAAGGAGAGACGCCCGGCAGATAAGATCAAGCCTGAATTTGAGAGAGCGCTCATGAAGAAGAAACAAGAGAAGGAACTCGCAGCGATGCAGAGCGATATTGGTGCGATGGATGGTTTATTGAAACTCGCTCACGCGGCAAATGTGAGTACCGACACGCAAAGGTTGCAGGAGCAAGACTGGACGCGAGTGCAAGAGATGCTCAACAAGGGGTTGAATCGTGCAAAAATGATTGAAGAAGAGCACCTTCGACTTCATGAGCTCGATGAAGCGAGCGAGCGAGAAATAAAACACATTTCGCTGCCGTCGAACGATGGCAAAATACGACTCAACGAGGACGACAAGCACAACAACTCTGTTCGCGCATATTCAGAAGCTCTCGAGCTAGCGCGCGAAAATCCTGGCGCTTTTCTGAGAAAGAAAGAAGAATCGGTGAAGCCAAAAAAGCTGAAAAGACCAGAGCCTCCAGCGCTGTACGTGCAAAAATTGCACGAGATGCAAATGCAGCAAAAGCTCTCGCGATTGCAAGGTAATGATCACGTGCAAACGATGATTAAGAAAGGTGATGCTACACTCACGGGACTTGACGTGGCATCTTCGTCAATTCTGAATCCAAATCCCTTCGCTCTCGACACGATGCCAGAGGTGAAACTTCCTCCGCCTGCCATCGGCCAATCACTCCCTATGAGCGCTGGAGATCCACGCGTGAGTGCGCTCAACGAACAGCAGCGCATTGAAATGTTGGTGCAAGCTCGCCTTCAACAAGAAATTCTCCAACATCGTGCGGGTCTTCCGTCTATGATCTCGCAAGTTCAGCAACAAATACCGCCGCAGCAGATGCCAGGGCGAGCGATTCTTCAACCGCAAATGCAACCACAGATGCCACAAACGACAATCCAACCGCTCGATCCATCTCAACAAAGTGTTCATAACAAGAAGGAGTTCGTAAACGTCTCAAATAATATCCCGGCGGTGCCAAAACACGTGGCGTATACGAAAGCCATGGCTGAACTTGCTGGCGTGAGTTGCAAACGCGCACACGAGTTGGGGATTCAAGATTATAGCTCTTACGAAAAACTGGGTTCTGATACGCACGTGAATAACATCGATAGATTTGCAGATGCTCCGAACAAGAAAATTATCGATATGGAAATGGTGATGAAAGCGATCAAACGCCACGACGCGCAAGATGAAGTTTTCAAGCACCTCAGATCTATCTACGAGAGGAACGTCGCGGAATTTTTGCGCGTGAAGAATGATGGAGCGCCAGCGCCAGCGACGACATCGACGGCGACGACAAGTATCGCGAACGATGTCACCAGTAGCCAACCTCCACCTATGCCGATCACCCCGGCTTGGACGAAGAAGATGATGGAAGCCGAACGCGCTCAGAAGCGTCAAACTGAAACTCTGATAAACTTGATTAAAGTGCAAATGAGAGCCGCTGGGGAGGCACCAAACGAGAGAAAATCTTTCGAAGCATTGAGTAAGATGTTGTCCGCGTTGAACCAACGTCAGAAACAACCGCCTTTGATCGACCCATTCGAAGGAGAACAAGAAGGAGGAGGAAAGCAGGATATAGTAGAGGAAAAGAAACCGACGCCAGCGGAAGCGTTGACAGAAAGACCACTCGTTGTTGCAAAAACAGGAGAGAAGAAAGAAGGAGACGAAGAAGCGACGACTACTCCAATTCAAGAGCCGGCGCAAACGGTTGAAGATCGCCCGTTATCCGACGCTGAAAACGAAAAGGAGAAGAGAGACTGAAATTTTCACGCAGAAAAACACGCACGCAAGCACGCACAAAAGTAGAAGCAAAGAAAACACAATCTGAAACGATGATTGATGCTGTGAATAATTACACTGTAATATTAATAATAATAATAATAATAATAATTACCTGTACCAGTAAACATTCTTTGGGAGCGCAAGAGTTATCACAGGTCCACTTCACTCTTTCGATTTTGAGGTGTTTTTTTTCTTTTTTTTTCCCCTCCTGAGAGAGACAGGAAGAGGAGGAGAGCTCTCGCTGAGTTTTTGTTTTTTGAGGCTCCGACGACACCTCGCGGTCCTCCCCTGGCCTCTGAGCGAGTGCGCTGAAGAGTGACACCTGTCTTTTTTTTATCCTTGCTTTTTTTTGTGGTAATAATCTTTTATCCCTACCGCAGAACTTTTGACGCGCGCGCGCCTAGCCCTTCGCACACTCACGCGTTAGAACACGTAAGAATACACACGTGAGATATAATGATGAGTTTTACGCAAACCGCGCCGCAAGCGAAGTCGGTGTTTTTCACCGGCGCGACGAAGATGACGAACGCCTCTCGAAGACAATCGAGTGGGACGTCATCCACCTCATCGTCGAGAGCGGTGAGATACAACACCAGTATCGTTCGCGCGGAGGGCGAATCATCGAAACCGTCTGAAACGCCGATTGCACCGGCTGGGACGCCGGTCAGAAAGACGTCCATGTTGGTCATTGGTGCCACGGGGACTTTGGGTCGCCAAGTTGTTCGAAGAGCTTTGGACGAAGGCTACGATGTGAGATGTTTGGTGAGACCGAGACAGAACCCGGCGGATTTTCTCAGAGATTGGGGGGCAACCACGGTTTCCGCGGATTTAACGAAACCAGAAACGTTGCCACCGGCGTTTGTGGGCATTCACACGATCGTTGACGCCTCCACGGCGAGACCTGAGGAGGACTCGTACGCCATCGACTGGGAGGCGAAGAAGAACACGATTCAAATCGCCGCGGCCATGGGCATCCAAAAGTACGTCTTTTATTCCATCGACAAGTGCGAAAAATACAGAGACGTGCCGTTGATGAACATGAAGTATGCGGTCGAGGAGTATTTGAAGGCGAGCGGGATGAATTTTGTTGTGTTGAGATTGTGCGGTTTTATGCAGCCGTTGATTGCCGGCTACGCCGTGCCGGTGTTGGAGGAGCAATCGTTGTGGGGTACCGACGACGACACGAAAACGGCGTATTTGGACACGCAAGACGTGGCACAAATGACCATGGCAGCGGTGAGAAGAGAAGAAGCGAACGGGAAGGTGTTGACCTTAGCAGGACCGAAGGCGTACACGGTGAACCAAGTCATCGAACTTTGCGAAAAGTTGGGCGGCAACGAAGCCAAGGTGAGCAAAGTGCCGGTGCTTTTGTTGAAATTTACGAGAGGGTTGACGAGATTTTTCCAATGGACGACGGCGGCTTCAGATCGTTTGGCGTTTGCGGAAGTCTTGAGTTCGGGCGTGGAGTTTAACAGCGATAAGATGGCGGAGACGTACGAAATTTTAGGTATGGATGAAAGCGAGACGACAACTTTGGAGCAATATTTGGAGGAATACTTCTCAAAGATTTTGAAAAAGTTGAAAGAAGTCGGCGGCGAGAGTAGACAGAGAGATTTTTATTTGTAAATCATCACATTACGATTTCGCACTTTTCTACATGTAAGGCAAAGAGCGTGCGATGAGTAAAAAGCGTATTAGAAAAAGAAGATGATGATAAGAGAGAGAGAGAGAGAGGGAGAGGGGTCTTCGCTATTGGAAAAAAAAATAATATAAAGATCAAACAGTAACAAGGTACAGGTACATTTCGCAAAAATATATGATACAAATGTTATGTACGCGCGCTTTTTCTATAGAACTGAGCAAAGCTATCGACTCACTCGTTTGGAGGCTCTTCCCACGTTTTTTCTTTGGTCCTTTCATTGAACCAGAACTTCTGACTAGTCTTTTTACTCTCTATTTTAATCCAATCGGTGTTGCCATGCCGCGTCGATGTGACTCCGTTGAACATCGGCGTTTCTTGTCGTTTTGGGGGCTCAGAAGGCGACGACACTTTTTCGGTTTCGATGCGAGAATTGACCACGCTATCGGCGTCTTTATCGTCATCGTTTTTTACACTTTCTTTCTTTCCTTCTTCAACTTTAGTATTTTTTACATCCTGAACTTGTTCTTTCGGTTTCACCTCGTCTTCTTTTTCTTCTTGCTTGACTTCTTGTTCGCGTTGTTGATGCTCCTTCTCCTTCTTCGACTGCTCCCCATCTTTCTCCTCTTGAGCAACGCATCCTGGTCTCTCCTCAGGTTGTTTCGGTACATCGTTCGGAAGATCCAATGGAGGCGGTGCGGCTGCGGCTAAACTCACACCGCCAATATTTGGGAATTCTCCGCCTAAACCATCACCACTGGTGCCGTCAAGAGCATCCGCCACTTGCGTCGGGTTCTTTCCACACTTCAACGCCAACGCCACGTCGTATGCTCTCCACTCCGCGTACTCCGCTCTTTGTCGTAAATCCTCGTTAAAATCGCAACCTTGCTCTTTATACGGCGTGAAAATTTGACTTTCCAGGCAATACAAAAACGCCGCAGACGCATCAAAGGCGTCCACGAGCTCTTTCGTAAACATCTTTCGTCGGTCGCGCTGGTCCGCTCTATCGTACACAGATAGTGCAAATCGTTTTACTTTCGCAAAATCAATCGACGGATGCGAGGTTATCTTCCTCGATCGCTTTTGTCTCTGTTTTTTTTTGAGTTCAGAGCAGCGAGTCTAGTCAGTCAAAGGCAACCTGCGGGGCCTTGATATTTTTGCGACCATCTCGTCGCGTTCGAGAGAAAGAAAGAAAGGAAAAAACAGTAGGAGTAATAAGAGCGGCGGCACGTCTTCGTATCTCGCATCGTCTCGAAGACTACTCCACGCGCGCCGCCGCGGAGAAAAGACAGAGAAAGGAGAGAAAAACGAAACACCAAAAAGCGTCAAAAAACGTACTTCCAATTCTTCCAACAGTTTCCGAATCAAATCGTCCGGTCGCGGCTTCGTCTCCATTAAAAGCTCCGTCGCTCTCAGTTTGCAGTAATATGACGTCGTCGGTTCGTGTTTTGCGATTTCATTTCCTCGAGAGATGAATCGTGAGATTGAGCGGTCGATTTCAGCGGTCGACGTGTGCGCCATCATCACGCGGTGCTCTTCTCAACTCTTCTCTTCTGTGTTTTTGTTTGGGGGTGAGATGAGTTTTTTTGGGACCCAAAAAGTGAGATGAGACGAACGTCCTCACACACTCCTCTCTCTCTACTCGTAACGAAAGAAAAAAAAAGGTGGGGCAGGGGATACACATGCGGCGAAGCTCGAGCGGCGCGAACCACTCGTCGGGCGTCTCCGTCGCTGCTCTCGGAGGAGGCGCGGGAGGAGGAGGAGGAGGAGGAGGAAAAAAAACGAAGAAAAACACTCTGTTGTCCATCCTCGCGCTTCTCTTCGCGACGACGGTATTCGCGACTTTCTTCCACGGCCACCGACGAGTCGGGGAGGCGTTCGATGAAAGTTTAATCGCGTCCTCTTCGTCCTCTTCTTCTCTTTCTCGTCGTCACTATCGTCGCGACGATGGAAGAGACAGAACTGCGTTGATTGTCGACGGAGAAGACAAGGACGATGAGAGGTCCTCCTCCTCCTCCTCCTCCTCCTCCTCCTCCTCCTCGTCAGCCAACGACGAAAACGAACTGGAACGACAGAGAGAAAAGAGGCAAGCTTTGGATAAAGAGACGGAGGAATACGTTGCGCGAGAGCAGAAACGATTATCGAGTCCACCAGCGCCTATCGCGAGTAGTAGCAGCAGCAGTAGCAGTAGTAGACGAAGAAACAGGCGGAGTGGGCCAACTCAACAGCAAGCAGAGTTTACGTTAGAGCACGTCGGTCCGAAAGGTACGAGCGAAGTTCGCCCGAATGGCCGGTGCGTATCCTCGGGAGGCGATGAGAAGGAAAGGAAAGTTTGGCGTCGATTGGAATCTGTGGACGATCCACTGTTCATACGAGTCACCGGTGCGTATTACGATCCGGCGAGAACTAGAAATAAACCGAAAACGAGAAGTTTAATCATGCACAGATCGATGTTTGAACCGGGGGTGAGAGTGGTGAAGATCGATAGGAACGGCGAAAGAGTGGAACCGGGTAGTCGCAGCGGTGTCGCGGAAGACAGCGGAGATGATGGAACAGAACAAAACTCTTTGCTGATGAATAAGAGAAGTGGAAACAGCTGGCAAGATGAAATGACCAGACGCGTCGGAACGTCAGAGGATGAGGAGATTATTTTAGATTTTAGAGGCGATTTAGTCGAACAGCTCCCGAGAGAGGACGAGGATCACAAGGAGTTTAGCTTTGGAACGTGCGCGATTGTGGGGAACTCGGGAGCGATATTAGGAAAAGGATACGGTAAAGAAATCGATGAGAAAGATGCGGTTTGGAGAGTGAACTATGCGCCGATAGATGGGTTTGAAAAGGACGTTGGGTATAGGACGACGTTTGACTTGATCAATCAGCAGCACACGAAACGTTTCGTTCGCGGAGATGGCGAATACAGTGAGGAAGATGAAGACGACGCGAATAATGATGTATCCAGTCAAACAGAAGAGACTGCGGAAGTGGACGAGTCGAAACCGAAAGTGATTTTGAAAAATGGTCGCGGAGCGAAGCACGCTTCCAAGCGAAACTCTACACTCATGGTTTTCGAAGTGACATCAAATTACGCTAGGAAGCACTTATACGCCAGACTTATGCGTCAAAGAACGAATAAGGGGTTAAAAATATGGTCTCCCGAACTAGTTGTGCACGCGCAGCGATCATGGGACGTCTTATCGCACTTGACTGCGCAAAAAATGGGCACAAGTAAAACTGGAAAAGCGATGTCTGGAGCGTACGCTGTTATTTTAGCCTCCCAAATTTGCGAGGAAGTGCATTTATATGGCTTTAGTCCGTATAAGAGGCGAGATGTTGGACAGGCGGTTCCGTATCATTACTTCGACGAAATTCCTGCAGTTTTGAAACATCACTCTTTTGATTTAGCGATTGAGGTGTTTAAAACGATTCGAGACTGGCCATGTTCCGGAGTACGATTAGAAATACATCCGTAGTAACACAGGCATCATGCAGATGACCAACGATTTTAATATGTCCTCTCTACTAACAATTCGCTATATTTAATACCTAAATCCATATGTATATGTTCTTTAATTAAGATTTGCATCCTTGGACGTCGTGGAAATCGCAAACAACACTCGCGCACTGTGTGAGTGAATCTTTCTGCGATGCCGCTGGCGTGTCCGATAAGTAGCATCCTTGGCAATTCTTCGTCTGTGGAATACATCCAATTGGCTTGTTTCCGTCTGCAGTAGACTCGCATTGGCTATTGACTTGTCGATAAAGACCTAAAGCGGTCTCATCCTCGGATGTTTCGCATGCTTTGGAGACGATAATCTTTGGTGAGCTCAGATTCGTCGTCGTTTCAGCTGCATCAGACGTGTTGGTAACATCATCAGCAGAAGCAGCAACCTTGGCAGCAACTATTTTATCCGCTTCCGCACTCGCTTTGCTTGCGTTCGATCGGTCTTCATTAATGCGCTTCTCTACGCTCGAGGTTGAAATTCCTTCCAGCGAAGGCATATCATCCGAATTTGCGCGCGTCTCCTCTTCATTTTCGTTCTCATTTTCTTCTTCTTTTCCTTCTTCTTCTGTCTCTTTTGGCGCTTCTTCGGTTCCTTTTTCTAAGTGATCGATCGTTTCAAGCGCAGAGCTGACGATATCTTTAGTTTTGTCTACAATCTTAGCCACTGCATCTACTTTCGGTATAACTGAACTTATCGTCGTAGGTTTGTCATCTTCTGGAGAACTTGCACCTTCCTCCTCATCAACTTTGACTTCCTCTTCTTCTTTTTCTTCTTCGGATACTTCGCCTTCGCCTTCTTCAACATCTTTTGGCGTTTCTGATGGTCCAAGCTCGTACATTTTACCGGAGGTGCTCATCTTGCCAGACTTGAAGTTCTTCACTGCTTCTGCGTAACGCTCCTTCGATCGAGCATATCCGGAAGAGATGGAACCTTTCTCGAGCTCTTTACCGGAATAATTGGCCGAAGAGTCTTCTTGTTGCTCTTCTTCCGTACTTACTTCGGAATCTTTGCTTTCTTTGTCAGTTTGATCATCGTTTTTTTCCTCTCCCTCTTGCTCCTCCTCTTGCTCATCATCAGCCTTTTCATCGAGGTCTTCCTTACTTCCTTGCTCGGAATCATCAGAAGCGTCCTCCACGGTGGAAGCACTACTTTGCTCGTCTTCCTTGGCTTTCGACCTCAGAAATCCTCCAAACGTACTCTTCTTTTCTAATTGATCTTCTTCTCCATCGGTGTCGGCATCGGCATCGGCGTCCTCTTCGATTTCTTTTCTACCAATGACAGCTTCCTCCAAAATATCCGGATGCGTGTCTTCCGCATCTTCTTCCGAAGGCTCCAGAGAAGAAGAGGAAGATTTGCTCGTCTTCTTCGAAGAAGTAACCGGGAGCACTGAGGATGAGGCCGTTTCATTCTTTCCACCCGGTAAGATAAAGTTACCGTCGGCATCAATCGGTAGCAAATCGCTTTCATCTGGCAGAACCGGCTTCAAATTTCCGTTGGGTAAGTCAACTAGCAAATACGATTTTAAGTGTTGAGCGATGTTTCCGAGAGACAAATCATCGTTCACGACTGGATAAACCTGGTACCCGATGAAGCACACCGCCGCCGTCATGGTCAACGCGCTGAAAGCACCGATCGTTTTACAAGTCTTTGCAAATCCCGCTCCGGAGGTTGACTTCTTACTCTTTTCTTCTTCCTCCTTCTTCTTCTCTTCTTCGCTATTTTTGCTCAACAGCGGTTGACGCTCATTCATCTCTTTCTCAATTTTGGTAGAGGATGATGACAGTTTCATGCTCTTTTTCTTCTCCTCTTTGCTCTTTCCCTTTTTGCTCTTCTTCTTAGCTGAAGATTTTGATGACAACGATCCCGAGGACATTGAGTCGTCCGAGACTTCAGCCAACTCACTCTTTCTTCGGCGACTTCGACGACGACCAGATTCGATATCATCTTCTCCTTCAGCTCTGTCGTTGTCATCATCATCTTCATCGTCGCTGTTATCAGTTCGAACGTCATTTTCATCATCATCGACTTCGATGTCAATGGCGACTTCGCCTTTTTTTTCTTCTTCTTCGCCTGCTACGGATTTAGCTATCAAGAGTGATTCTGCCGAGGAAGTCGAGGAGAGCGTCGAGACTGACCGTGAATCATCGTCAACATCATCTTCTTTTTCTTTCGCTTCGACATCATTTCCGTCGATGTCGATCAAAACAGAAGAAGAAGAAGGAGACATCTGGTCTTCTTCTTTTTCTTCCTTCGTCGATGCGAACGCCTTTTCAGACGCGTCTTCTCCAATCTCATTACTCTTATCATCTATTTCGACGATCACCGGTTCTCTCTCTACGACGTGTGGCAGCACCTCGTCCATGGTTGACTGCGTCGCTATGGCTTGTTTCGAGCAGCATCCTTTTCTCCGCGCCTGCCGCGAGGAAGGCAGGACCACAGCCCCGACCTTTTTTGTCGGATTGCCGCGTCCCCGACCCGACTTACTCCCACCCGAAGAGGAGCTTGCGGAAGCCGTGGAAGACGACGAAGAGGCAGCGCGTCCACTTCTCCTCCCCGACGAAGACATCATCAAAAGCGTCTCATTCGCCTCGTCGATGTTCTCGTCCGCTTGCGAGACGCCAGCGATGCGTCTCATATCTCTCGAGATGGCGAGATGAAAGTACACACGAGTTTTGAGGAACAAAAATTTTTTGCCCCCAAAGGGGTGTTGAAGGCAGCTACGTACAGGTACGAGTACTCGTATGTGAACACTTTTTTTAGCACGGGTGCTCAGTTTTTACCTTTTTTTCACGCCAAAAAAAAATTGACAATTGACACAACGATTTTTGATGTTGAAAAAAAGCAAACAACATCAAATAAAATATCCGGACTGACCACAAGGCGACGAGAGTTTACGCAGGGGAGTCACGCATAGAAAACATCGAAAGAGCATGAAATGAATGCAAGATGCATCCGTTACGCGTTTCGAGTAAGAAACGCGAACGCATATTCGCTTTGCACGCGTGTATTACCACGACA
>Ga0181559_10005045_pt1 | contig 12677 bp, 9 predicted proteins | sample 011ome_21_FD_133752 | JGI IMG/M metagenome (GOLD analysis project Ga0181559, IMG submission 133752) | Coastal salt marsh microbial communities from the Groves Creek Marsh, Skidaway Island, Georgia - 011508AT metaG (megahit assembly) | ecosystem: Environmental > Aquatic > Marine > Intertidal zone...
CGCAGCCGGCGCATCAACACACATCCACCACGAGTTCAAGTTTGAGCGGCGATCGCACCAATGCAGGAAATACCGTCACGGCTACGGCAACGGCGAATCATCACGCGCACGCGACGCCTAACAACAATCCGCTCACGGCTCAGAAAACCGAAAGTTTGCGCGCGCGGCTAGCGGCGGCATTAGAATCGAGCAAAAAGTCAGCCACGACAACTACGGTCACGCGACCGATCATGGCATCTTCAGCAACAGCAGCAACAGAAAATCATAGCAGTAAGAATAAGAATGAATCGAGTGCCTCGGCGGCGTATCAATCGTCAACCGCGCAAGCGCCGGTGAGCAAGAAGCAACCAACATCCTCATCCTCCAAGCAGCCCATGAAGCGGGAAGACGATCAACACATAGTCGTAAATGGCATTCGATACGCCAAATTAGAGTGCATAGGCCAAGGCGGCACGTGTAAGGTGTATAAAGTCGTCTCGCCAAAGAGGAAGATCATGGCGTTGAAGAGGATTCGTTTACAAGGCAAGCAGAAAGAAACCGTGGATGGCTTCATCGATGAAATCAAACTTTTGAAACGTCTTCGAGGGAAAGATAACATCGTCCAAATCGTCGACGCGGAAGTCTGTCCAAGCGAAGGGTTGATATTAGTGGTTTTGGAGTTTGGGGAGATTGATTTAGCGAAAATGTTGAACAAGCGCGAGCGCCAACGCGCTGAGAGCGGTCACGCGCAACTCGTGGACGACAACTTCATGCGTCTCTATTTCGAGCAAATGGTCGAAGCGGTGAAAACCATCCATGAAGCTCGAATCGTGCACTCGGACTTGAAACCCGCGAACTTTCTCTTCGTCGAAGGAACTCTGAAGCTCATCGATTTCGGTATTGCAAAAGCTATCAATCACAACCAAGCGCCGAATCACACGAATATCGTTCGTGACCATCAAGTCGGTACTATCAACTACATGTCCCCGGAAGCTATTCTCAACGGCCAAAAATCCGCCTATGGCGATATGATTCCAGTCGGAAGAGCCAGCGATATTTGGTCGCTGGGTTGCATCTTGTACCAAATGGCGTACGGCCACACGCCGTTTAGCAAAATAAACGGCTTGGTGCAAAAGCTGCACGCGATCACCGACCCAAACCATACCATCGAATTCCCTCCGTTACCGGTTAAGAACGACCACCTGATTGATTTGATGAAGAGATGTTTAGAGCGACGAGTGGAGAATAGAATAGACGTCCCGAGTATCCTCAGGCACCCGTATTTACGCCCGGAAGAAGCGGCAGCGAGTTTGAACACGAGCAGCTCCTCCGACGACGCCGAAAAAGCGAACAACGGCAACAGCGGTTTGAGCATGCAACAACTCCAACAACTCCTCACGCAACTCTCCACAAACAACACCGATAACTCCATCGACGTCAACGCGTTGTCCTCGCACGTCTTTGCGCAAATCGCCGCCGGACAAAACGTCTCCGTCTCGCCTCTTTTGCGTAAGAGAACGAGCGGGAGTGGTTTATCGCCGCTCAGCGAAGGAGACGAAGAAAACAACAGGTCCGGCAGCGGGTCCTCGCCGATGGAAATGGAATGAACTCTCACGAATGAAAAAGAGGGACAGAGAGAAAGAGAGAAGCTTTGCGCACGTGTAATAGTCCGATATAAAAAACATATCCTGTTATATATTATATATGTATCATCCATGCGATGGAGTATCCGCTCGTATTTTTGCTCCTTCTCGACCTTAAAGCGGATAGCGACGTCATTTTTACCTCCGCGCTTTTAGAAAAAGAAATGCCGCTCCCGCTCCCTCCGGACTTGACCAACCGAGTGGCCATCATCACGGGTGCCTCTCGAGGAATCGGTCGCGAAGTTGCTCTGGCGTTAGCCGCCCGTGGATGTCACGTCGTCGTCGCCGCGAAAACCGTCACCGCGCACCCGACGCTTCCGGGAACGATTTACACCGTGTGCTCGGAAATCGAATCGAGATATCCAAACGTTAAAGCGTTACCGGTCGTTGTCGATTTACGGAACGGAGACGCGTGCGTTCAAGCGGTGGAAGAGACGGTGAAACATTTTGGACGCGTGGACATATTGGTGAACAACGCGAGCGCGTTGTGGTGGCAAAACATGATCGACACGCCGACGAATAAATACGATTTGATTAATGGCATCAACGCGAGAGGCGCGTTTATCATGACCAGAGAGTGCATGAAACACATGCTGAAGAATAAGTGGGGGAGAGTTGTGAGCATGGGACCACCTTTGCCGAAGAGTTACACGGAATACGCCGGAAAGACGGCGTATTACATGTCCAAATGTGGGATGTCCATGGTGGCGTTGGGCGCGGCGGCGGAAGGTGAGGGATCGAATATTACCGGGAACGCGTTGTGGCCGGCGACAATTATCGAAAGTTTAGCGGCAACAAATTTTAAGCTTGGGGAAAGAGACACGTGGAGAAAAGCGAGCATATTGGCGGATTGCGTGGTGCAATTGTGCGGAGATGCGAGGACGACCGGTCAGACTTTGATCGACGATTTGTATTTGGCGAAATTGGGGATGTCGCAGAGAGAGATTCGGGAAACGTATAACTTGGATCCATCCAAAGAAGTGCCGAGATTTTTAGCGCCGAGTGCGGATGGGAAAACCAGCGGCGGGGATTGGAAAATCAAGAGAGGGGACGTGAAGAAGTTGCAGAAAGATTTAGAGGTGAGTGCGAGGCTTTAAAATAGCAGAGAGAGAGAGAGAGAGAGAGAGAGAGAGAGAGAGAGAAATAGAGACGACTTAACTTGTATCATATATCGTTGGGAAATCGAAGTAAATTGTTGCTATGGCATTATTAATCTGCTTTCGTGCGTCGTTTCCGACCTATGCTCGGGTTGCAACAGATTGTTTTTACGACCAGTTTGTACCACGCGTAAAATCCTACGACAAATACTACCCACCACGGGAATACAATGAAAAATGCCGCTTTATGGAAGGTCATTTGCTTTTGAAAATCAGACATCGAACGCTCGCGGAAACATGTCTCGTATGAAGGTTGCTTTCTTGTTCCTACTTTTGGCGCTTCTAGTGAGGAAAATGAGACTTCTTTGGAGATGACGACGTTACCGCTCTCGTTTAAGATGTTCACGTCCAGGCTATTTTTATCCCAATGTATCAACACCTCTCCAAAGTTTAACCCCATGTAAATATCGGGAACGATATTCTTCGGGTACCACCATCTCGGCATGAACTTTGATGGCGTCATCTTCTTGTAGAAATAAGTCATCCATTTCGGTCGGACTTCTTCCACCGCGACGTGAGTGATTCCAGAGCTTGTCGCGTCGATACTTTCGTATGGTAAATGACACCCGGGTGCTCGAACGTCAATCATCCCCACGTGCACGTCGCCGGATAAGAATATAACCCTCCTCTCCTTTGCTTTGGAGACGAGACGCATTAATCTCTTCTGATTAGATGGAAATGATCCCCAATTCTCGATCGACTTCCCGAATTCTCTCGCGATCTTATAATTCACCGCTTTATACATTTGATTGAGCTCGGCGAACACTTGGATCGAGGATCCAATTAACGTCACCTCCGCGCTGCTCGGTTTCATCAACTCTTTCTCTAACCATTCCCACTGTTTTGGACCCAGAATATCTGCCTCTTCATCTTCAGGCGACGACCCATCGACAAAGTTCCACCGAGTGTCCAACAATATAATCTGCACGGATCTCCCTCGTTTCGCTTCGTCGTCCTCGTACACCGTATAACTCTCGTACACCCCGTCTCTTTCCAATCGTCTCTCCGTTTCAGCGCCTTCGTCCAAAAAATCTAAAAACATTTCCTTCGCTTCTTTCTTGTGCATCCAATACTTCCCCGCGTTGTTCATGCCGTAATCGTGGTCGTCCCACGTCCCCAAAATCCGCGCTTTCTTCGCCAGCCTCTCGTACGCCGGAAACCGCTTCACCGCGTCGTACGCCGCTCGGTGAAAACTGTGCCCAAAATAATGCCGCCTTTCAAACGTGATGCGAGTATCAGCGTACACCGCGTCTCCGAGCCACACGAACGCGTCCGGTTCGCTCCGTTCGATCGATGTCCATATCTCCGTCTGGTTCATTTTTTGGTGCTTATTGCAGCTCCCAAAGGCGATTTTTGTCGTTGACTTCTTCGCGAGACAACCGCAACAGAAAAAGTGCCTGTGGCGTGCGTTTTTTTTACGTCCAACCGCGATACATACGCACGCGATGAATTTGAAGCGAAGAGAGAGAAAGAAACGCGTGAATACGCGCACACACGCGCGTTTCGCGAAAGAGAATATTCCATCCAAAATTACAGTTACAAACACAGAGAGAGAGTTTTTGGATATGAAGGAAAAAAAAGGAACAACGTTTACGAGAGAGAGAGAGAGAGAGAAATAGAGAAATAGAGAGAGAGAAATAGAGAGAATGAGACGAGAACGCGCACCCGAGGAGGAGTAGCAGCAGAAGAAGAAGACGCGGAAGCTTCATGGTGAACATCGATCGACGTCCGAAAAAATGAAGAGAAAAAATCGCGACTTTTTTTTTCCAATTTCGTAATTTCCCCGCGCGATTTTACGCGATAAAGAAAGACGCGATATGAAGTCCTCGTCGGAACGAGCTTTTGCGGTGGCAAAAACGGGAGGAGGAGGAGAGAGAGAACAGCAGCAACAAAAACAACAGAGAGGAGAAAATCTCGGCTGGCTCGCCTCGGGCCAATCGCTCCCGCGGAAGCGGAAACCGATCGAAAACGTCGCGCATTCCTCTCTTCTTTTTTTAGAGGCGGAAAAAGCGCGCGCGAAAGCGGAGAAGGAGTTTAGCGTGCACCGAGACGAACAACGACGACGAACGGAAAGAGGAGGACGATTGAAGAAGATTCAGAGCGTAAAAAACGCGCGGCGAGAAGGCATGCACCGCGAAAACGGAGGCGTGAAAGCGCGGAACGAACGAGACGAGGTGGAACGAGACGAGGAGAGGCAACGGAGGAGAGTGATGTTGGAGAAGAAGGCGCGCTTGTACGAAAGGTTATCGTCGAGAGGAAGAGGATGCGGAGAAGAGGATTTGGAAGACGACGACGGAACGGTACTGCTGAAAGCACCTAAAGACGGGTTCGACGTAGATTTTAGGCGGAAACGACGCGAGGAGGAAGGAGAAGATGAAGATGTAGAGGAGGAATACGCGTACGATTTTCAAAACCGGTACGACGGCGAGAGGTACCGCGGACGAGAAGACGAAGAAGAGCGAGAGTGGAACGAGTACCAGGACCAGAGGCGAAGAGAGGAGGAGGAAAGAGAAGAGCAAGATTACAGAGACGAAGAGAGACGAGAGCGAGAGCGCCGGTTGGTCGAAGACGTGGCGAGAGAGACGGAAGCGGCGAGGCGAGAGGCGGAAGAGGCAAAGATGGAAACCGTCGAAGCGAGGGAAGCGCTGAAGAAGAAATTTATCCAAGAAAAAATCGCGCAGTTGAAGGAGAAGAAACGTTTAGAGAAGGAGGAGAAGAAGAAGAAGAGAAAGAAGGAGAAGAAGAATGAGGAGGAGGAAGAGGGGGGCAAAGTAGAGTAAATAACGCGTTGTCGTAGTGCAACACGTTTAGTTTTTAGATGTTTGTTTACTAATATTAGAATTCTATAGCGCCGCTGCTGCTTTTGCTTCAAAAAACAATCGTCACTCGTCGTCCTCGCTCGAACTCGCCGCGGTGAACGCTTTCGGCGACTTTTTCAGGCTAGTATTGTTGGTAGAGCTACTTTTTTTCTTCAAAGTCTTCTTCTGTTTCTTCTTTTTCCTCTTCCTTTCTTCGTCGGAGTCGCTCTCAATCTCCACGTCGCTCTCCTCTTCTTCCTCCTCTTCTTCTTCGCTCTCGGACGCGTCCAACCCTTTATAACTCACTTGCGTCCGATTCCTTCGTCTCCCGCCTTCTATGATATTCGACGCATCGATGTCTTCCAGGTCCTTGTCTCGCTCGATCTTCGCCTTGACCTTTGCGACGTCTTTCGAACTCGATCGAATATCTAAATCGTACTCGCCTAATAACTTCTCCAACTCGGTCTGTCTTTCCTCGTTCGTCTTATATTTCATAAAAACGTGCGTCGCTTTCGTTATGCCCGCATCTTTGCACATTTGACGAAGTTTCGACACCGTCGCGTTCGGCGCCTCCTTCGTCAAAGTTTCTGCTTTTGCCGTCTTTTTCTTTTGTTGTTGTTGTTGTTGTTTCGCTTTCACTTTCTTCGTCTTCTTCTTCTTCGGCTTTGCCTCTTCCGAGTCCGAAAAATCCTCCTCCTCTTCCTCGTCCGTTTCATCATCGTCATCATCTTCGTCTTCCTCTTCATCGTCGTCCTCGACCGTTCCGGTTTCAATCACCCGCATCAACAGCTTTCCAATCGCTCCTTTCATCGGCTCTTCGTCCAAAGCTCTCTTGGGAAGATTCAAATCGCGCTCTAAAACTCTCCGAAAACCCTTCTCTCCGAGCTCATCTTTCTTCGATTGGATGAATTCGATTTTCTCGCGTATCGCTCGTTTGACGCGCTCCATCGATGTCGGTAGTTTCGTCGGTGCTGCCATCTCTCTCTCTCTCTCTCTCTCGCCGCTTTTATGCTTTTATGCCTTTTATTTCTTCTGACGAAATTCGAATTTTTCCCCAGAGTATCATGACCTCCTCCGGACCGAACGAAAAAACGACGACAACGACGACCAAGAAACGCGCCTCTCCTTCCTCCCTCCTCAAACGACGCCCGCGTCGCGACGGAGACGACCACAACGACGAGAACACCGCGGGAGGAGTCGCGCGTTTACTTTCATTCACCGAATTCGCGTCGAAATGTGAAATCGTCGACAACGCGTCCTCGTCGTCCGTATCGTCGTCATCAAAACTCTCTCTCGAAGACGTCGATTTCTCCTCCGCCGTGGCGACGCCCTCTGACTTATACGGCGCGTATCTCGGTTTGATGCGTTCCGGTTTATGGCTCGAGTGTCTTCCTCGAATCGAGTTAAACGCGCACCATCAGAAACCGTTGTCGTGCTTGAAGTGCACGCCGAACCCGCGACCGGCGGCGAAGAGGAACGGCACCATTCCGCGGACGGCGAGGCAAAAGACGAAAGCGTACGCGTTCGCGCTGAACCGAGGGGTCATCGACGAGGAGTTCTTAGAGATTGTTGCAAATAGGGACGGGTTGGATCGGTTGGCGGCGTCGTCGTCGGCGGCGGCGGTGGAGAAGATGGAGGGAGGAGGAGGAGGAGAGAAGAAAGCTTCGACGACGACGACGACCACGCGCGAGGAGGAAAACGAACGAACCGAACACAAAGAAGAAGAACAAAAAGAACAAAAAGAAGAAACGAACGATAAAAAAGACGAGCACGAATCCATCATCGTCGTCACCATCGACTCGGACGGCACGACCACCGCCATGCGCGTCTCTCGCGACTTCGTCGAGCCCGACGAGCTCGTTCGCAAAGACGAAGACGACCGAAACGACGGAGACGAAGACGGGGACGTCTTCTTCGGCGATAACGACGACCAAGAAGACGGTATCGGGAGGGGCGGTAGGAAAAATAACGTAGGAGGCAGCGCGACGAAGGATTTAGCTTTTAGCAGCGGCAGCGAAGAAGACGACGACTACGGCGAAGTCAGCGGCGAAGAAGAGTAGAGCGTTTAGAAGGGAGTGTCAATAATGAGTTTTCGTGAATTTCCGTCAAAACACAAGAAGAAAAAAACGAAAAAAAGAAGCCCCCACACACGCGAGAAGCGCAAGCCCTTCATAAATTTTACGCGTTAAAAATCTATCTGACATAACACATACAAAAATGGGTGCCGACGACGTCGTAACGAGAGAATATACCATCAACTTGGGCAAAGCGACTCACGGAGTTACTTTTAAGAAGAGAGCTCCGCGCGCGGTGAAGGCGGTACGTATCGTTCGGACGTGATTTCCGACGTTTTTTTTGCACCAAAATGCGCCTCTGTTTTTGGTCCCAAAGCGCTTTTGTTGCCCAGTTTTTTAGGAGGGAAAGACGAAAAATGGGGTCTCGAAATCGCGACGCGGGATGTGTCTCGCGAAATACGCGACGCGGTATGGGCGGTGGAAATGCGCGCGGCGTGTATTTATGTTCTCGCGTGTGCTGGTTTCTCCCTCGTCGCTGTTCCTCGTCGCGTTTTGCGTTCGTTTTTTTTAGTTCGTATGTAGGACCGCGCGAGAGGCAAAAATTTCCGATGACCCCAAAAAGGGAGAGACGAGGCTGCTTTTTTTCACTTTTTTTTTCGTTCACTTCTGCGTCTCTCTCTCGAAAACGAGTACTGACTCTCTCTCGTCTCTTCTTCCGCGATGATAAAAACCAGATCAAAACCTTCGCGCAAAAGATGATGAAAACGTCCGACGTCCGCGTGGACGTGAAATTGAACAAAGCCGTCTGGTCCAAAGGCATTCGCAACGTCCCGAAGCGCATCCGCGTCCAAATCTCCCGACGAAGAAACGACAACGAAGACGCCGACGAGGAGATGTACTCGTACGTGACGGTGGTCGACGAAGTGCAAAAAGGGGATTTCAAAGGGTTGGGGACGAAAGTGATCACTGAATAAGAAGAGAGCGCGTGATCATCGTAGAGATAGAGAGACTTGTGGATTTACCTTTTTTTTAGCTTAGCACCTTATCATACACGTATTCACACTCGCGTTGTAACGTTTACGACCCGACTTGGTACACTCGTATAGTAGCAAAATACCGTACAATACAGCAAGAAATTTACAACGGCACAACTCAATACGCGCTGACTCACATATGTATATCTGTATATGGTGCAGAGAGGTTTCCAAAAAAGTGCTCGCGAAGAGAGGAGCCAAAACCTTAAACAGTTCTGCTTTTTGTTTCGCACCCGACGGGGAAAGAGACTCCGCACCACCAAAAAAACGTAACGTCCCGTAACCGGTTGCGAGAAGGAGAGCAGGAAGTCGAGGTGGTGAAGAAGAGAGACGTCATGGCGGTCACGCCGAAAGCGAATCTCAACGGCGGTTCTTCTCTGTTTTTTTCCCGGGGCGGAGGGGGCAGATTTCCTAATCATCATCACCATCGACGCAGCGCGTTCTTCTCGACGCCTTCATCGCTGCTCGTCGCGGTGCTCGTCCTTGCGACGTCCTTTTTCGCGTTGTTCGCGCTCAGGGCGACGGGTGGTAATGCGAGGACGTTTCGGGTGAGGATACGACTCGGCAAAGGAGGAGGAGGAGGAGATGGGAACGCGAAGACGGAGAGCGGTTCCGCGATGCTGAAGGAAAAAGCGCACGAAGTTTTGGACGAGATGAAGCACTCGTTCGACCACGTATTCCACACGACGTTTGGAGACGACGACGACGACGACGACGATGACGACGATGGCGGTGAGCGCGAACGCGTGGTCGCGCATGATTTGCCGCAGTCGACGGTGGACGCGCACTTAGTAGAGGTGACGGAAGAAGAGGAGAAGAAGAGGAGCGGTGATAGCAGCGGTGGGAGTAGCGATAGCGGTAGCGGGAGTAGCAAGACGACGACGAGCTCGTCGGAACAGTCGTCTTCGGATGCGGTCGCGGCGGCGACAACAGCGACGACGACGACGGCGGGGAATAAGCCGCATCTCGCCCGAGGATGGCTCGTTTCGAAACTTCCGTTCGATGTGGACCAACCGGGGAGCGAGAGGAGCGCTTTGGAGGCGAATTTTAACGGGTCGGTTCCTTTATTGACGCACAGAGGGTTATTTAAGTACGATCCGACGCCGCGAGTGGACGGGATGAATTACTATAGAAGAGTGTACGCCGTGACGCAAGTCGGGATGGCGGAAGATTTGCCGAACTGGAAGAGCGTTGGAGAGGCGGAGATGGAGGCGACGGCAAATAGCATAAGACGACGGAGGAGTTTGTTGAGACATAGAAATAGCGGGGGGAGCGAAGGTGCCGCGGATGCGGACGGGGAAGCCTTAGCGGCTGAAGCAGAGACGGTAATCGACGAAGGCGACGACGTTGGTTTAGGTTCCGGTGGTGATAGTGGCGATGGAGGCGATGGTAACGACGTTGGGCAACAGCAACAGCAACAACATGTAAAAATTGAAGTTGCGGGCGCTGGTGTAGAGGAAGCGTTGCGGTCAAAACCTCCAGGAACGCGGGGGTTAACCTTCGCATTACGAAACATCTCTACGATGCGTTACCTCCCCGCGATCCGTCCTGGCGTTACAAAACGTGCGCGGTTGTTGGTAACGGTGGATCGTTACTCACCACAAGACATGGAAAAGACATCGATGCGCACGATGCGGTTTTACGAATGAACAATGCTCCAGTTGGCGGTCGATTTACCGATTACGTCGGCTCGAAGACGACATTTAACATGATCAATTTTCACTGGGCGCGAGAAATCACGCAAAGAACGCCGGTCGTAGAAACCGACGCGTTTTTAGTCATGTACGAATCTGTGTTGCACACGCTGAGAAATCAACTGTACCCGAAACTTCTTCGGATGCAAGCGCAAGGACAGCTTCCGGTTGTCCCGGTGTTGACTTCGCCAGATTTCACCGTCAAAGGCTATGGTATTTGGTTGCAACTGAAAGACGTTCTCGAACAACGACGCGCGGCAGAACGCCGCCAGAAGAACGAAAAATTGATCAAGGAAGGGAAAGCCGTCGAGCAGCTGAAGCATCCAGGCGCGTACAAGCGCAAACCAATGTCTGGTTTCTTCGCCATGTTGTTTATGCTCAATCTTTGTGACTCTGTCGACATGTATGGGTTCTCAAATTGGCGTCCGAGTCGAAGTAAAATCCCATATCACTACTTTGACAAAGTTAAAGGAACAACGGCTGTGCACTCATTCGATTTGTCCATGGAAGTGTTCATGGAGATTGCCAAAGCACACGACGTGAACATGATTGACTCGGAAGGGAAGAGTACGAAATTGAAATAGTAACGCAAGTAGCGCTTCGAGCATTTTGTTTAACCTCGCGCGCATAATAGTACATAGACAATTACAAGAAGAAGAAGATCATGTAAGAAACACTTCCTAACGAAACGTATATTCGCAAATCTTGACGACTATTTCGCCCTCGTCCTCTTGACACGGATTCCGAACCGCCAAGAGCGTATCTTTTCTCTTTACGTCGTTCACGCCGCTCTTCTCTTGCATAATTTCAAGAAATTTCGCGTGATTTTGCGGGAATCGAGACGGTGGATCGGCGAGGAGGAACGTAAACGGCGACGAGACATCCTGTTCTTGTTGTCGTCGTCGTCCTCTCGAAAAGGCTTCGAATACGATCGATGCCACAGCTTCTACCGCTTCCTCGCAATACAAACAATCGCACGCGATGACGACGTCGTACGCAAAATCATCCTCCTTTTTTAGATACTCGTCCAACTTGAACCAATCCATAATCTTTGCTTCGACACATTCGCACTTTTGTCTACTTCTACTGCTTCTATCGACTACATTCTCTAACAAACCAACGTCCATCTGCGCCAATCCGTCTACGACGCTCGCGTCTTCATCCAGCGCTTTCGTCACCGTACCAAACCCATTCGCAATCGCACTCGCCACCGCACAATAACACGCGAACGGTTCTCTGTCCGTCATGGTTACTTTTTTCGCCCCTTCCATCGCACACAAGACCCCCGTTAATCCGACGCCGCAACCCAGTTCCAACACGCGCTTTCCTCGCACTAACGAACCGCCGCCGCCACCGTGCGCCACATCCGCAAGAACCAAGTATTCATTCAAGGCGATACCGCCGTGCCAAACATCCGCCCAGTGCGGATCATCGTCCGGTTTTCCAAGCGCGGAGAATATGTTCGCAACAGTCTCTTCCGACTCTGGGAGGATCACGGACATTTCGACGCCATCTTCTTCTTCGTCGTCTTTTTCTCCTGCAACTGTATTTTGTTCTCTCCTTCTCAACTCCTTTCCGTCGCGACCAAACGAAAGCACAGCCTGAAACAAATCCAGCGGGTAATGATCCGAACACGCGTGCTTCAGCGTCAAATTCGTCGGTGCGTATTCGCCCGGGGTCGATCGGTGCCGAAGGTACGCGTGGTCGTGTTGCGCGACACCAGAGTTGGAAATGGATAAACAATGTCGCCGCGAAAAAGATGAACGACGACGACGAGGAAGAGGAGGAGCGAAGCGAAGCGTGGCGGACGTGAATGCCATGTGGCGTTCTATTTTTTGTTTGTATCTTCAATGCGCGCTCAGCGATACATTTTTGATGCCATTCTTTGCGTTTAAAGCGCGCGCGCGCGTTCAAAGAATTTGTGTGGTCCTCAAAGGTTCAAAGTATTACATGCTGTGTACAAATATATTAAATAAGTTTTTCCTCCTCTCGTTTTATAGAGTGTTTATCGCGTATCTAGAATCAAGTTTTTCACCTGTGTTCTGTCTCTCTCACTCTCTCTCTTTGTCTCTCTAAATGTGTATGACACGCGCGCTCTCTCCTCGACGCGAGCGGAAATTAGTAACTCGGGTTATATATTACCAAACCTTTTCGAAGACGCGAAGAAAAAAGAGAGACTTCGATCGCTCTGTTTTCTTCGCTAAAGTTGCATCTGAATTTCATCTTCCCAACCTTCGAGTTCCATTTCCATTTGCTGTTGCTGTTGCGCGGCAGCAGCGGCCGCAGCCGCCGCTGCTTGGGTTTGTTGCAACATTTGCATGTGTCCTACCGGAGCCGCCGTGTGACCGCCTCCGCCC
>Ga0181559_10005049_pt1 | contig 12674 bp, 7 predicted proteins | sample 011ome_21_FD_133752 | JGI IMG/M metagenome (GOLD analysis project Ga0181559, IMG submission 133752) | Coastal salt marsh microbial communities from the Groves Creek Marsh, Skidaway Island, Georgia - 011508AT metaG (megahit assembly) | ecosystem: Environmental > Aquatic > Marine > Intertidal zone...
CCGCCGTCGTCGTCGTCGTCGTCGTCGTCGTCGTCGTTTCTTTTCGTTTCGTCGACGCATCCATCCATCCATCCGCGCGCGTCGACGCACCTTGATCGCCGCCTTGGCGCCCGTCTCGTCCTGCACCGCGAGCTTCACCCACCCGAACGCCCCTCTCCCGAGCGTGCGCTTGAGCGCGTACGCGCCGACGCGCGTGACCTCGCGCGGCATGGCGGGCGTCGCGTCGCGCAGTGCGACGACACATCATGGCGACGCGCGTCGCGACGACGGACGCGCGCGCGCCGGTCGCGCGGCGCGCGCGCGGTGCGCGTCGCGACGTCGCGCGGCGCGCGACGGGAGACGACGCGCGGCGCGAGGCGCTGCGAAAAGCGCGCGCGACGTTGCCCATCGACGCGGTCGTGGACGCGTGCTTGGACGCGCTCGAGGTGCGTCGACGGCGCGCGTGAGCGCGACGCGGGACTGACGAGGCGAACGATTGGGTTCGATGCGAACAGCGCGCGACGCGCGCGGTGATGCAGGCGCCGCCGGGGGCGGGGAAGACGACGGTGATGCCGCTGGCGGCGGCGCTGGCGGCGGCGAGCGCCGGCGGCGACGGACGCGCGGGGAAAGTGATCGTGCTCGAACCGCGACGGTTAGCGGCGAAAGCGGCGGCGATGCGGATGGCTGAGATGTTGGGGGAACGCGCGGGGGAAACGGTGGGGTATCAGGTGCGATTTGAACGAAGGGCGAGCGCGGCGACGCGGGTGGAGGTGGTGACGGAGGGCGTGCTGACGCGGCGGTTGAGAAACGATCCAGAGCTGCGGGACGTGGGATTGGTGGTGTTCGATGAGTTTCACGAGAGGAATTTAGACGCGGACGTCGCGCTGGCGCTGTGTCGAGAGGTGCAACAGACGATACGGCCAGATTTGAGACTGTTGGTGATGAGCGCGACGCTCGGGGAGATGGGCGCGCGCGTGGCGGCGTTGTTGAGGGATGAGAACGGGCCCGAGGTGCCGGTGATCGTGTCGGAGGGGCGGTCGTATCCGGTGGAGACGATTTATTTGGGCGCGCCGGGCGCGGGATGGGGTGAGCTCGAGCGCGCGACGACGAACGCGGTGAAGGACGCCGTGCGCGCGTGCCCAGATGGCGACGTGCTGTGTTTTCTTCCGGGCGCGGCGGAGATCAATCGCGTGGTGCGAGATCTGCAAAGGGAGCTTCCGAACGGTGTCGTGGCGTTGCCACTGTACGGCGCGCTATCGCAAGAAGAACAGGCGGCGGCGCTCGCGCCGTCGAAACCGGGCACGCGTCGCGTCGTCGTGAGCACTCCAATCGCCGAGTCTTCGTTGACCATCAACGGTGTGAAAGTGGTCGTGGACTCGGGATTGTGCAAGACGCCCAAGTTCGACGCTCGGAAGGGTATGACGCGACTGGAGACGACTCGTGTCTCCCGCGCATCGGCGGATCAAAGGCGCGGGCGAGCCGGGCGCATCGCTCCTGGGACGTGCTATCGTTTATGGAGCGAGGCCTCGAACGCGAAACTTCAGCCAGACACGACACCCGAGATTTTGCAAGCCGACTTGACTCCGGTGGCGTTAGATTTAGCAGCGTGGGGCGTCGGCGATGGGGCAGACATGGCTTGGCTCGACCCACCGCCTGAAGGCCCGCTCATCGCGGCGAGACGGTTGTTACGCGAGCTCGGCGCGTTGGAGGAAGGCAAACTCGTCCCTAGCGACGTGGGTTCGATCATGTCCGAGCTTCCAGTGCACCCAAGACTGGCGCGTATGTTACTTGTTGGCGCGTCACGCGGCGCTGAGAGCGCTCGACTCGCGTGTCAACTCGCAGCTGTCATCGGCGACCGCGACTTGATCTCTGGACGCGACGCCCCTCTCGACGTTCGGTGTAGACTTCGCGCGCTTTGGGGTCAAGATCCACTCGCAAGCGCGGGCGATTTGGATGAAGAGAAACCAGAAGTCGACCCGACGAAACCAACGCGCGTTCCAATCGGTACCAAACTCCCGAAGAGCGGGAAGAAAATCAAAGGCGCGCCTCGCGGCAAACGCGCGAGCGTAAACGCGGCGGTGAGCGTCGCGACGGGTGGCGCGAGCGGTGCGAGCTGGAATGTCGACGAGCGGGCGGTTCGCGAAGCGAAACAAGTTGCCGAGCAGTTACTCGGGAACTTGCGCCGCTTAGCGTCTTCGCATCCTGACTTCTGCGCTCCGGGTGTCGGCGAGGGCGACGCCTCGGCGGTGGTGTGGTCGTTCTTGTGCGGCGCGGGCGAAAGCGAAGCCGGCCTACTGCTCGCTGTCGCCTATCCTGATCGCGTCGCCGCGCGTAAAAACCGAGGTGGGGCGTTTCAACTCTCTGGCGGCGGCGCCGCGAGCGTGGGAAGTGAGCACAAGGATGACGCGCTGCTTCGCTCTGGCGACAAGGCGAATGAAACTTTAGTCGTCGTCGAATTAGCTGGCGATGGCGCGGGAAACGCGGGATCGAGGAACGACCGCGTGCGGTTGGCGGCACCGATCGACCGTGCATGCTTAGAAAGTGGTGGTGCGCTGTACGAAGCGTTGTCCAAGGAGAGCGACGACGTGTTCTGGGCGAGCGCATCGAAATCAGTCTTCGCGCGCAGGCGCTTGACGGTAGGATCTTTGGTGCTTCGAGAGATTCCGTTTTCGGTGAAAGACAATCCCGAGGCGACTGTGAGCGCGATGTTAGACGGTATTCGCGAGATGGGTCTCGCGAGCGCCTTCGGTTTGAACAAAGCGACGACATCGTGGCTCAAGCGCGCGGAATATGTCCATCGCTCAGGCGTGGACGCCACGTTTCCAAATCTCTCCGAAGAAAATTTGCTGAGCTCCGCCGGTGAATGGCTCGCGCCGTGGATCGCTGGCGCGCAGTCTAAATCGGATCTCGCGAAAGTTGACGTCGCGTCCCTAGTGAAGGCGCATTTCTGCACGTACGACCATCTCAAGCTCGTGGACGACGCCTGTCCCGTCGCCGTTCGCCTGCCCAGCGGATCCAACGCTCAAGTCGACTACGACGGCGACGTTCCCGTCGTCGCCGCGCGCATCCAAGAGTTCTTCGGCACTACCGAAACTCCACGCGTGGGCGGCGTCAACTGCGAATTACACCTCCTCAGCCCGGCCGGTCGCACGCAAGCCGTCACGCGCGACTTGGCGTCGTTCTGGCGCAACGCCTATCGCACCGACGTTCGCAAAGAGCTCGCCGGTCGATATCCCAAGCACTTCTGGCCCGACGATCCCGAGTCCGCCGCCGCGACGAGCAAGACCAAAAAGTATATGTAATTAGCGAATTAGCGCGCGCGTAGTTAGCGATTTTTACGCGAACATTCATTCGCGAGGACTCGTCTCGCGCGCGCTCGGCGCTCAGGCGCCCCGCGGCAGACATCATTCCCCGACGCTCCTCCGCACTCGTGCGAACGCACACCATGGGCGGCGTCGCGATCCCCGAACTCAAACAGTGCGTCCTCTCCTCGCGCGCGCTCGCCCGTTCGCGCGTTCTCTCGCGCGCGCGACGTCGAATCGTCGCGACATCCAACGCCGCCGACTTTTCGCAATCGAACGCGTTTTTTACCCGTCTCGACGCGCCGACGCGCGCCGCGTGCGCCACGCTGACCGCAGACGCGCCCGTGACGCACGCCAACCAGGTATATGGACAAGAAGCTGCGCTTGCGGCTGAATGGGAACCGGAACGTCGTCGGGACGCTGCGAGGGTTCGATCAATTCTTAAACGTCGTGCTCGACGACGCGACGAACGATACGACGAGCGAGAAGACACCGATGGGGATGATTGTCGTGCGAGGGAACTCGGTGGTGAGCATGGAGGCGCTGGAACACATCGCGCCGGCGGTGCGAAGGCAAGGGGCTTGAGCGCGGAGGGTTGTTTAGAGTTGTAGTATAAATAAAACAGTGTCAGAGAGGAATGTCGTCCGTCTAACTCGCGTCTTCGTCGTCCGTACCGAAGTCGGACACGTTTTCGGCACCCATGGCGCGAGTGCGCTCTATTGACGTGAGGGCTGTCAGGCTGGCGATGCCGAAATCGTCTTCGCCGTCGTCGACGTCGGCGGCGGTCGCTCGGAAGCAACCAAAACACGTCGCCGTTCGCTTCAACGCCGCGCGAGATGTAGATGACGCCGCATCGGCGGCTCCTCGAGGAATATGTAACGCGGCAGAGCTCATTGATTCGTACAAGACCGCCACGCGCTTGCCTAAAGATATCTCGCTCGACTTTCCCTCGTCGACGACGATGTTCGGTTGCAAAATGTTGATTCGTATGCGACAGTGTAAAATTCCCACCGATTTCAGCGTTTTGGGGTCCAAGAGTGCCACCTCGACGCTGTGAATGTCGCCGGCATGCAACTTAAAGATGTTGTCAATCTTCCCCACCGCGGAGATTTTCCTCGAGATTCGCAACAGCTTTGTTGCCGTAGCTTTGGCGGCGTTGCTGTCCATGCTCTCGCTCATCAAGAACATAGCGAGTTGCCCGTCGACGACTTCATCTGTAGTATCGAGCCTGGCGAAAGCGCCGCTATCCCAAGTAGGATGTTCGATGTCGTGCTCAGCCTCGACGTGCTTCTTCATGATGTGCATTTTCGACACGACGCGCCTGCGAGCGTACTCGATCGCCACCGCCATTCGACACCGCTTGCCATTTAAATACTTTGCTTTCAGCGATGAGTTACGCGCGTTCGGATCTAATTCAACAAACAACGGCATCACACGCACTTCCACAGTGATTTCATCTTTTCTTCGCTTCCAAATGCGCTCAATATCTCGCATCAACGGCTGCGTGATGAGCTCCTTCTGATCGATGATTTCTTCGTTGTCCGCGGACAACCACCACTCCTTAACGTCCCAGAAGTATCCTTCCGGTTCGCACAGCGAGCTCTTAAAGTAGTCATCAACGACACGTTTAAGTGCCGTATGAATGACGCCAATCTCGTTTAAATTGACGGCACCGAACGTCTTGAGCGAAAACGAATACGCCGGCAAGCCGACGAAAGATATGCGAAGCGAGCGGACGTATGGACCGCCCTTCGCGCGCATCCACGTGAACATGAGTCGTAAATTACCCGAAATGCGAATATCTGCCAAGCGAATGCGAATCGGAATCGGTACCATCGTCCCGCGACCGAACATGGCGGAGACCAGCACTACTGAGTCTTCCATGGTCCAGTCTAAATCCCATTCAACGATCATTTCGCCATCCGACCCGGCAAACGTTCGCGAAGTCTTTATCGCGGGCGCGTTCGTACCGAAACGAAACTCACTCAACTCTACTTTACTGACGAACGGCAAATCTAAACTCTCGAAGCACCACTCTAGCTGTTCGCGCAAGAGGCGATTCATCCACATCGCCATCCAACCATCCCACATGTGTTGAAAGATTGCGCTCCACCAATCCGAAGATTCCGCGCCGGTTCTGTTCAACTTCGGATCGCCACGAATCATTTGAAACTTTTTAAGTTGATCGGCGCGACAGCGCACTACTAACGCGTCACGCTGGATCTCAGATACCCAAAGCAAATGTCTCGTGAACGCCGCGGTTAGTACGCACGCGAACGCAAAGTTTTGCAACCAAACCATGAAGAGTAACGAACCGAGCGCGACGACGATATGCGGTCCCAACGTCGAAAAGAAATCATCAATCATCACACCAACGCCCTGTAGTACGACGTGTGCCCTGCGAAACGGTGCAGTGAGAATTCCACCCGTCGCACTGAGCGCGTCCTTCGCCATCGAGATGGTGGCTTTCCTTTCCTTCTCGTTATCTTCTTTATCTTCTTCAGCTTCGTCGTCACTCTTAGCACCATCAACACCATCTATCAGCGATTTCAAAGTCCTCATGCGTCCCACACACTCTCGAATATCGTTCTTCTCCTTCTCCGTGCCATTCCCAAAACACGCGGCGATGAGCGCGCTTCGCGCGTGCGTCTTCACGTGATACGTCCAATCATTCCCTTGAAACACCTTCCACGACTTCCCAACTCCCACTATCCCCATGCTCGCGCCCATCCCCGGTAAACCTGGCAAAAATCCCGCCTTTTTCTCGCTATCGATCTTCCCTCGCGCCACCGGCGCGATGATTCCTCGAACCAACAACTCGTTCGCCAGAAACATCGCATCCGCCTCGTCCCGAAACGTCTGTTCCCGAAACGTCTGTTCCATCGCCCACACCACGAACGATCGTCCCGTGAAGCACTTTGAATAAAAGTTCACCGCCGTCGCGTGCGTCGTGAACTCCATATCGCTCAGAAACCGCAGCGTCAATCCAAATATGTCGCCGTTGGACAGCGACAGCGGCGCTCGCAGCGTTTCCCGTCGCGAGTGTTTCACCGTGTCTCGCGCCTGCGCCCACTCCGCGTTCAGCGTGCTCGGCGAACCGAAAATCGACGCCACGAAGCGTTTACTGGCGACGCGGCCGAAGGTTTTCGGCGGCGTGACGAGCGCATCCGCGTCGTTTTCCCGAAGCGTCCGCATTTCGGCGACCACGGAATCGTCGACGACGCGCCGACGACGCGCCGACGTCGCGCGCGAACGACGCGCGAAACGCGGTTCGCGGTGCGCGCGCCCACGCGCGCGCGGCGCGCGCGGGCGATGCGACGACGCGCGCGGATGTGTGACGTGTCGACTTTGGGAGAGGATGCGAGTCTGTTATGGCAGTTGAGCGCGCGGGGCGACGCTCGTCGTTCGCGTTCTGGACTCGAAGGCGGCGCGGAAAGTTCTAAAGGTACCGATGAGCGAATACATCAAGTTCTAATGCGAAGCGCGCGCGATCGCGCGTCGCGCGCGATGTGGGGTGCTAGATTGTCGATTGGCGACGGCGACGGCGCGCCAGAGTAAGAGCGCTCGCGAGGCGAGCGCGCGGTAATAGGATTCCACGGCGAGACGGCGACGACGGCGAGATCGCTCGAGAGCGATGCGACGCTCGCGAACGCGCTCGGCACGCGCCTCGGTGAAAGCTCTCCAAGAGTTCAAAGCCTTCAAAGTGAGCGTGACACGATGATACTCCATCGCCGTTCGTGAGCGGTGGCGGCGAAGGCGACGCTCTTCGGCGACGCGGCGCCAAGCGTGCAAGGCATCGTACATCGCGTAAAACGCGTTTGAGTGCGACGGTTTGGCGATGCGCTCTCTCCATGCGACGATGGCGCGATTCACGACTCGCCGGACGAGGTAAATATTTGCCACTTTCTTTCGCCAGTGATCGAACGCGGGCCGTGTGATCGTCGGCGCGACGACGCGTCGGAGGCTAATTTTCAGCTCCTCGCAGCGCGCTTTGCGCCACTTGGCGTGCTTCTGCAGGCACGAAACGTATGCGCGCAGCCGTCGCTCGCGATCTTCGCTGACGACCTCATCCACGACGCTCTCCACGAGCCTGCGACGCGTCTGGTTGATGTGCGCTACGTTCGCCCAAGAGGTGAAGATGTTCGTGATGAACGACAACTGCGCGGCGTCGCGCTGTTGCCGACGCCACGCGATGTTTTTCGCAAAACCGGCGAGTACTTTGCGTGCGAGCTTCTTGGCGTACGCTTGCGTCGCACACTCCGCGAGCGTATACCACTTTCCCGGCGCAAGAGATATGTTTTGCATGCTCTCAACGATATCATCGTCGTCGTCGTCGATTCCTTCGCCAAACGAGTCCCAGGTCACGCGTCGTCGCATAATTTTCTTCTCCTCGGCGCTTCGCGCCTTCGTGGGAGAAAACACCGCGTTTTCGTTGGAATCACGATCGAATAAACTTCCGTCGTGGAAAACGACGGAATCACCCGTCGCGCGCTGCAAACGTTTCATCGCGTTCACCGCCTTTGCGTTGAGTTCTCGCTCCAGTTTCGCCGTCGCCATGACGACGGCTTCCGCTTCGAGCACGCGCGTCTGTGCTTTCTCGAGGTCTTCCTCCGCTTGCGCCTTCAACATTCTCGCCGCCTCTTTATGCTCTTCAGCGATATCGATTGCGCGTTCTGCAACTCGAGCGGCGGCTACGTGCGCGGAAGATAGATTGACCGCGCAAGCCGCCGCTTCGGCGGCCCGCTGAAGCGCGTGCGCGATCGCTTTTTCGTCGCCCGCGCCGGATTCCGAGAGCTCTTCTGCGCGGCGCTCGGCGAGATTGGCGGACTCTTCCGCTTCGATGGCAAGGAACTCAGCCTTGATCGACTCATTCATCGCATCCTGCGCGCCCTGAACCGCCGCGTTCGCCCGCGAATCGGCGTTTGCGACGAGTCGACTCGCCCTGAGACTCGTGTCGTGCGCCGCCTTTCGCGCGGCGACGCACTTTTGAGTCGCGTCACGCGCGCTTGTCAGCGCTCGTTGATGCTCTTGCGAGAGCTCGTATGCGTCTGCACTCAGCGCATCGACGTTCATCGAGTTGTCCGGAATGAAATCAATCGTCGTCGCGACCTTTTCGATCGCTGCCGCCGTTCGCGACGCCGCGACGTCATCTCTGTTGAGCGACAACGTTTTCCGCCGCGGCGAGTCCGTTCGTCCTCGTGTCGAAAATCCCACATGCAAATGCCGCTTAGCGGCGCCGATCCCCCGAAACATGGCTGAATCACTCGACGCCCACGCCACATCTTCTCCGTCCGCAGTAAATCTCCGCATGTTCTCGAGCGTGCGAATGAGTTTTAGCGATGACGAGACTTGCGATCGTAGCGCGCTTTCCGAGCAGCGCTTCTCGAACAGGTACTTCAACTCACTTTTCATCATCAAGTGAGCGTCGTGCGCAGTGTATTTAACCTTTTCATGGATCGCACGCTGCGCCTCTGGTACGGACATGCCAAACATTCGCGCACGCACGGCGATACGGCGTTCCTTAACGCGACGCGCGTGCAGCAACCACCCGCAAAACGCGAGGGTGCGTAATCTTCCGGTGGCGTACGAGTGCGCCAACTCGTTCGCCTTTCGTTTCCAAAACGCCCGTGCTGCAAAAAGCTCCCAATGATGTAACGCCGCTTGCGCGATCCGAACGTTGTGAATCGCCGCACACGTCTTACCTAACGTTTGTTCTCGCACGCCCTCGCGCCACGACTTGAACGCCGACCGTCGCATCCTACGATCGGTCACGACGACGAACGTTTCGCACGCTTCGCGCATCGCTCGAGTTCGAGGCGCGCATATCACGGCGTGCGCGCGAAGCGCGTCGAACGCGCGCTTTAAAATCGGCGCGCGACGAATCATTCCCATATCGTTCGCCGCCCTTCGCAACGCTCGCGAACGTCCCGCGGCGCCTCGCAAAATCTCAAACGCCAAACGTTTCGTCGCCTTGGCCGCGCCCTCGTCCAACGCCTTCCCACCACGAACAAAATTCGCGTGTTTGCTCGAAGACGACGCGACACCCGTTAAAAACACCGGAAGATTCTTCTTTTCCGAGGCCTTGGACGCCCTGTTCGACGCCGCCGCTGCTTCGCTCCGCCGCTCCGCCAACGCCTCCAACCTCGTGCCTCGCTCTCTCTCGCGCGCGTCCAACTCCTCCCGCACCCGTTTAGCGACGCGCGCCGCGCGCGCCCGCGCGTCCACATCCGCGTCCTCAATCACTCCCACCGCCCGCGTCACCACCGGTCGCCAATCCAACCCCTCTCCCGCTTCCCTCAACGCGTCGCCGTATTCGTCCGTCGCTCTCGCCGCGCTCGTCGACGCCGCGAACAATTTCATCCGCACGCTCCGCACATCCTCCGCCACGCGCTCCAGCGCCGCCGCCGACTTCACCGACGACGATCCCGATCGCCATCCATCGCCGCGTGAGGCATCACTCGACGACGCGCGACGCGCGTTCGCGTTCGCGTCGTCGCCGCTTCGCTCGAGCGCCGCGATTCGCCGCGCCACCGAGCTCGACGTCCCTCTCTCGCCTCCCGCCGTCGCCGCCGTCGCCGGCGTGCCGACGTCGTGAAACGATCCATCGTGATCGTACCCTCGCGGCGTGCTCGGCGCGCGCGCGCGCGTCGCGTCGCTTCGACTCGCCGAATGCGCGCTCGCATTCGAATCCGCTCGACCGTCGTTTTCGTCGTCCTCGTCGCGCGCGCGCGCCGAGACGCCGGTCTCGCGCGCGCGCGACATCCCGCGCGTTCACGTCGCGCGTCGCATGCCGGCGCGCCGCGCGTCGTCGCGTCGCGAGGCGCGTAATGCGACGTTCGATTCGCGATTCCGCATTCGCCGACGCATGCCGACGCGCGCGGCGTCGCTCGCGCGCGCCGTCGGAGCGCCGCGACCGCCGCGCGCGCGCGCGACGACGCACCGCGTCGCCCCGGCGCGCGCGATGCGTCGCGCGCTGGCGCGCGCGCTGGCGACGACGACGGCGGCGGCGGCGGGACGACGCGCGACGACGCGCGACGGCGCGACGCGCGCGCGCGACGCGTGGCGCGCGCCGGCGACGACGCGCGCGGATCTCTCGACGCGCGCGTCGGCGAGCGACGCCGAGCGCGCGGCGCGGACGGGGCGAGGGACGACGACGACGACGACGCGGGCGGCGTCGAGCGACGCGGCGGGCGACGACGACGCGGCGGCGGCGTCGACGGCGAACGACGCGGACGGACGACCGGAGGAGCGCGCGGGCGGTAAGGGCGGGAACTGGGGAGAGATGAGCGGGCGAAAACCGGCGCGCGTGGCGCGGACGGAGTCGATCGAGGGGGAGGTGTTCAGACCGCGCGAGCGGTTGAAGACGAACGCGGATTTCGATCGCGTCAAGCGAGAGGGGCGGACGTATAACGGTGCGCATCTGCGAATTCGCGCGGTGGATAACGCGAATCACGAACCGGCGACGTGCACGCGAATCGGGATCGTCGTGCCGAAGAAACAGGTGAAGCGCGCGGTGGATCGAAATCTGATAAAGCGACGGATTCGGCACGCGTTTCGCACGAACAAGGACGCGTGGCCGGCGCGCGTGGACTTTATCGTCTTCGTCAACGCGAGCGCGCTCGAGGGCGGGTTCGAGGGCGTGCGAGACGACATGTTCGCGTGGAGTCGAGAGTACGCGGCGCGCGGCGAGCAGTCGCGCGCGACGAAGAGTTTCAAAGACGCGAAGCGTCGGCGAGCCGAAAAGTTTCGCGCGAGCTCCGACGCCGTCAACGCGTGACCGAATCATTCGCCACGCGCGCGTCGCGATCGCGCGCGCTTCGGGCGGACGAAACCTCGGTGTTTTGTATGTAATTCATCGTCTCGGCACCGCGCACCGCGCCTCGCCTCGCCTCGCGCGACGACCGTCGCGCGTCGTCGTCGCGTCCCGACTTCGTCGACCAAAACCTCTCGCGCGCGCTCGGCCCTCCGCACTCGCGCGCGCGCGCTTCCCGCCGCCTTCGCCCGAGCGGTCGAGCGCGATGCCCTCGACGTCTTCGCTCGTCGCTCTGGCGCGCGCGTCGTTCGCGCGCGCGTCTTCGTCGCTTCAAAACGTCGCCGCGCCGCAGACCTCTCGCGGCTTCGCCGTCGCCTCGTCGCGCCTCAGCGCGGCGAGCGCGTCGGACGACCGCGCGCCGATCGATCGTTACGCGGCGGGGAGAGGGCCCATGGCGGGGCTCCTGCGCGTCCTGCGCGATGAGGGGGCGATGACGACGAGGGCGCTGTTCGAGCGCGCGTCGGCGCTCGGCGTCGGAACGCGATCGATGCGTCACATGAAGGGATTGCTGAATAAGATGAAGGCGATCGATCGCGTGTCGACGAGCCCGCCCGGAGAGGGCGAGCGCGACTCGGGCGGCGGGAAGCGACGAGGGAGAGGGAATTTTACGTTTAGCGTCACCGAGGCGGGGCGCGCGCACGTGGACAAGTTGGATCGCTCGATTCGACCGCCGGGTTGAATCGATCGACGTCGACGACGCGAGCGTCGGTCGTTGCACTAGCTAAAAATACGGTAATCTAACATGCGTTCGTAGTCAAACGTCGAACGTCGAGTCTTCGCGAAGCGTAGCGAACGCGTCTGTCTTCGCGACTCGGTTCGCGACGACGCGCCGCGCTCACTCCTCCTCGAGCAAATCCGCCGCGACGTCCGCGACGTCCACCGTCCCTTCCACGGGAATCCCCACCTTTTGTCGCTGCGCCTCGTCGATCAATTCCCTCGCCAGTTTCTCCGCCTCCCACGCCTCGCGTTCGCACCGCGCCGCGTGCGCCTCCGCCGCGCTCGCCTCCGCCTCCGCCGCGCTCGCCTCTCGCTTCACTCGCTGCGTCTCGTTAAACAACGCGTTCGTCACCGCATCCATGGCGTTTTCTTTCCCTTTCGCGTTCGAAGTCTCCGCTTCGTCTCCGTCGCGTCGTCGTCGTTTCCCGCCTCCCTCCGCGTGTTCCCTATCCGACGCCTCTCGCTCCTCCTCCGCGCCGCCCGTCGCGTCCGCCGCGTCCAGCGCGCCGGACTCTCTCAAGTTGCGCCATTTATCCTTGAGATCGACGTTGGAGCGCGCGCGCAGGATGTCGCCGAGCTCGGGGTCTTTTTGGATCGTGCGCCACTTTCCGGGACCGTGCTTGCGCACGCCGTCGCGCAGGGCGTCCTCTTCGGCGCGCGTCCACTTATACTTGGCGCTTGCCATCGCGGACGCGGGGGCGCGCGCGGAGAGGGACGCGCGGTGCGCCGCGCCGCGCGCGCGAATGCGGGGACGCGCGACGGCGGCGCCGTCGAGAGGCTCGCCGGCTCGAAACACGCCCGAAAAGCTTCTACACCTCTAACGACTAGCACGAACTATCACGAACTATCACGAACTATCACGA
>Ga0181559_10005050_pt1 | contig 12673 bp, 8 predicted proteins | sample 011ome_21_FD_133752 | JGI IMG/M metagenome (GOLD analysis project Ga0181559, IMG submission 133752) | Coastal salt marsh microbial communities from the Groves Creek Marsh, Skidaway Island, Georgia - 011508AT metaG (megahit assembly) | ecosystem: Environmental > Aquatic > Marine > Intertidal zone...
AGGGGTAAACCAAGAATAGCGCGCAGATGCTGCTCGTATTGCGAGGTAATATTGGCATTGATGGTCTGATGCCCGCTGTTGTGAGGGCGGGGGGCAACTTCATTGACTAACACGTCACCATCACGTGTAACAAACATTTCAACTGCCAGCAGGCCTACCAGACCAAAACTTTCAATGACCTGGCGGGCGATGCTCTCTGCTTTTTCTTCAATTTGGCGAGATACTTCGCTGGGCGCAAAAAGATAATCCACAAGATTATGTTCCGGATGGAAGACGCATTCTACTGCAGGAAAAACCGACACCTCCCCCTTGCTGTTTCTGGCAGCGATCACAGAAATCTCACAGGCGAAATCTACCAGTGTTTCCAGCAATCCGGGCGCATCAAAGCCTTTTTCTATATCCTTTTCATCCCTTATGCGCTGAACACCACCGCCATCATAGCCACCGGTTCCCAGCTTGTTAAAGGCCGGCAGAAAATCAATATGCTGACTGATAGCTTCCCGGTTATCTACCAGAACAAAATCTGCGGTTGGGATGCCATGTTCCCGATAAAACATTTTCTGGCGTCGCTTGTCCTTGATGATATCGATAATGGCAGGTTGTGGATATACAGTCAGACCTTCTGCTTCCAGCTTCTTCAGAGCGTCCACGTTTACATTTTCAATCTCGATAGTGAGCATGTCGACGCTTTTGCCGAATTCATAAACAGTATCGAAATCGGTTATATCTCCTGACGTAAAAGTACTGGCAAGCAGACTGCAGGGCGCATTGGGGTCCTTATCGAGGACACAGGAATGGAGGTCGAAATTGGTACAGGCCTGTATCAGCATCCGACCAAGCTGGCCGCCACCGAGAATGCCTAGTTTGAAATCCTGATAGAACGCTTCCATAGGGTCTCTAAGAGAGTCTTTTCTTGACGAAAGCGGCGCATCATATCATCCCGCGCTCAGGAAGAAAACAACTAAAAGTCATTGATTCTATTGCATTTTATGGGGTTATTTCAGGAAGTTCGGCAAGTTCAATGCGAAACAGGTCTCGCTGTTCATTGCTTAGCAACAAGGTATTGTCATCATCCCAGATAACAGTTTCGACCTGACGCAGCACAGCTGTATTAAGGGGATAGTGCTTTGAGGTTGAGGATAACCAGTGATCACCCTCTTTCGGTCGATCAAAAAGCCACAGCGCTTCATAGGAGATCACAGCCAAAGTCTGACCGTCCGGTGATAGTTCTGCACCGGTCACAGCCAGCATGTTTTCATTACTGTCTACCAGAGTGAGCAAATTGTCACGCTCCGTGTAATCGGTATCAAGGCGATATAAATTGGCCCCCGGTTCCATTCCCAGACCGCTTGGCGTGCGATGTTTGGTTATAAGATAAAGTTTACCATCAGCGCTGAATAGGGCTTCGCTGTCAAAATGCTTTTTACCTTTGCCTGGAAATTCCATTTGTTGCGGGTAACTCACCGGCATATGCTTGATGGCAGCAGACTGGGTCGAGGCCGTCGGGTCTATTTCACTGAGCATGTAAATGCCGAGGTTTCGCCGCATATTAAAATTATTTCCGGTATCGGCTACATAGATATGATTGTCATCGGCAGTCATCGATTCCCAATCGATATTTTTGCTGTAGAGCACATTAAAGCCCTGCCACTGTTTTTTTCCGGGTTCCTCTTTTTCACCGTAATAGCTAAAACGCGAATAGGTGGGAATGATGTTCTGCCCTTTGCTATTGATAGCAAAAATTTTTGCCTCGGCACCACTGTCATTAACTACCCAGTAGGTATCCGGATAAGAGCGGCTTTTTACCATGCCACTGATTTCACTTAGCGGCCCGGATGTTATTTTGGCAACAATCCTTGGTGCAAAACCTGTCGCTGCCAAACTGTTGGAAACGATAAAGGTTATGGCACCTGCAATAGTCAGCAGGAACAAAACATGCCTGTTACGCTTTTCTGACAAGGGCGTCACGAGCAGATCTGAACAAATGAACCAGACAGCCTATTCATGCAGTTCAGCGTCTTCGGCCTCCGGTTCCGGTGCCGGCGCAGGCGGTGCGGCACGGCCACCGCCAAAAGGATTCGGTGGCGCATTTTTAGCCTCATTTGCCAGGCTTACCACGTATGCCCGAATCGCATTCGTATCTTCAGGGGTCAGGTATTCGGCAAATGACACCATACCGTTGTTCTGTAGTGCACCGTCGATGACGATGGCATTGAACAAGGCCGCATTATTGAGTGCAGCGGCCACTTTGAGGTCAGGGAAAAGACTGCTTACCCTGCCATTATTACCATGGCAGCTCGCGCAATGTTCGTTGTAGTGTGTCTCTCCCTGTGCCAGTAATTCCGGACTACCAAAATTTTCCGGGGGATTCAGTTCTGGCGGGGTATAGGTGATCATTTCCGGCAAGGTCGCCGTTCCGCCAATTTTGTATACCAGCAGGCGTGCGTAATTCGGTGCCCAGTAACCGGCTCCACGACGGCTCTGCCCTGCCACTACAGCAATATACTGCTCACCATCAACTTCATAACTCGCCGCGCCGCCAACAATGCCGGACTGCGTATCCGTGGTCCAGATTTTTTCCCCGGTATCTGCGCGGAAAGCAGAAAAGGTGGAATCCGAGGTGCCCTGAAATACCAGGTTACCGGCGGTAGTCAGCACGCCAGCACGGGAACCTCCCTGTCGCTGCTCCCATACAGCTTCTTTGGCAACCGGGTCCCAGGCCAACAGATAGGAACCGGCCCCTTCCAGTTCCGGTGCCGGGTCCTGTGGCCGTTTGCCAACATTGATCGAGAGCAGTTGATTACCCATCTTGGCACCGGCCTCGGCCACCAGCGGGAAACTGCCGTAGTTAGTCGGGATATACATGTACCCGGTATCCGGATTGAAAGCCATGGGATGCCAGCTGTGTGCGCCCCCTGCAGAGGGAACGACATGAAAACCACGGTCACCAAAGGCGCCATAATTAGCGTCCGGGTTGATAATAGGCCTGAAATTTTCGTCGAAGCCGAGCATCCAGTTCGCAGTAGGCACAAAGAGGTCGGCAGACAGAACTTCACCAGTGACAACGTCAATCACATAGAAAACGCCGTTCTTCGGTGCCTGCATTACAACATGTCGCTCAATACCATCAATGACCAGATCTGCAGTCACCAATTGCTGGGTATTATCAAAATCCCAGCTGTCTTCAGGCGTTGCCTGGTAATGCCAGCGATATTCCCCGGTGGATGCATCCAGCGCGACAATAGAGGCGGTAAAAAGATTGTCACCGCCACCTGGCGAACGAATTTCTGCCGGCCAGGGTGCGCCGTTCCCGGTACCAATTATGACCTGGTCGGTTTCAGGGTCATAAGTAATGGCATCCCAGGGTGTTCCACCGCCACCGGTTTCCCACCAGTCGCCATTCCAGGTATCTGCCGCCCATGCAAGTTCTGGCTGCTCAAAACCAAGCTCCGGATTACCGGGAACCGCCCACCAGCGCCATAATTCTTCCCCGTTGCTGGCATCATAGGCCGCCATATAACCGCGCATGTGGAATTCAGATCCGGCTTCTCCGATAAAGATACGGCCGTTGGCAATACGCGGCGCGCCGGTAATGGAAAGCTGTTTCTCACGATCAGTTGCCTGGACTTCCCAGGCCAACTCTCCGGTTGCTGCGTCAACGGCGACCAGACGCCCATCAAGGGTACCCCAGATCACCATGCCATCCCAGGTCGCTACGCCGCGATTGACAATACCGCAGCAAAGATTAACAGCCCATTCACCAGGGACCTTGGGGTCATATTTCCATAATTGCTCGCCACTTTTTGCATCAAAGGCATACACCTTGCTCCAGGGGGCAGAGACAAATATCCGTCCATCAGCCACCACCGGGGTTGTTTCATAGCTACCGCCGCGTTCCGCCAGATCGCCAAACCAAGCCAGTTCGAGCTCATCAATATTATCGGCTGTGATCTGATCCAGGGGACTATAGCGTTGTTCGCTGTAGTTATTGCCGTAAGACGGCCACTGACTCTCATTATCCGCAACAGATGAAGTCGTTGCGTTGGCCACAGGTGCAGGCGCTGAAGCGCTTACGTCCTGTTGCGCGGTATTTTCGGCAGGCTCACTGCACCCCGCCAGCACGGCAAGTATGGTTAAACAAATAGTGTTGATATTAAACAGCTTTCGCATGGATGGATTCCCCTGAATTTTCGAGCGATGTCCTGATTCGGCCTGTAATAGTACAGGGCAGATAACGCCAAGTGCAAACAGTTCATGAGATCAGGCTAATGGCGGAACTACAAAGCCCTGCCTGTCATTGGCCTTTGAAAACCCGCCTAAAATCACTGACTTGTTCTGGGCAATAAGGCTGCTGGTTAGGCGGTAACCATTTATAGATCAATTTTTATAAAAGCAGGAAGACTATAGAAACCTAATAGCCCATGGATTGATTGTAGATAGATACCGACAGTGCCTTGATGGTTGCTGCATTTAATGTCTGAGACCAGGCTGGACAGGATTCTTTACGACCATTGGCGATAACATCATAAATTTCGTCACGTGCTGACCCAAACAACCATATATCATCGGATAAATCAGGCCCACCGAAATCTTTATACCCGGTGCCATCATCACCATGGCATTCTGCACATAGCGGACTCAGACCGGCCACTCTTTGTACCGCGTCAGTATCGTGGTCATCACCGCTTATGCTGTAAACATAATCGACCAGATCGTTTAATTGCTGATCGCTAAAGCCAAGTTCTGAATAACCGGGCATTTGAGAAAAACGGGTATCCGGGCAGGCACCATAGCGTTTGATTTCATCCGCGCATTCAGTGTTGCGAACACCATATAAAATAGTCTGCATAATTTTAAACACCGCTTCGGACTGCGTCATTTCAAAGCTGGTTACCACCCAGATCCAGTCATAATCCACCAGATTTGGCACGCCGCTTTGACCGGTAAGGTTTTCACCATGACAGGCTGCACAATGGTTACTGACGGCTCCTTTTGCCAGGCTTTCCATATGCCCTTTAAGTTCGGCATCGGCGGCGATCATGTCCGGGGAAGCTACCAGCAATGCCTCATCAAGGTCTCTTTGCGCAGAGGCAACCTGAGAACCAAAAACCAGAAGTAATGAAAAAAGAAAACATCTGCCTGAAGAAATGTTCAGTTGCATGCCATGCTCCCGAAAAGAACAAACGATGGAGATTTTAATTTAAGTGATATGGAGACTTTGACAAAGCGCTAAGGTTGAAGTGTTTGATTAGCATCAATAACAGGAAAGAGAATATTTCAAATATTACAATACACAGACCATGACAGAATAAAACTGTCACTGGAAAGCAGCTGATTGCCAACTGTAAACCATTCGCCCAATTTGGGATCAGGCTTTTAAACCCCTGAGCACAAAATCGATATGGGTTTGGGCATAAGCTTCGATATCCAGCGGGGACTGAGATTCAAACTGCAGGCGCCATATTGCACTGATCATGGCCGGCGCCATCAGTATCTGGGTAAACTCCACAGGAAAATTATCCCTGAATTCACCACTGGCAATCCCTTTTCTGATAATGCTTTGCAACAGCTGCTGGTTACTGCTGACAATTTCCCGAAAAAAGAAATCCGCCATATCCGGAAAATGGGAAACCTCTCCCATGATCATGGCGAGCAGTTGTGGCATTCTGTCCTGATGCAAACCTAGATACATGCGCTGAAAATGGATCGTCAGTAAATCAGTAGCGCTTCCCTTGAATTCAGCAGCATGGATTTGTGCCGCATCACGCATTGGAAAGAGGTTCTTCCTGACAACTTCCTGAAAAAGACTTTCCTTGCTATCGAAATAAAGGTAGATAGTACCCTTTCCAATGCCGGCCCTGATGGCGACATCATCCAGCTTGGTAGCAGTAAATCCCTGCATGGCAAACTCTTCGAATCCGGCATCAATAATAGCGTTACGACGAACTTCCTTTTGAAGCTCGCGCTTGCTTGGAACATGAGAGACCAGTGCTTGCAAAAGTTAACCCTTAAATATCGCTTGACAATTTGGTCAAAAATTATAAAACTGACTGACCAGTCAGTCAACGAATAATCTTTTGAGCCGGAGGCTCGATGAACTCCTCAGATCATAACGCATTAAAACCCAAAAAACCCCTGTGGTTTTTCGTCAGTATTGCCATTCTTGGATTTGGAATAGTCAGTTATATATTGCTCAAGGCACTTAAACCTGTGCCTGAACAGCGAGATCAGGCAGTCCTTGTACCTCAAGTACAAACCAGTACTCTCGAATACCGAGCAACACCACTTGTAATTCAGGGCAATGGCATAATCACGCCCAGAGCAGATATCTCACTATCATCCCAGGTAAGTGGTGAGGTTACTGAGTTGCATGACAACATGGTAAGTGGCGGAGCGTTTAAAAAAGGCGAGCTCATGGTGCAGATTGATCCACGCACCTTTGAAGCCAATCTTGCTGAAGCCGAAGCTAGCCAGAAAGCCAATCGCAGTAATCTCGACTTTATTAACAAGCAATTGACACGGCTTCAATCCCTGTTTGGTGAGGGCTTTGTAGGGGAAGAAAGTCTGGATGAGGCTATAAGTCGCAGGGACCAGACCCTGGCCACGATTGCCCGCCAGGAAGCCATTATCCAGATGCGCAAACTGGAACTGGAAAGAACACGAATTACCGCCCCTTTTGACGGCATCGTCTATGAAGAAAGTATCGATCTCGGCGATATCGTTTCTCCCGGACGCGAGCTGGCCCGTTTTTATGCCAGCGATGAACTGGAGGTCATCGTCGCCTTGAACGCAGATGATTCGGTATTTATTCCTGATCTCTGGAAAGAAAATGATGCCCAAAAGCGAAATGCCTGGGTCAGTGTAAATCATGGTGGAAGAAACTATCAGTGGCCGGGTTATGTTCACCGGGTTGAGTCCGATATCGATCGGGTTACACGAACTGTCGATGTCGTGGTTCGTATTCCATCTCCGTTTAGCCAGGGCGAAGTGTTGGGCAACAGGCTGACTGATATCCCGATTCAAGCCCCTCCTCTGCTTGTTGGCATGTATGCCAACATAGGCATAGAAGGCATGGCTTTACCCGGTCACTTCGTGATTCCGGTCAGTGCGCTGCGCCAGAATAATACTATCTGGACAGCAAGGTCTGAAGGTACCTTGCAGGTCACACCGGTTGAGTTTGTCCGCCAGGAAGACGATATGGCCGTATTGATGGCACCTGATCTGGCTGAAGGCACACCAATTATTATCAGTGATATCGCCCTTATGACAGACGGCATGCGTATCCAGGCAGAACCTGCCAGCTTACACCCATCAGGAGTCCAGGGAGCAATTCAATAATGAATGGAATAATAGCCTGGATGGCTCGTAATGGTGTCGCTTCCAATCTTCTTATGGTGTTTATGCTGGTGGCTGGTGCGACCAGTTTCTTTCAGATTACTGTTAAATTATTTCCAGAGGTCAATCTCGACCAGATCACTATTCGTGTGGTTTACCCCGGCGCCTCGCCCACTGAAGTAGAAGAATCGATCATTCGCCGGATTGAAGAAAAGGTGGAAAGTGTCGAGGAAATTCAGGATATCACTGCAGTTGCAGCAGAAGGCATGGGCACCGTTACTGTCGAACTGGTTCGTGGTGCCGATACCCAGCTGCGCATGGATGAAATCAAATCTGAAGTAGATCAGATTGTAACCTTCCCGGTTGATGCAGAAGAACCCCAGGTAAGTCTTCTGAGTAATTCCCAGCGGGCCATGCAGGTAGTGGTGGCCGGCAAGACCAGTGAGCGTGAATTAAAAGAGCTGGCCAACCGCATCAAGGACGAACTGACTTTTAAACAGGGTATTTCTATCGTCAATATATCCGGCACCCGTGATTATGAAATTTCCATCGAGGCTTCCAATGATGCCCTGCGCAGCCAGGGCCTGACGCTCACTGACATTTCCAGCGCAGTGCGTCAGGAAAGCCTGGAACTGCCCGGCGGTGAGCTGGAAACAGCCAGCGAAGAAATGGTGTTACGAACGCTGGGAAGAAACTACAACCAGCGCGATTTTGAAGAAATTGTTCTGCGTACCGGAGAAAACGGCGGACGTGTTGTGCTTGGTGATGTGGCAACTGTCATGGATGGCTTTACTGACAATGACCTGGTGAATTTGTATGACGGTATTCCTGCGGCAATGATCAACGTCATGCGTGTTGGTGACGAACAGATTCTGGAAATTGCTGATACCGTTGAGCGCTATCTGGTGGAGGAATTACGCCCCACCCTGCCTGAAGGGGTGTTTGCCGTGGTCGGCAGAAACGAAGCTTCAGTGATCAAGGATAGACTCAGCATTCTGATTGAAAACGGCATCATGGGGCTTATCCTGGTTATTTTAACGCTGACCATATTTCTTGAATTCAGGGTCGCTGTCTGGACCAGCCTGGGGATCATGATTTCCTTTATCGGGGTTTTTGCCCTGATGCGCATCTTTGGCACCTCCATCAATGTCTTATCCTCCATTGGCTTTCTGCTTGCCATCGGCATCGTGGTGGATGACGCCATTGTCGTGGGTGAAAATATCTTCGCCCGCCAGGAAACCGGTATTCATCCATTACGGGCAGCCATTGAAGGTGCCCAGCGAATTTCCATTCCCGTCATCTTCGCTGTGGCCACCACCATTGCCGCATTCAGTTCCTTACTGACTTTGCCCGGCACGCTGGGAGGTCTGTTGGGCGACATTCCTGCGGTAGTGATTGGTGTATTGTTCCTTTCCGTAGCGGAAGCATTACTGGTATTACCCTTTCATTTGTCTCATCCACCCAAGAAAGAAAAAACCTACAATCGGGTAACCCAGGCTCTGGACAACCTGCACAAGAAAGTAGCGCGCGGCTTTAAATGGTTTGTCGATGGCCCTCTGCATAGATCCCTTGAATTTGTTACCCACCATCCATGGGTGGCCATTTCTTTTTCCATCAGCCTGTTATTTATAACTGCTGGCATCATGGCTGGCGGTTATGTGAAGTTCACCTTCTTTCCGGAAATTGAGGGTGATAGTGTGATCGCCAGTATTGAACTGCCATCCGGCGCAACTGTTGAAAGAACACAGGCCGTGGTTGATCGTCTGGAAGCCGAAGCCATTCGTCTGGGCGAGGAATACAATGCGCTGTCCGACAATGGCGAGGCAATAAAATCAATGAACATCCTGGTAGGCGCCCAGGACAGCGGTCAGGCCAGCCCGCTTGGTTCTTCCGCTGGTGGTGAAAGCGCCAATGTGGCAACCATCGTGCTGGAAATGATCGCTCCGGAACAGCGCGACTTTGCGTCCAGTGAATTTGAAGACCGCTGGCGCGAAGCAGTAGGCCTGGTACCGGAAGCGCGCAAACTGACTTATTCCTCTGAACAAATGAGTTTCGGGGATCCGGTCCGCGTGGAACTGACCGCAGCCAGTGATGAAACGCTGTCGTCTGTAGTTGGCGAAGTGGAAACTGCACTGCGCCAGCTAAGTGGAGTATTCGATGTGAAAAATGACAGGGATACCGGCAAACGTGAAATCACTTTCACCCTAAAACCGGAAGCGCGCACCTATGGCCTTACCCTGCAGTCACTAGCCTTTCAGATAAGGGCTGCGTTCTTTGGCGATGAATCATTACGCGTACAACGTGGCCGGGAAGATGTCAGAGTCTATATCCGCCTGCCCGCTGAAGAACGCAACTCGGTCGATGATCTGCAATCCTACCGAATAAGAACGCCTGAGGGATTTGTGCCACTGGGCGAAGTCGCAGAACTGGTTGAGGGCACCAGCCCTACGACCATTCAACGAAGAAATGGCCGCCGCATCATTGCGGTAACGGCCAATGTGGACACCGCCACTATTACCAGTAACGAGGTGAATGCCTATATCACCTCCACACTGATGCCGGGCATTCAGCAAAACTATCCGGACCTCACCTATGATTTTGGTGGCGAGCAACGAGAGCAAGCCAGAACCGGACCGGCTATTATCATGAACTTCTTCTATGCACTTGTTGCTATCTACGCCATGCTGGCAATTGCCTTTAAATCCTATACCCAGCCGCTCATTGTAATGATGGTAATACCATTTGGTGTGTTTGGCGCCATCATGGGGCACCTGATTATGGGCATGAATCTTTCACTACTCAGCATTTTTGGAATAATTGGTCTTTCCGGGGTAATTATTAATGGCGCCCTGGTCATGATCGATTTTATTAATGAAGAAGTCCGAAATGGCATGGAATACCACAAAGCTATTGTTGAGGGAGCCAAAAACCGGTTTCGTCCGATTTTCCTTACCTCCCTGACCACCTTCCTGGGTGTAGCACCACTTGTCTTTGAAACCAGTGTGCAGGCTCAATTCCTGATTCCGGTGGCCCTGAGTCTGGGCTTTGGTGTACTTTTTGGTACTGCGATTCTGCTTGGACTTGTGCCGGCCATGATGTCATTGCTCAAAGCACCTAAACTGGAAATGGAGCTGGACCACAGCGGACAGCCTGTCGGGGATTATTATCAGGAAGCGTGATCCATACTTTGGCACCAGGCTTATTCTCAGCCTGGCGCCAATAAAAAATCACTTCAAAAGGTTATCAAGAAACCCCAGAACTTTCGCCCAGGCGTCCTCACTGACTGCTTCGTTATAACGATCCGCAGCGGGAAAGTTCTGGAAGGCATGGCCGGCATTATCATATTGATGAAATTCGTACTGTATCCCCGCAGCATCCAGGGCTTTAGCATAGTCTGCCACATCTTCCGGAGAAGGATTGCTGTCATCATTCCCGAAAAAACCGATAACCGGGCACGCTATGTTGGCGGCCAGGTCTATTGGCGCTGTCGCTCCCTCACCGAGGCCCTTTTTAATATTGCCGCCATAAAAGACGGCCAGAGCACGAAAGCGACTGATATAACATGCCGCAAGCCAGGCTACGCGACCGCCCCAGCAGTGCCCTGCCATGGCTATTCTGTTCTCATCAACTTCAGGTTGCCGCGCCAGCACCTCGAAAGCGGCTGAAATATCCGCCAGCATCCAGTCATCCCGGCTTTGTGCTTTTTTCTTCTCCAAGGACTCAGATTTAGCCCACCAGTGAAAAATAAATGGCACCGCTACTACGTAGCCATGTGCGGCAAAACGCCGAGCTGTTGTCAGGGTAAATGTATCGTTTTCAAGGCCGGCATGTCCGACAGGAATATGCTGAGCCAGAACGATACCCGGTAGCGGAGTATGGCTGTTGCCAGAGGGCTTAAACAGGAACACATCCATATCACTGCCTTCAACCTCAACGGTAACAATGTCGTAATCAGGAGCAGGCATTACACTATATCCGTCTTGTCCACTTCATTAACCAGTAACTGGCCATTCACCATACGGTTGAGGTTTTCAATAAAGAGATCATCGCTGCGTTCTCGCATGCCACTACCGGCATTGGAACAATGAGGCGTCATACTGATTTGGGGATGATCCCAGATCCAGGAATCTTCCGGCAAAGGCTCTTCAACAAAGACGTCAAGAATTGCATGTCCAGGTCGCCCCGCATCCAAGGCCTGCCGTAAATCTTCTTCAACGACGAGATCCCCACGCGCTACATTGACCAGTACAGCGTTATCTTTCATCAGGCCCAGGAATTTTTGATCCACCAGATTGCGGGTAGCCTGATTGGAGGCACAGGCAAGAACCACGACATCTGCCTCGCTTAGGGCATCATCCATGGTTTCGAGACTTAACACACGATCAGCAAGTTTCTCATCCTTTTTGCTTCTTCGTACTGCAGTAATCTCAACACCAAAAGCTTTTGCGCGCCTGGCAATTTGCTGTCCGATATTGCCAAAACCAATGATTAACCAGCGCGTATGGTATATTTCGCGAAAAGGACGGTATTTCCACACGCACTGTTTCTGCTTATCCGCAAAATCCGTTAAATTTTGAAAGCAGGAAAGTACTTGCGCCATCACATATTCAGCTATGGCAATGGCCTGGGAATGGTTATTGCTTATTCTGACACCAGCCGCCAACAAGTCCAGATAGGGCCCCTTATCCAAACCGGTATTAATGGTATGCAACCATTTGACGTTATGACATTCCTGCATCAGCGCAAGATAATCTTTAAATAAAGGCGATTTGAGCAACTCCGAATGAACCCAGAAAAAATCCGGATGGATTTGATGCCGTGATACCGGACTTCCATCATGGTAAAGCTGCCCTTCTTCATCAATCAAATAGATATCAAGATCAGGGGCAGCTTTCTTTATCCTGTCTTTTAGCCTTTCATAGGAAGGCTTGAAATAAAGCGCCTGCAATTTATGCTGATGTAATTCAAACACGCGTATTGGTTTTTACTCAGGGAAGAACGAAAGTGTAATCAAGCGTATAAAAAGGCTTGTCCAGACCTTTCTCTGCAATTTCAGCAGGATCTGTATGCTCCACAAGATCCACTCTGAAATCTTTTACAGAGAAAATGGTGTCTGAATCCACATAAGGAGAGCGATTGAAATACATCATGGTCGTGAATTCATCATGTCCTTGCGCATGAATCTTGAAATGAATATGAGCGGCACGGTAGCCATGACGTCCAAGTTGATCCAGCATGGTGCCAGTTGGTCCCGACAATGGAACCGGATAATCTCCGGGCGCTACCGTGGCTACATCAAACTCACCATTTTCATCCGTGGTAAAGCGTCCATAGAAAT